>Ga0105047_10003845_pt1 | contig 26347 bp, 21 predicted proteins | sample MAT04_FD_78384 | JGI IMG/M metagenome (GOLD analysis project Ga0105047, IMG submission 78384) | Freshwater microbial communities from Lake Fryxell liftoff mats and glacier meltwater in Antarctica - MAT-04 (megahit assembly) | ecosystem: Environmental > Aquatic > Freshwater > Ice > Liftoff... | reverse complement strand
GACGCGTTCGTTAAGGCCGTCGCCACTCTTCCGGCCGAAGAGCAGGTCAAGGTAGTCATCAACAAATTGAAAGAGCTCAATAAAAAATTCGGCGGCGCCCATACGAGTAAGGTCATCGAAGGGAAAGTCACAGAGCTAACGTTCTCAAGTTATTACATCACGGATCTCAGCCCGCTGCGCGCGCTGCTGGCGTTAGAGTTCCTCTCGATTCCCGGCGATGCGGTTAACGAAGAGAAAAGCGTCCTCGTCGATATCAGTCCGTTGCGCGGACTTCCGCTGATCGAACTGGAAATTCACTACACCAATGTCGCGGACTTGACTCCTTTAAAGGGAATGCCGCTGCAGAAGCTGCGCCTCGATCGCTCCAACGTTCGCTCGTTGGCGCCGCTGGCGGGCATGCCGCTGACGCAACTGGGAATCTACTACTGCCAGGTGGTTGACATCTCGCCGCTGCGCGGCATGAAGCTGACCACGCTCGAAGCAAATTATTCGTACCTGCGCGATATCGCGCCGCTGGCCAATATGCCGTTGGAAAAATTACTGATCGAAAAATGCCGGATCACCGATCACACCCCGCTGGTGACGCTCAAATCGCTCAAGACGCTGAGCATGGATTACAAAGCCTCGCGCGACGCGCAGATCATCCCCGCGCTCAAGTCCGTCGAAAAAATTAATACACTGACACCCGCAGAACTGCTGCGCAGCGGCGGAAAATAACTGGGGCGGATATATTCCGGGATAGGTGGGTAGACATTTCGGGAATGTCTCCCCCACCTCGCGCTGAGTCCGTCGAAGCGTAACGCTCCGTGCCGCTCTCAGCGAACTCTGGGATTTCAGTGTCTCAGGAAGCGGGGCGCTCCGCGATGGTGCTGCTGGAGTTCACCGATACGCCGGAAGGCGCTTTGATCCAGCGGGTGCTGGAGAGGCGTTCCCAGATGTCTTCGACCTCGGCCACTTCCATGGGCGCCTCGGCGACGGCTTCGTTTTCGAAATTGTAGAGTAACGCTTCCCATTCGTGGGGCGCGACCAATTCCTGTGGCGTCGCCTGCGGCCTGATCGGTCTGGCTTCGACGTAGTCCTGCATATCGATAGGTGTCTTCATTTCCATAAGCTTTCGCTCTTCAATCGCTGTTTCAATGATGTCTAAATCGCCCGGTCCAACGGGCACCGCATCGGTGTCACGTTGTGCCCGCGTCGGGCTGGTTTGAGGGGTTGCAAATGTATCGCCACTCTTTCTTTTCGGTGCCACGATGTTCTCCTGCCTTTTATTCAGCTACGCATACAGGTCCCGCTTGACTGAACCTGACATATAGCGTTTGTCATTACAGCATCGCCGTAAATGTGTCCCTATTGTTCTGTACTCACAGATCTATCCTGACGGACCTTTTTCCAAACGGCAAAAGAAAAACCCCGGTTAACCGGGGTTTGGTTGAGCCGACATGTCGCATCGTCGCTCGCCTTACCCCTTTGTGCGCTGCTCGCCGGTCTGACCCGTCCTGCCGTTTCCGGCATGGCCAGGCTTATAGCCATTCCATTTCATTTCACAGTTCGCGGACTGAACCGCATCTTTCTCGAGCTTGTTCACAAGATCTGCCACCTTGAATCGCTCACTTTGCGACGCCCTTGACTTCGCAGTCAGCGGCTTGCGCGTAAAACGTTCCGACGGCTTGCGCCCGTCCTGATCCCGCTTCAAGATCCGGGTCTCAGCAGACGTTCTAACGCTGCGTTCCACATTTTTACCGCCTGGTTGCGGAACAGGCTTCATCCTGCGATGCATCAGGGGCTCCAATCTCTCGGTTGAGCTCACGAATCATACTATATGACGTGCAAAGACCATAAAGTTTTGCGTCTTTTTTAAATTTATTTGTAGGGTCTGAAATCGCCTAAATCAGAATCAGCGAGTACTTATGTGAACATGCCTTCGAAATATTTGCATTATATGTTTACTTCCAAACCTTCGTAGGCCGCACTGACCGGTAACCCATACTTTAAACCCTCACGTCGTGCATCATTTTCAATTCTCGCCACTGCCCAATCGTCGTGCAAAGGGTCATGGTGGGTCAAAAGGAGGTGCTGGACCCCGGCTTCGCGCGATTCGGCGATGCCCTGATTCCAAGTGGAGTGCCCCCAACCCTTGCGCGACATACCCACTCGACCGTTGTATTCGTCCTCATTATATTGGGCGTCGTAAAAAAGCAGATTGGCATTTTTGGCCAGTTTCTGCAGGATTGGATTAAATTGAGCGAAATGTTCGGTATCCGTGGCGTAACAGAATACCTTCGACTCCCCCTCGCGCACTTCCTCGACCCTGTATCCGAAACAGCCGCCTGGATGATTCAACGCGCCGCATGTGACGATGACCTTGCTCTCGCTGCCCTGCAGTTCAACGCTGGAACCGTCGTCTATGTCCGAGAAGTTCATTTTGGCAGGCATGTCGCAGAGCTGCACCGGAAAGTTAAGGCTCTCCTGCTGAGCCCGCAGCGCCCGCTCCAGAACCGGGCCGGGAATGCCTTCCTGCCGGTTGAGCTTGGGGCCGTAAAGATCGAAAACGTTTCCCGGAACAAAGCCCGGAATGAAGAACGGGAAGCCCTGGATGTGGTCCCAGTGCACGTGGCTGAAAAAGAAGGAGGCTTTGATCGGCATCTCGCGGGCAAGCTGCATCCCTAGCGAGCGCAGTCCTGAACCGCCATCCAGGATGATCAGCAATCCCGGCACGCGCACCGAGACGCAGGTGGTATTGCCCCCGTAGCGGCTGGTGACGAACTCAGCGGTGCTCGGTGTCGGTATGCTGCCGCGCACGCCCCAGAAATTGATTCGCATCGTCGTCCCACTCAGCCTGAAAAAAGTCAGTGGTGCGGGCCTCCGCGCCCGCACAAATTCCACTCCGGAATCCCTTGCGCGGGCAGGGACGCCCGCGCCACTACCCTACCGAGCGCCTCTGGAAAATCTCTGTGTTCTCAAACCGGCAAGCGCCGGAACTTATGGAAAATCACTTTTCTCGAAAAGCGTCGGGCGCCTCAAGCAAGCCCGGCCGAACCGCTCCCGCCCCGCCACCGCTGCTGACGGGAAGTGACGTCGAACTTTTGTTCTTCAACTCGTTATAAACAAGCTTCACGTTCTCCGCCAGCCAATCGTCGTAGCGCACCCAGCGGCTGTACTTGGAAAGCTTGACGCTTTGCGCCGCTTCCTCCAACGTCTTGCCGACTTTGATTGCCGCATCGACCTCTTGCACAAGCGCTTCGAGAAACTCGCGCTGCTGCTTGATGGCGTCTTTCCTGGCCACTTCGCCATGCCCCGGAACGACCGTCTCGATCTCCCATTTTTCCAGCGTCTTCAGCGCCTCGATCCAGTAACGCACCGTCAACGTCCGGCTTTTGTAATAGGGCATGAAGCCTGGAATAACAAGGTCGCCGGCGAAAAGTGTTTTCTGTCCGGGCAGATAGACCACCGCGTCGCCCTCGCCGACGCAATCGCCCATAGAGATGAATTGGATTTTGACTTCGGGTGTGTCGATGTTCATCGTGCCGTCAACCGTTAGCGTCGCGGGAACGGTGGCATGGCCTTCAAGGCCTGGAACTTTCCATTGGTCGCGCAGCTCTTCGCGCATCGAACGGCCGTCGGTCTCCAGCCGCGTGCGGGCCTTGGGTGTGGAGATGATATCGGCCTTCTCGAACTCCTGATTGCCGAAGGTGTGGCTCGCACGGAAAGTAGTGTTGAGAACGTAGAGCACCGGCGGCGCCTGCGTGCGCTGCCGTTCCTTACTGCGCTGATGATACGTTTCCCAGAACGCGCGGCTTTTGGCGATGGCCTGATTGTGCAGTTGCTCGGAAATCGTCGGGCTGAGCATCGGGTCGATGATCACGCAGCCGATACGCGTGCAGATGATGCCCGCATTGGGCGCACCGTTTTTTCCGGCGGCAACATAGACATTGCTGCGCCCTTCCGCTCCACCTAAAGGCACGACCGTGAAATCGCAGCCCGTGAGCAGCACGCACATCAGCAACGCGGATGCTTTGAGTAAAATCGAAAATCCTGCGCTGCGAAAAAGACCGCTCAATTCGTTTCCTCGCCGATTGAAGCGATACTAAAGCAAGCACCGCCCCTTCGCCAGTGCGCCGCGAGATACAGTTGGGGCGGACATTCCTATGGATTTAACCGGTTGTTTTTCGCTCGTGCTGTTTCTCGCCACGGAGTGGCGACGGGAGATTAGCCGGGGGCAAGTCCGCAGCAGCGGACGCAGCCCCCGGATTGTCGCCTCCAAGTTAGACAGCGCCCCGGCAGGGGCTGCAGGAGACGCAGTGGTTAAATGAATCTCCGGCAGCCCCTGCCGGGGCGCGACCGCTATTCTCTGACTACCGGGGGTTGCGCTCGCTCCCGCTCGCTGACCCCCGGCTAATATCCCGTCGCCGCTCCGCGGCAAGAAACAGCCATTGCGAAACAACCCGTTCAAGCCATAGGAATGTCTGCTCCACTCACCACAGCCCATTTGCTCTCGTTTGAAAATCATCCCGCGCCTTCTATGCTTTTCCCGCATGCCCAACCCCGAAACGATTCTTCTCTGCGCCCCCGTCAGTGCCGATGAACTGGCCGCCGCGAAAAAACAGTTCCCACAATTCGACTGGCGCATCTGCACGCAAAGTACTGAAGCAGAAATGGCGCCGCAGGCCGAGATCATCTTTGGCAAACCGGCCTGCGAAAACATCCTCGGCTCCACGCGTCTGAAGTGGGTGCAATCAACCTCGGCCGGCGTCGAACCGCAAGCCACCAGCGCCGCGTTTGTGAGTGGCACATTCATTCTGACCACAGCCGCAGGCATGCACGCAAGCTGCGCCGAGCACGCCATGGCGCTGCTGCTGGGCGTCTCGCGCAGAGTCGGTGGGTACATGCGCGTGCTGCCGACTGATGCATGGAAGACGCGCGCACTGCCCACACCGCTGGTCCTGGAAGGCCGCACGCTCGGCATCATCGGCCTTGGCGCGATCGGAAAACGCGTCGCGTTAATGGCTCGAGCCATGGGTATGCGCACGATCGGCGTGAGCTACCGCGGCGCCGCGGCGAATGAAGTCGACGAGACGCACGCGATCGGAGAGCTCGACCGTTTGCTCCCGAAGATGGATGCCGTGGTGCTGGTGGTGCCCGCGACGAAAGAGACCGACAACCTGCTGGACGCACGGCGTATTGCGCTGCTGCCGCGCCACTGCATCGTCGTCAACGTCGGCCGCGGAAACGCCATCGACGAGCCCGCTCTGATCAATGCCTTAAAGGAAGACCGCATCGCCGGCGCCGGACTGGACGTCTTCGTCAGCGAGCCCCCGTCGCACGATTCGCCGCTCTATATTTTACCCAACGTGGTGATGACCCCGCACATTGGAGGCAACCGCCCGGATTACGACGCCCAGGCATTCGGGATTTTTATCGAGAATTTAAATCTCTACGTCGCCGGCAAACCGCTGCGCAACGTCGTCGAACGCGCTCGCGGGTATTGAAGAAGAGTGGGGCAGCCATTCCTGCCTGCTTCACCCACCGCCGTGCCAGTTGAACTTCGCTCGATGCGCCGCTAAAACAGCCCGCGATGAAAAGCACAACCGAACCCCGCGACACGATCCGCATGATTGCGCTGGATCTCGATGGCACGCTGCTGCGCAACGACAAGACTGTCGGTCCCAAAACGATCGATGCGCTTCGAAAGGCGCACGCCAAAGGCATTGAAATCGTGCTGGCCTCGGGGCGCATGACACCGGCGATGGAAGACGCGGCCAAAGCGCTGGATCTCGACGTCTGCATCGTCAGCTACAACGGCGCGGCGGTCTGCGGACGCGGTTCGGCCGGCCGCAAGCGGCTCGCGCATCAGCCCTTGAAAGCCGAGTTTGCGCGCGAGCTTTATCAATACGCGCGCGAGCGGCGCCACCAGGTCAATTTCTATCACGACGACATGATCATCAGCGAAGACGGCCCGCACCTGCGCCCGTTCATCGATCTTTACCGCGGGCGCACCGGTTCGCCTTACCGCTTTGTCGAAGCGCTCGAAGAGTACATGCATCACCCGCCGACGAAGCTGCTCTTCGTCACCGCGCCCGAGACGCGCCACGCCATCGAGCGCGACCTGCGCCCTCTTTTTGAATCGCGCGTCACCATCATCCGCACCGATCCGGAGTACCTCGAGTTCCTCGATTCCAAAGTCGACAAAGGCAGCGGTGTGATCAAGCTCGCCGAGATACTGGGCATCCCGATGAGCCGGGTGATGGCGATGGGCGACGGCGAAAACGATATCCCGATGCTCGCCGCCGCCGGCTTTCCCGTAGCCGTCGCCAACGCCGGTGAAAAATGCCGCGCCGTGGCCAAATTCATAACGGAGCGCGACCACAATCACGACGCCGTTGCAGAAGCAATCGAACGCTTTGTGCTGTAAGGGTGGTTTGCGTTTCTGGTTACCGCGCGTCGGTGGGTGTTAAGGAGCAGAAACTGTTCAAAATAGGATTGTGATTAAATCAAACATTTGATCGTCATAACGAGACAACCTATTTGAGTCCAGTGTTGTTAATGAAGAGAAAGAAGACTTGAAACGATTCGTTTCAAATCTTCTTTATCCACACTGGACTCAATAATAATTTAGCCGATTGCGCCCATCCCAAAAAACACCTGGCTCTTCAAAAATTTATAGACCCAATAATCTTCGGGAATCTCGTCGCCGGGGAGATGGTGGCTATTGCGCGGGGTGATGGATTTGAGTTCGGCGAAGGCGGTGTCGCGGCTGGAATAATCTTTGGCGCCGGCATCTTTGATGTAATCGTGCAGCTCTTGCGGTTTCTCTAAAATCACGCAGCCCTTGGTGCGCGCTTTGACGAACGTGCTGAAGCCGCGCAGATACTTGCTCTCATTAATGGTCTTGTAGAGATCGCCGCCGTTGTCGGAGACTTTCTCCTTGGCGAACGAAAGCGCGGGGCAGATTTCGATGCTGCCTTGCGGGCCGATGTGATAACCCAGGCCCATCGCGGCGGGGCAGAATGCTTCGCCCGTCGCGGTCCAATATGTATCGATGATTAAAATGGCGTGCTTACGGCGCATCTCGAGCAAACGTTTGCGCATGCCGATGAGCTGCTCTTTTTTGACGCAGTATTCGGGATGCGGCGTCTCGCCCATGGGACGGTAGACGTAGTACCAGATGTACATCGCGCCGCGGTCGATGAACCACTGCACGTACTCGTCGCTCATCACCTCGTCCATGTTGGTGCCGGTGGCGGTGCAGGCGGTGCCGAAGAGAATGCCGTGCTTGCGGAGGCGTTCCAAGCCCTGCGCGGCGGCATCGAAGACGCCTTCGCCGCGGCGCAGATCGTTCTGCCCTTTCCAGCCGTCGATGCTGATGAGCGGCGTGACGTTGCCGGCGTCCTTCAGCTTCTTGGCGTTCTCTTCCGTAAAGAGCATGCCGTTGGTGATGACCTGGAAGTAGCAGTCGGAGTGCTTGGTGAAAATGTCCCAGATGCCCTTGTACATGAAGGGCTCGCCGCCGAGCAGCGTGTAGTAATACGCGTTGTGTTTCTTGCCGGTGGTGATGATGCCGTCGAGGTCTTCGGCGGTCATGTAATGGGCGGTGCCTTCCTTCTCGACCCAGCAACCGTGGCAGCGCAGATTGCAGGTGTTGGTCAGCGCGATGAACATGAAGGGCGGATAGAGCTCGCCATTTTTCATGCGCTTTTTGTACGCGTTAATCGCCAGCATGCCTTTGAAGGCGTAGAGGTACGCCGCCTTCCAGGCCAGGCGCGGCGAGAGTTCGGTTAGACCGCGGTACGCGTATTTGAGCAGCATCAGTGATCCTTGGTGTTGCGTGTGCCAGTATGCAGGGTGGGGAATGAAACGTAAAACGTAAATGTGGGAACTGAAATTCCAAGAACCAAGAACGCAAGAACCAAACAATAGGCAAACGGATAAATGGAAAATGTAGAAAACTGCGTGGCGCGTTCGTGTTTTCGAATGATCGCTGCGGAGCCTGTGACGCTGGTGTTTGCTTTTTGGTCCTTAGAATTTGTTTGGTTCTTGGTTCTTGGAATTTTCCGTTCATTCATTCTTTCGGCGCTGGCGCGTAGGCCGGCACGGGGCCTTTGGTCCGCGCGGCATTCTCGAACTGCTTATACCGTTCGCGGGCCCAGGCGGACCAGCGGTTGCGCAGAGCGTTGCGGGCGTCGGCGGGCATGCGTTTTCGCGCGATCGTGAGCAGATCGTCTTCGCTCATCGCGGCGCGGCCCAGTTCGGCGCCGAGATCACTCTCGCGATTGTTCTCGATGATGGCGCGGCGCGCGTTCCATAAATCGTCGAGCACTTCGATCAGCGTCGAGCGCCACAGGTCGTCCATCGTGGCCCAGCGCTCACCGGCTTTTTTACTGTCGTAGCGAAAGGTGGCTTTCTGCTTGAACGGGTTGATGACGATATGCGTCGGCAGGCCCATCTCGTAAATGCGCGGCATGACGGGCAGGCGTTCGAGATCGTATTTCTCCGGGCCACCGGGTTCGTTGCGCGACTGGTACCACAACCGCTGGCCTTTTTCCGAGAGCACGAATTCCATGAAGGCGAGCGCCGCCGCGTGATTGACCGGACTACGCAGCACCGAGATACAATCGGGCGTGGCCACGGCTTCGGCCGCGGGGATGACAAGCTGCAGATGCGTCGCGCCCTGGCGGCGCACCGGCGCGCTGGCGTAAAAATCGATGCAGGGGCCGGCCGCGGCCTGGCCGAGCGAGACGTCACGCGGCACCGACGAGCCGCCTTCGTTAAAGGCGCGCACATTTGAACAGAGGCGAGTGATGGTGTTGCAACCTTTCTCCCAGCCCTGCCCTTGCAAGATCACTTCGAGCGTGGCGTGCACGGCGCCGGACTGCACCGGATTGCCGCACGTGACCCAGCCTTGGAATTCGGGTCGCGCCAGATCCTCCCACGTCTGCGGAACGGGCAGGCGCGCGCGCTTGAGCACTTCCGTGTTGTAGACGATGCCGAAAGTGCTCAGGCAGGCGGCGTGAAAACGATTCTTCGGGTCGCGCAGCGGCTGGCCGTTCAGCGAGTCGGGGATGTCTTTAAAAATCTCCGCCGGAGGCGTGTAGGCTTCGAAGAAATTCGCGTCGGCCATTCCCGGCAGCATGTCCATGCCGCCGCCAAAGAGAATGTCGGCGCCAACGCCTTCGTCCGGACGGATCTGCCCGAAGCGTTCGTTGAGATATTTTTTGATCTCACCGGTCGCGCCGATGTCGAGCCACTCGACGTGGATGCGCCGTCCGGTCTTTTCGAAATAGTGCTTCTCGAAGCCAGCACCGAATTCATGCCGGATGCCGTCCCAATGCGGCGAGATGATCTTCAGTTCTTCGTCAACTCGCTCGTGCTTCGAGAGGAGCCACGGCGCAGCCGCGAGGGCCAGCAGCGAGAGGAGAAAGAGGGCGATCAGCAGCTTGCGCATAGTCTTCCGAGGTTAGGAGAATGAAGTGACGCAAATTTGTAATTTGCGAGTTCGAAGTGCATGTTCAAACGGCAACGCGCAAATTACAAATTTGCGTTACTTTTCGTGGCTCCCCAGCGAGAGGGCCTTTGCGATGATCTGGAAAACGGTCGTGTTATCCATAAAGCCGCGGACCAGATCGGCACCCGGACCTTGCGCCGTCAGGATCACATCGTCGGCGGCGTGGTTGGCGGCGCCGGCCATGCGGTTCAGGTTGCCGGTGCGTAGCAGCGCGTCGGGCGCGTCTTTGTACTTTTCGTTGGCCGTCATCTGCAAAGGCAGGCTCCTCTTTAAGACCGATGGCGTGAACGGACCATCGAGCTTGGGGCGGAACGTTTCATAATAATCCGGATAGGCGGCAAAGAAGACCGCCAGCCGTTTGGATACATCCAGCGAGTCTGGATAACCGTCCTTGTTTTCGTCGACATAATTTGGGTAGCCGTTGCCGACTTTGTCGCGCATGCTTAGCGCCTTGACGCCCTTGCGATTGTCGTCGATCACGCCGGCGATGGAGATGCACTGGCCATGGTCGGACGTGACCAGCACCAGCGTGTCGTTCTGTTTTTCGGCGAACTCACGAACGATCGCCAGCGTCTTGTCGAACATGATTGTCTCGTAGACCGCGCGCTCCCAATCCATGCGGTGCGAGAACTTATCGATCAGCGCCGACTCGATCATCAGCACGAAGCCGTTCTCATTGTTGCGCGAAAGAACCTTTAACGCCGCGCTGGTCATCTCTTCCAGTCCCGGTTGCTGCGGAAATTTATCGACCGTTCCTTTTTTCAGGAACTGGCGGTCGAGCACGCCGTCCATGTTTCCGGTGTGAAAAAGCCCCAGCAGGCGCGTGGTGTTTTCGTTCTTTCCGGCAGTCTCGAGCGCAAAAGCAGTCTTGACGAAGATGTAGCCGGCCTGCGAGAACTGGTTGATGAACTCGGTCTCGTGCTTTTTCTTATTGATGCCCGACTTCGAAAGAAAGCCGCCGTAACCACCGCCCAGAAGCACCTCCGGCAGAGCCTGCAGAAACATCTCGGTGATCGCCGTCCGCTCGCCGCGCGCGCGGGTGTGAGCGACCATTGAAGCCGGCGTGGCGTCCTGAACTTCCGACGTGGTGACAATGCCGACGTTCATCTTGTTCATGCGTCTGACGAGGTAGGCCAGTGTCTCCACTTTCGGATCGTCGAAGACGTTCTTGGTCCGGTCGGCGTAAACGCCCAGCGCTGCGTTGCTGGTTTTGTGGCCGGTGGTGTAGGCCGTCGCGGAATTGGCCGAATCTGTGACATAACTGTCGACGCCGGAGGTGCCCAGCAGCGCCATGTAGGGCATGGAGTCCATCGCCAGCATGCCGTTGAAGCGCCCTTCTTTTATTCCTTTAGAGAAGAGCCGAGCGGCGTTACGGTGCGCCAGGCTCATGCCGTCACCGATCATCAGGATCACGTTCTTGGCGACGCGCTGAGGCGGCGTGGCGAAGACCTGCCAGACGACGGTGGCCGTATGAACTTTGTCGCTCGCCACCACGGTGTACGTGCCGGGTTTATCGAGCATGCAGTCGCGCAACAGAACGGCCGAAGCGTGCGTGTGGTCGATCAACTTTTTGTCGTCGCCCAGCTCGGGATCCGTGTCTTCATCTGTGTTCGCCCCTGCCGTATCCTCTTCCTTAATGAAGACCGCCGGCTTGCCGAAGAAGTCCGCAACCGGCTGTCCGTTGATGGTTATTGCGACCGCCGCTTCGTCGATCACGCGCGGGAATTCGACTTTGAAGTCAAAATAAGAGCCCGCCAGAATCGCAGCCCGGTCGATCGGGAAGACGGTCACTTTCCCGGCCTCGTCTTCGGCCAGCGCCAAACTCGAAACAGCGAGCAGCAGCAATCCCGCAGCAAGCGACAGTTTATGTTGAGACATTGAAACTCCTTGGCAATTCCTGCAATGATGAAGCATGAAGTCTAACGCAGCCAGCATGCGCCGCCAAATCAAGTCTGACTTAACAGTCATAAAGTTTGCCAAAAACTCGGTTTTTAGCGTATAACGAAAAAATCGTATCAGCAGAGCTGTTGACTCTAGCTATGGAAATTGGGGAGACATTGATGAAAGCCAATCGCGCGCGCCTGCTTGGTTTTGTGCTCATCCTGGGACTCTCCCTGCGCGCGGCCGAGCCCGAGAACGTCGCGCCCCGTCTGGCGCCGCATTTCGAAGCACTTCTAAAAATCATTAACGGAAAAAGCGAGACGTTTACGCTGCGCGCCGAAGGTAGCGTGCCGGGCCTTGCCGAAAAAACCGTGCTCGAGATCGGCAGATCCGGCGAGCGCACTTTTTTCCTAAGCCTGGATGGAACCAAGGACATTAAAGGAACGCTGGTCTTCTCGTCGCAGCGTATTTTCATCGATCTTCCCGCCAAGAATACAACGCTGCTCGCCGACGGCCCATTGCCCGATGGAGCGGTGGCGCTGCAAGTCGACAAACTGATCGCTGAGACCGTGCGCCTGCACCCGATGGCGCCGCTCATCTGGCAAGTCGTTCAGAAAAATGACGGCGTCGCAGTCGCGGGGATGCTCAGCCCATTGCTGAACGCCACGCGCACACCCGCCGCCGCCGCCGCCGAGGCGGGGACCGATTACATCACGCTTGCACCCGGCGCGGAGCCGATCAAGCTGGCACTGCGCACACATAAATGGAGCGCAAGCTGGCCGCGCGCCAACAGCGAGAACGAGAACCGTCTTGAGATCACGCTCAAGGAAACTTGCACGCTTCCCGAACTGCCCGCCGGCCGGAAGATCATCAAGATTCAGCGCGCCGAGATGGAACGCGCGATGCAGCGCGGCGGCATGCGCGCTATCGAGATCAAAGTCGAAGACATGCAGACCGGCGCGCTGCCGGCCGACAAGGTCGTCGAGATTCCCGGCGCGCGGCTGGAGATCAAGGACGGGCAGCGCACCTGCTTCCTGACCGGCACGCCCACTGAGATGGGCCGCGCGCACGGCAAACTCTTGAAAAATGAGATCCGCCGCATGGCCGATTCGACGCTCTACGTTGTCGGCTTCGTCTACAGCATCACGCAGGGTAAGTGGTTCCTTAACGAAATCCGCGATGCATGGGCGCGCTTGGAACCGCACAGCGACAAAGAGTATCTCGAAGAATTAAAGGGCATGACCGAAGGCGCCGAAATCGATCACGACGAGATGAAGCTGGCCAACGTCTTCCCGGAGCTGTTTCACTGCTCCGGATTTGCCATCGCCGGCGAGGCCACCGTCGGAGGAAAACTGTATCACGGCCGCGTGCTCGACTACATGACCGAGATCGGACTGCAGAGCGCGCAGGTTGATTTCATCACCAAGCGCCCCGGCTGCCGCGGCGTGGTGAATATTGGTTATGCGGGTTTCGTCGGCTCGGTCACCGGCATGAACGACGCGCAGATTTCGCTCGGCGAAATGGGCGGCCGCGGCGAAGGCAACTGGGACGGCACGCCGATGGCGTTCCTGATGCGCCGAGTGCTCGACAAAGCCGGGACGCTCGACGAGGCCCGTGCCATTTTTGAGAACGCCAAACGCACCTGCGAATATTACTACATCATCGCCGACGGCAAGACGCGCAGCTCGCTGGGCGTGGCCGCATGGCCCGACAAGATTCAGTTCTTGAAGGAAGGCGAGAAACACGAACTGCTCCCCGAAAGCATCCCCGGCTGCGTGCTGCTCTCTGCGGGCGACCGCTACACGCTCTTGGCCAAACGCACGCGCGAAGGCTTCGGAAAACTCGACGAGAAAGGCGCGATTGAATTGATGAACAGCCCCGTGGCGATGAACAGTAATCTGCATTCAGTTTTGTTTGTCCCCGAAGACGGGATCTACCACGTGGCTCATTCAAGTTGCAAAGGCCACAAACCTGCATCGACGCAACCGTACGTGCGGCATGATCTGAAAGAAAATCTGAAGAAGCTGGAAGAGATTGCGGGGAAGAAGTAAGGGCTGAGGTGATCGCTACTTTCCGTACTCCTTAAGTTCATCCCCATGTTTGGGCGTGTCTATATTTAGAGCCGGTCTTCGAAGCGCCTGCGCTGGGATTATGATTTCAGCGCGTACGTCGATCTCTTTACCGTAGAGCTCGCGCCAGACGGTGATCGTATTTCCAAATGGATCTCCACCAGTGTCTTCTTCATCAAACGCAGGCTTATACATATCGACGACCTTCTGTAGCGCCACTTTCAGTTCCGCTTCAGTTGGATGTCCGGTCTTACTATACACTAGGTGAAATGCGCGCAAATCCTTCGGTTCGAGACGCTTCAATTTCGCAACAAGAATATCTATCGGGTGCGGGAATGTGAGAGTCACGTTTTCCTGACAAAACTGGAACGCACGATCTCGCCATGATGGACTGACAATAAAAATATTTTCCGACGTCTGCTCGATATACATCCCGCCGGAGCCTTTTCCCAATCCATGCTGTGCAATGATCAAAGAGAAATCATCATCCGAAAAAATATCCACATCACCGCTCAGAAACGACGGGTCTAAGCCTAACTGCAGAGGCGCCGATCCGAATACCGTGATGAGGAACTCTTTATTTTTCGGCAGCTTCGACAGGAATCGTTGGAGTATTTCGCCTGCGGGAGTATCCCACTTGATCTCTGGCCTCCACGGCACCGTTAACGCAATCATTTTTACCTTTGTCGCGGCATAATATAAGCCAGCGCTTGATCAATCAGCCGGTCCGAAACTCCGCGGTCGTTTGCAAGTTCGCGCGCCAGCCTCTTATGCCGGGCCGTCAAAGGCTTGCCAGATCGCGCGCGCATCAGGATGCGCGCTGCCAACTTCGCTTTTCGCCAGTAAGGGTCTTCTTTCATACACACTCAATTTACCTCACGTTCCATACGAGCGGAAACGAAAAATGAACGCGGCAGTTTCGTCGCTCTCTGGCTTTTCCCTGCAATCCCGCGCCGTGCGTGTAAAATCGCCGGTCACTCATGAGCCTGCAAATCGATAACTTGCGCGTCAGCTACGGCAGCACGCGCGCGCTGGATGGCGTCAGCTTGAAGCTGGAACCCGGCGAGATGTTTTTTCTGCTTGGTCCTTCGGGCTGCGGCAAGTCCACGCTGCTGCGCGCGGTCGCAGGATTCATCGAAGAATTCGAAGGCGATATCCGCATCGACGGGCAGTCGCTCAAGGGCGTGCCGCCGCACAAGCGCGACTTCGGCATGGTCTTTCAGAATTACGCGCTCTTCCCGCATCTGACGGTGGATGGCAACGTCGGATTCGGGTTGGAGGCGCGCAAAGTTTCCAGCGATGACCGCAAACGCCGCGTCGTCGAGGCGCTCAAGATGGTCGGCCTCGAAGGCTACGGCCAGCGCCGGCCGGGCGAACTTTCAGGCGGCCAGCAACAGCGTGTCGCATTGGCGCGCGCGCTGGTGATTAAGCCGCGCGTGCTGTTGCTTGACGAACCGCTCTCGAATCTCGACGCGCGCTTGCGCTGGGAGATGCGCGAGGAGATTCGGCGCATCCACCGTCAGACGAAGTTGACGACGCTGTATGTCACGCACGATCAGAGCGAAGCGCTTTCGCTCGCCGACCGCATGGCCATTCTGCGCGCCGGAAAACTGGAAGCGCTCGGCGCGCCGCGGCGTCTCTATCATCATCCGCCGAATTCTTTCAGCGCTGAATTTCTCGGAGACGTCAACGCGCTCAACGGAAAGATCTCCGCAGGCGGCAAAAGCATCAATACAAAATTGGGCGAACTTCCACTGAGCGAAGCACCGGAAGGGCTCGCGCCCGGCGCCGATGCGCTCGCCTTCTGCCGGCCTGAAAGCCTGATCGTCCTTCATCCCGGAACGCCGCTGCCGCCGGATTTCAGCGTGCTCGATGCACAGGCGAAAGTGATCAGCAGTGCCTTTTTGGGACAGAATACGCTCTATGAAATTGAATTGCCCGGCGGTATTCGCTGGCGCGTGGTCAGCCATGAACTGGGCGAGCAGGGCCTGGCGGACGGCGCGAGCGTCGGGCTGGCCGCGGCGCGCAATGCATGGTCTGCAGTCGCCCGGCATGTTGTTTAGTTTCTCCCCTCTTTTTTTGCCCCAAGATACGGTTGTGAAAAACTGACGCGAGACGTCTTCTGAAGAATCTCGTGCAAGTCATCAAGATGCCGGACTTATCGGATTCAAACTCGTCGCTGCAGTAGGCCCGCGTTTTGCCGCTCTCTCGCCCAGCCGATTGGGTTCAAACGGAGGGAAGGCAAACATGTTCACCGGAAATACACACGCGTTTTTAGCGATCTGCATGATGGTAATACTTTGCACAGCGGTCATCGATTCGGATGCGGCAGATTTAGTCGTGCTCCGTGCGGGCGAGAGTTCAAGCGAACGTCTGGACGGTGATAACGCGGGAGAGCCGTCGCTGGAAAAGGTGTACGAGTCCGCGGAAAAATATATTGTGGCGTATTGCAGAAAGCAGAACCTTGATCCGAATAAGGAAGCGGTGCGCTGGCATGCGAAGTGGCGCGAGAACGTTGACCAGGCGATCTCCGACAAGAGCGCCAGTTCCGAACAGAGTTATATCAACTCGCTGGTGCTGGCCAACCGGGCCAATTTTAACATGAATGCTCCGCCCGAGCGCATCGTCGAAGCCTGCCGCGTGCTGCTGCGCTACCGTGACGGGCGGCTGGAGTGGCTGCGCGTGATGAAGGAAGCGCTGACCAGCGACAACATGCGCAAGACAATCCATTTTCTCAGCCAGAATGCAAAATGAGATCGCAGGCGTGAAATGCGACTTACGTTTTACGTTTCACGTTTTAAGCGTATCATTGCAGTGTGAATACGAACCCCACAAACCCAAATCTGCAACAGGCCACGGCCGACGCCAAGCAGGCCGGCTACCGCGCCGACCGGGCGCTCTGCGCCTTGATCCCCGGATTAAATCGCCGCGCGGCGAAGACCTTGTTTCATAAGAAATTGATTCGCCTGAACAAGAAGCCCTCCAGCGGCGCGGAGCGCGTCGTCAGCGGCGACGTGTTTGAATTTCCGAGCATGGCGGCGCCCGACAATCTGATCGAAAAAGCCAAGGCGCCTCGACTGACCACGCCGCACGGCCGGCATCTGGTGCGACTGTATGAAGACGCCTCGATTCTAGTGATCAGCAAACCGGCCGAGATTCCGGTGCATCGCGGGCAGGGCGGTTTCACGCGGCGCGACACACTTGAAGACGTGCTTGATCGCGCCTATCCGCCGTCACCGAATGCATCGCCGGGCGAGCAGAGCTACTACTTCGTTCATCGCCTGGATATGGAAACTACGGGCTGCCTTTTGATCGCCAAGTCCGACGCTGCGCGCGACAAGATGATCCTGGATTTTTCCGAACGGAAGATTCACAAGGAGTACCTCGCGCTGGCCGTCGGCGAAGTGGATTGGAAAACGAAGATTGTGCGCGCGCCGATCCGCTACATCAAGGCCAGCGAGCCTGAGCCATACTACGCCAAAAAGGGGCGCAACAAACGCGGGCCGGCGCCGCCACTGCGCGGCCAGAAAAAAGGCATCGCGCTCGAGGAAGGCAATCTGGAAGGCAAAACCTGCGAGACGCGCTTCGATGTGCTGCGCCGCTACAAAGGCTATACGCTTTTTCGCGTCATTCCGCGCACCGGTCGCACGCATCAGATTCGCGTTCATCTGCAGAGCGTTGGGCATCCGCTGGCGTACGATCCGCTGTACGGACGCAAGACGCCGCTCCGTTTTCGGGAGTTCGATCTGCCCACTGGCGAGAGTGATCAAGGCGAAGAAATTGTGCTGAACCGTCTGCCGCTACATGCGTGGAAGCTGCGCTTCAATCATCCGCAGACGGGCAGCGAGATCGCCTTCGAGGCGCCCTTGCCGCGCGATTTGAAGGACCTGTTTCAGTTGCTGAAAAAATATCGCACCGAGTAGTCGTTCTCCCCTCTCCCCTCCGGGGAGAGGGGTTGGGGGTGAGGGGTGGCGCGTCTGTTGCAAATTTGGGCGTCCACCCCTCACCCCGGATTCGCTGCGCTCATCTCGACCCTCTCCCCGGAGGGGAGAGGGAAACGCAATCCGGCGGACGGCGTTACAGACGGCCGCTCAAAACTTGCTGCGTGCGCTTACTCATTCCCGATTCAAACGAGATTTGTTTGAGCGCCATGTGGCGGCGCACTTCTGGATTGGCGATCTCGTGGCGCAGCGATGCGGGCATGTGGCGGATGGTGTCGTCGAGCTTGCCGCCGAGCGCGCGGGCGAGGCCGGAGACGGCGCGGAAGTAGCCCACCTGTCCGGCGATCTTTTTGCATCCGGAAAGCAGCGCGCCCAGAACTTCGGCGCGCTCGTCGGTGCTGAGCAGGCGATGGCTTCCGATGCGCTCGCCCCATGCGTCGAAGAACGGGCCGAGCGGCAGCAGAAAATCCGGCGAGCGGCGGAGCGCGCGAACTTCGCGTAGCGGATAGTGGCGGTGTCCTTCGGACGACATGATGTTTTTGTAGAGCCGCGCGGCGACCTGGAACGTGCCGCCATACGGCGATGAGTTCTCGTGCGCTAACCGGTGAAAGCGCTCGCGGTAGGGCTGATAAATATCGCGCTGCGACCAGAAGCTGATGCCCTGATCGAGGTCTCCGACGTTGTGCGTGAGACTGCTGGAGAGACGCAGCAGATCCAGTTCGCGCCCTTTCATCTTCCTCACGTGATTGTATTCGTGCGCTTCGCGCTGCAGTTCGCCGTCGATGGCATCGGCGGCCCTGGTCGCGTACTCCGGGTCGCCGTTGCGCAGAAAGCAGCCGAGCGCTCCGGCTAGTACGCCGAGCATCTCGCCATTGTGTCCGCTGACCGGTCCGACGCCGGAGAGTTCCGTCGCGCGCGTGGAGATGCGCGAAATATCCCAGGTCATCGCCTGGATCGTCAGGTCGAGCATGCGGCGCAGCGCCAGCGGGTCTTCGCGCTGCATCCAGAGCTGCCCGCGAATTTTGGCGTCGACATCGGTCGGACAGAAAGTCGCTACGGTAGAATGATGGCAGGCGATGCAGAGCGCGAAATAATCTTCGCGCTGCGCAGTGTTGGGATTGCCACTGGCTTCGAGATGCTGGGCATGGTCGAGAATATTCAAAAAGCCAAACGGATCGCCGCCCATCTCGATCAGGCGGTTTGTTTTCAACGGCGGGCGCGGAAAAGGAATGCTTCCATCAAAGAGAAAGGGCGCGGTGTTGCGGACAAGTCCAAGCAGATTCGACGGGCCGATAGTGCCGTTGAATTTGGCGAAGTCTGTCCCTGCGGTGAGGTTCTGCGCGTCCGGTCTCAAGGGAACGAATTGTAGGGGCTGATCTGAGTTTTGTCTCAGGATGGATGAAAGTTTTTAAATTGATTGCACTTTTCTGCGGCGCTTTCATAATCGGTTTAAACGGACACCTGAGGACAGACTTCATGCATGCCTTTGCCGCCAACGCCTATATGGGCCATCGCCGCGGAAAGAATCTCTGCGCGGACTGCAAAAAATTGCCGCATCTGCCGAAGAGTACGCTTTGCGCAAAATGCAAAGAGAAGAAGGACCGGACGATGAAACACAAATAGGATAGAACTTTTTCACGCAGACAGGAATGTCTGCTCCACCTTTTTCACGCCGACAGGAATGTCTGCTCCACCTTTATGTTATGCGCGTGATTTTAAACTATTGAGTCCAGTGTAGAGAAAGCGAGAATACGCCCCTACAGCCGGTCGTATTCCTCTCGCGCTTCCGTCGTTAGCCACACTGGACTAAGGCCGGGCAAATTAACTGGCCAATTTACTCTACCCGCTGATCTTCTTGTAGACATCGCCTTCGTTGATCGTGGCGCGCTCGGGGCGGCCTTTGTGAAAGTAGGTCAGCTTGGTGTGATCCACGCCGAGCAGATGCAGGATCGTGGCGTGGATGTCGTGGACGTGCAGCTTGTCTTTGATCGCGCGCAGTCCGATCTCGTCGGTCTCGCCGATGGTCTGGCCGCCTTTGACGCCGCCGCCGGCCATCCACATCGTGAAGCCGTACGGATTGTGATCGCGGCCGTCGCCTTTCTCGGACATCGGCGTGCGTCCGAATTCGCCGCCCCAGATCACCAGCGTGCTGTCGAGCAGACCTCGCGATTTCAAATCTTTGATCAGTCCGGCGACGGGCTTGTCCATCTCGCGGCAGAGCCCCGAATGATTTTTCTCGATGCCGCTGTGCGCGTCCCAGCGGCTTCCGGCGCCGTGATAAACCTGGACGAAACGCGTGCCGCGTTCGACCAGGCGACGTGCCAGCAGGCAGTTGCGCCCCATCACTTCGCTGGGTTTGTCGTTCATGCCGTAGAGCTCGCGCGTGGCGGCGGTTTCGCTGGCCAGATCGACGACGCCGGGCGCTTCGGCTTGCATGCGGAAAGCGAGTTCGTAGCTCTTGATGCGCGCTTCGAGCTCGCTCTGGTCGGCGTGCGTCTCGGCGTGATGCCGGTTAATCTGGTCGAGCAGATCGAGCTTGGCGCGCTGGCGCGGTTCGCTGACGGACTTCGGCGTCATCAGATTGGGAATCGGCTCGGCGCCGTTCTGCAGCCGCGTGCCCTGGTAGACAGCGGGCATGAATCCGGCGGCCCAGTTTCGCGGGCCGCCGACGACCTGCGAATTGTTATCCTGCATCACCACGAACGCGGGCATGTTCTGGTTTTCAGTGCCCAGGCCGTAGGTCACCCAACTTCCCAGCGAGGGGCGCCCGGCGAGCACCGAGCCGGTGTTCATCTGGCAGACGCCGCCGGAATGATTGATGCCGTCGGCGACGCAGGCGCGCAGCACGGCGATCTCGTCGGCGATTTCTCCATGGCGCGGAATCCAGTCGGAGATCCACGCGCCGCTCTGGCCGTACTGTTTGAAAGTGCGCTTGGATGCGAGCAGCGGCGCGCCGTATTCGCCCATCGCGGTGATGATCGGCCCGAAGCTCGGCGGCAACGGCTTTCCGGCGAGTTCGTTCAACTTGGGCTTGGGATCGAAGAGATCCATCGCGCTGGGTCCGCCTTCCATGAAAAGGAAGATGACGCTTTTGGCGCGCGGCGCGTAATGCGGACGTTTGGGCGCCATAGGCGAGAGCGCCGCGTCGTCTTTTTCGGCGGCATGGATTGGATTCTGACCGAGCAGCGCGGCCATTGCGACAGAGCCGAACCCGGCTCCGGCGCGCGCGAGGAAATCGCGCCGGGTGTGCGACTGCTGGAAATGGGGAACACCGTTTTGCCGCGCCAGTCTGCTCATCTATTTCCTTTCGTACCGCCGGCTGCTCGCCGGCCCGTCTCTGTTTTTTTTATTCTCGAACTACAACTGCAACACGCCGGCGGGACACCAGCGGTACGGGTCAGCGAAGCACCGGATCGTTTGCCGGAGCGGCCCAGACGATGTAATGAATCTCGTCGCCTTTGCCGATGATGCGCCAGCGGCTGTAAGTCCAGACCGTCCAGGCGCGGTCCGTCGTTTCGCTCGCGTACGATTTCTCACTGGCCGGCGCGCCGAACGTATCGCGCAGAACTTGGAAGCCGATGTCCGGTTTTTTCAGAAACATGTACAGCGTTCCGTTGCTGCCGTCGATCCGCTTGCAGCGCCAGTCCTCGCCGGTGATGCGCGGGTCGTTGAGCATGCGCAGTTCAAGCTGATCCAGTTGCGGCGAAACTTTCGGCCAGGCAGTATATACAGCCGACGGAATGAAACGCGCCGCCGATGCGGTGCGGTTGATGTCGTCCTGTTTTTCAATGCGGCCCAGTTCCGGCTTGGTCACATTCAGCCGTTCATTAATCTCTTTGTCTTCGGGCGCGTAGAGACGGGCATTGAGGTACGCCCAGAACGCGGCACGCGCGTCGGTCTTGGCAACCTGGTCGCCCTTTTGCACGAGGCTTTTGATCAGCTCGTCTCGCGTGGGCTCTGCTGCCGGGGCAGAAACAATTACACTACAAAGGAAGAGAACGAGACATTTTGTATTCATGGCGTGACTCCTTTTTGTGCTGAACGCAGGGTTGTACAATAACCCATGCTCATCACGTGCCAAGAGTCCAGAAATAGAAAGTTTATTCGTTCTGCGGTCTCAATCCACATAGAGGAACTCGTTCGAATTCAAGAGTACGTGGCAGAAATCCACCAGCCCGCCGGAGGGCTTGGGCGTATGTGCCGGCTGAGCGGCGGTCTTCGCCGAGGCGCTGCGCGCCAGGTCTTTCTGCTTGCCGCTGGAATCTTTGGCGAAGCCGGGCTCGTCTTCGAATCGGAAATCGGCCACGATCGCTTTGTTTTCGGTCTCCGAAATCAACAGTTGTTCACGCGGCACGGATTTATTGCTGAGGCGAATATCATCGATCAAGCCATCCCAGACATGCACGCCGCCGGAGCCTTCGCGGCCGCCGATGATCAGCGGCACCTTCGACTGATAGGCGCCGTTGACTTTGTGTTTCACGCTGGCGACGCGAAGCTGCGCATCGGGGTCTGATAAATCTTTCATGTAAAACGTCACGCCCGTTTCGCCGGTCTCGCTGATCTTCACACTGACGGCGACGTAGTGCGTCTTATGCAGTTCCAGACGCAGGTCGGAGACGACGACTTCATACTGCACGCCGTCGCCGGCCGCGGCGTTTCCGGCGAGCTGCAGAATCAGATTGCGCGGCTGGTGCTTGGACTTCTCACTGGTGACTCCAAACGACCAGCCGGGATTTTTCTGTCCGCCGTCCCATTGCGAAGCGATGACGCGGACGGCGGCGTTGTCGTAGATGGATTCGAGCAGCACGACCGCTTCGATGGTGAAATCGTCGCTGGGCAGCGTGGCGCTCTCGGGCAGGCGCAGAAAATCTTCGGGCGCGCCGCTGAGCATCGCCGCTTGTCCGCCGCGATGGGGCATCGTCTGCGTTGGAGGTTTCTCGGCTAATGCTTCCAGCCGCGCCGCCGGAGCGCCCGCGGGTTTCTCGGGCTGCTTGGCGAGGAAAGCCAGCGCGGCCGAGCGCTCGGCGTCGAGCGGCGCGCGGCCGTAGGCCAGGCGGTAGGCATTTTCGACGATCTCTTCGGGCGTGTTAGCTTTCGTCTGCTTGATTTTTTCGGCCAGCGCCACGGCGCGCTGCATGGGCCACGTTCCATTAATAAGGAGCAGCGCCTGAGTGGGCGTGGTCGTGGTCGAACGGTTGGGCGCGCTGCCGAAGGCGTCGGGCGCGTCGAAGGCGTCCATCAGCGGGTCGCGCGTGTTGCGGATGATTTTTGTGTAGATTGTGCGGCGCGTGCTGGTCGAATCGGCTGACGGTCCGCCGGACGCGGCGTTGAGTTCGCCGCTGACGGCGAGCATCGCGTCGCGAATCTGTTCGGCATCCAGGCGCCGCGAATTCATGCGCCAGAGCCAGCGGTTCTCGGGGTCCTTCAAGCGCGCCTGCTGCGGCATGGGGCGCGTGGCGGATTGTTTGTAGGTGCTGCTGGTCATGATCAGGCGGTGCATCTGTTTGATGCTCCAACCTTTCTGAACGAACTCGCGCGCCAGCCAGTCGAGCAGTGCCGGATGCGACGGTTGTTCGCCGAGGCGGCCGTAGTCGCTGGAGGTGACCACCAGCCCGCGCCCGAAATGGTATTGCCAGAGGCGATTTACCATCACGCGCGAGGCGAGCGGGTTCTGGGGATGGGTGATCCATTTCGCCAGCGCGGTGCGCCGTCCGGTGGAGGTGGCCGTTGCAACGGGCGGATCAAAAGGAATGGGCTGGCTTTGCAGCACAGTCAGCACGCCGGGTTCGAGAACTTTTTTCTGGCCGGGAATGGTGGTCGGCGGCGCTAGCGGGCCGACGTCGGTGGTGACGAAGGCCGGCGGCATGGGCTTGGGTTTGAGCTCGTCGAATTCGGCAAGCTGGCGTTTGAGCGCGGCCCACTTCTCGCGTTCGGGGCCTTTTATTTTTCCGTCGAGATTATCCAATTCGTGTGTCACCTGGCGGAAGGCCAGTTCGGCGATCTGCTGTTCGTATGGGACGCGTTCGGCGACGGGCTTGCGCAGCATGACCTGATATTCGGGCAGGAATTTATCGATGGCGGATTTGGTCACCTTTTCAGATTGCAGCTTCTCCAGCGCGGCGATCTGTTCACGGATCGAGGCGGTCTTCGCTTCCCATTTTTGGAGTTGCGCTTGATGCTCGGCTTGCTGTTTCGCCGTCACCAGCGAAAGGTCGTTGCGCGGCAGCGTCGCGCCGAAGAAGGATTGCAGCTTGAAATAATCGGCCTGCAGGATCGGATCAAATTTGTGATCGTGGCAGCGCGCGCAGCCCATGCTCAGCCCGAGAAATACGTCGCCGGTGGTGTCGGTGATGTCGTTGAGGATTTCGCTCCACTGCTTGGAGACGTCGCGCTGGTTGTATTCGTACTGGCCGTGGCGCATGTATCCGGTGGCGACGAGCACGTCGGGATCGTCGGGCGCCAGTTCGTCTCCAGCAAGCTGTTCGGTGACGAAACGGTCGTAGGGTTTGTCGGCGTTGAAGGATTTAATTACATAATCGCGGTACGGCCATGCGTGCGGGCGGAAGGCGTCCTGCCGGAATCCGTCGGATTCGGCGTAGCGCACCAGGTCGAGCCAGTGGCGCGCCCAACGCTCGCCGTAGCGTGGACTGGCGAGCAGTTTATCGATCAGCTTTTCATAGGCGTCGGCGGAGTTGTCTTTGACGAACGCATCGACTTCATCCGGAGTGGGCGGCAGGCCGTGCAGATCAAAGTAAACGCGGCGAACGAGCGCCACGCGCGCGGCTTCGGGAGCGGGCGCGAGCTGTTCGCTGGCGAGTTTTGCGAAAATGAATCGATCGATCGGATTTTTCGACCAGTTGCCGTCATCGGAATGCGGCGGAACGATTTCTTTGACGGGCTGGAATGACCAGAAGGCGCGGTCGGCGTCGGTGATCGCCTTCTGTTTTTTCTCGACGATCTTTTCGACCGGCCAGGGCGCGCCCATCTTGATCCACTGCGCGAGCGTCTCGACTTGATCCTTGCTTAACTGCTCCGTGGCCTTCGGCGGCATCTGCATGTCGGGGTCGCTGTAGGCGACGGCTTTGATCAGCAGCGAGTCTTCAGGCTTGCCGAGCACAATCGCGGGACTGGTCTCTCCTCCTTTAAGGATCGCGGCGAGGGAATCGAGGCGCAGTGTTCCTTTTTGTTTCTGGTCGCCGTGGCACTTGTGGCACTTCTCGGAGAGCAGCGGACGGACTTTCATCTCGAAGAATTTGATCTTCTCCGGATCAATCTCCGCGGCATACGCCGATAGCGCGCGCAGAATCAACATCGCATAAAGGAATCGCTTCATCATTTTAAGAACCCTGTTTACGCTGGAACTGACTATCTATTTGCTACGTATCGGTTCGCGTGCTAACGCGATGGCCACATAAGGCATACACCAATCCATACTTGCTCGTGTGGGCCTGACGTAAAGGTGCGCAGCTTTGAGCCATTGAACTTGCCAAACACCCATTGAAAGAATCGATAATTAGGCTATCTTTACAGTACAAATTTGGACCTTTTGCCAGTCCCGGGTGCGCGATCGCGATGCAGGAAGCTGACGCTGCAAAAACCGTTTTTTATAAGGCGACAGCCGCTGACCGCGGTATGGAGCTATTGAGTATTGGCGCCTGGCTGGGGTTGTCCGTTTCCGTTTGCGTGCGTCTGGTTGCTTTTTCGGATAGCGGATGGTGGGTGATTGTTCTGGCCGCCGCCGCGGGAATGATCGCGAGCGATTTCTGTTCCGGGCTGGCGCACTGGGCCGCCGACACGTGGGGCGACGCCGACACGCCGTTCCTCGGGCACCATTTCATCCAGCCCTTTCGCGAACACCACGTCGACCAGATGGCCATCACGCGCCACGATTTTGTCGAGACCAACGGAAACAACTGTCTGGTCTCGCTGCCGGTGCTGCTGCTGGCGCTGCTGATTCCGATCGGCGTTCAGGATAAACTGGGCCTGTTTGCCGTCTCGTTCACGCTCTTCGTGGCGCTCTGGATCATGGCCACCAATCAGATTCACCAATGGGCGCACAGCGAGACGCCGCCGTGGTTCATTCTGCTGGCGCAGCGCCTAGGCGTGATCCTGCGGCCGGAGCATCACGCGCTGCATCACTCCATGCCCTACGCGGTGAATTACTGCATTACCACCGGCTGGCTGAACGGCCTGTTGACCCGCACGCGCTTCTTTCCCGTGCTGGAACGGATCATCACACGCCTGACCGGCGCGCTGCCGCGGCAGGATGATCTGAATCTACCGCCCGCGCCGGTCGTGCCGGAGAGTTCCATCAGCGCGACTGCATCTTCGATACTGCCTTTGACCGAACCACTGCCGGAATAGAGCGATTGAGCCAGCCACGGCGATACGCTCCGTTATCATGGAAGACATTTTTCCTGGCGTGCGCGGGAGCCATTCTAATTGGTGTGACGCTTCCCGTTTTGTTGTTTCACTTTCACTGCGGAAACTCTATGCAATTCCGAGTCGCACGGACGGAGTTGATCGAGCTTGAACTTAGTGCAATCATTTTCTGTGGGCCGGGTGCGTTCATTATAAGCGTTGTATTATATACGCGGGGGCAATCCTTACTGCTTCGCAATCCTTACTGGACTCAGCAGCAGTTGCTGGCGCGAAGTGCTATGATGGGCGTCGTCTCGGCGTTTATCAATCTTCCGGGCTGGTTGGCGATCGCAATGATGCCGGATGATGAAACGTTTATAGTTGCACGCGTATTAATCCTCTTCGCCGTTGCAGGAGCAAGCGCGGGGTTCTGGATCGGCTGGCAGGTCTGGCGCGCTTCCCATCCGGAGGCGGGTTTCTGGCCGCGCTTTTCGTTGAAGACGCTCATGCTGGTGGTCTTCGCGTGGGGCGCGCTGCTGGCGATCTTCGCGCCGCAATAATACGCAGCGCAACGGAGTGACGATCAAAGTCCAACT
>Ga0105047_10003844_pt1 | contig 26351 bp, 24 predicted proteins | sample MAT04_FD_78384 | JGI IMG/M metagenome (GOLD analysis project Ga0105047, IMG submission 78384) | Freshwater microbial communities from Lake Fryxell liftoff mats and glacier meltwater in Antarctica - MAT-04 (megahit assembly) | ecosystem: Environmental > Aquatic > Freshwater > Ice > Liftoff... | reverse complement strand
CGATGCCGCAGATCACGCACATTTTCTCGGGCAGGTCGGTCTTGTCGCTGGTCCCACGCTGGGTGTCGCCCGTCGCCATCGAAAACCCTCCGAGAGAAGATCGATCAAACCCGGCGCCGCGGGCCGGGGTCGCAAGCTTACCTTCCAGAGGGCCGACACGGAGCACCAACCGGGGTGAAGCCCGACCCGATGCCGGCCAAAACTCGCACGGGCCGCGTGCGCATGTGACGAACACTACCCGCGCGCGGACTGCGCCCGTGAAAAGAGGCCGGCGCTGCGCGTGACGGCCCGCCGCAGCTCGAGCATCGTGAGCTCTGACCCGACACGCTGGGCTGGCAGGCCGGTGAGCGTCACGAGCCGATCAATGCTGACCGGCACGCCCGCGGCTTCAATGGCGCTCAGAATCTTCTGCTGCGACTCTGTAACCCCGATGCCCGCGGCGGCAGCAGCGGGCGCGGGTGTAGAAGCCGGGGCGGGGGCGGCGGCGGTCGCGGCAAAGAGGCCCTGCTGGTTGGCGAGTTGAGTTTGTGAAGGCGCAGAAACTGCGGCCGCGTTGGGCACAAAGCGGGCCTGATGGGTTCCGTTGTGCAGGTGTCGGGCCTGGCTTTCGAGGGCGATCAGCACGTCACCGGGGTTGGAGACCAGCATCGCCCCGCCCATCTTGATCAGGTCATTGGTGCCCTCGCTGGCGGGTGAGTCAACGCGCCCTGGGACGGCGAAGACCTCCCGCCCGTGCTCTTCGACGGCCTGCCGGGCGGTGATGAGGCTGCCCGAGCCGCGGGCTGCCTCGACCAGCACCACCCCGAGGCTCAGCCCGCTAATCAGGCGGTTGCGCGCGGGGAAGTTTTTGGCCTCCGGCTCGGTGTTGACCGGCAGCTCGCTGACGATGCAGCCCCGGCCTTCATCAACGATGCGGTCAAACAGCGCCCGATTCTCTGGCGGATAGGCCCGGGCCAGCCCGCAGCCCAGGACCACGATGGTGCGGCCGCCGGCCCGCAGCGCGGCTTGGTGGGCGCTGGTGTCGATGCCACGCGCTCCGCCTGAGACGACCGTGAGCCCGCTGGAGGCCAAAAACCCGGCGAAACGCGCCGACTGTTCAAGCCCGTATGGCGTGCAGGCCCGGCTGCCCACGAGCGCCACAGGGTAACGGTCGTCCGTGTCAGCCCGAAGTTGCCCGCGGACATAGAGCACCGGCGGGGCGGCGGGAATCTCGCGCAAGAGCGCGGGGTAGGCGTCGTCGTCGATACTCAAGACCGATGCGCCCATGCCCTGCGCGCGGGCCAGCTCTTCATGGGCAAGATCTAACGCGCGTGTGCGATGCGCAAAGAACGAGCGGGCACGCTCAGGCCCGATGCCCTCGACTGTCGCAAGCTCGCCGGGCCCCGACGCCAGCACGCGCTCCGCGCCACCGAGGGCGGCGGCCGCGCGGGCGATCAGCACCGGACCAAGCCCGGGGATCAACGTCAGCGCCAGCATGGGCAGGGCCCGCTCCACAAGGGCAGAGCATATCCACCTGACAAGAGCCTATCGAGCGGGCCTGAACCGCGGGGGTTGCGGGCCTGCCAAAGTTCGGCTTTCGCGGCCCGTTTTTATCCCGCCAAGCACTAGGGCCAGTCGATGATTGCAGGCTCAGGAGGCTTTGCCATGGCGAGGGCTGCGCGCGTTGGTCGGGACGACAGGTCGGCAAACGTGTATGCGAGCGCTGGCTCCGCTGTGGGCGCTGGCCCCGCTAAGGACGCTGGCCCACGCGGCGGATCGCGCGGCACGCGCTGCGCCGGGCTCAGGGTCCGCGCGCCGTGGCTGCTGGCGCTGCTGGCGGTGGGCGTGCTGACCGCGGCGTGCAACCGAATGAACCTTGCCTGGCCGCCGGTGCTGGGCGGCGAAGCGAGCGAGAAGAACACCGAGGCTCGCTCAACCGGCGGGGCGGCTCATTCCAGAAGCGCTGGCGCGCGCGGCAGCGCGACTAAGGGCAGTAGTACCAGCGGCAACAGCGGGACGAGCGGGGTGACGTTGCCGACAGTCGCTTCCGCGTCAAAGGAACTTTCCGAGCTGCCCAGCACGCCGGTGCAGGGGGTCTTTGGTGAGCCTGAGGTCCGCGTGCGTCTGCTTGAGGCGGCGACGGTTGCGAACATCTCTACCAACACGCTGGCGCAGGTGTTTGTGATGCCCGCGGACGCGACGGTGCCGACGGCAACGTTGCGCGCGCCGCTCTCGGTCGCGCTCGACGCCGAGGGCTGGACGGTGCGTGACGCATCGGGCGTGACGGCGAAGTATGTTCGCAGCGCCGAGCTGCTGATCGCCCCCGACGAGGCGATGCTCCCGGCCTCGCCGCTGCTGGCGGTGCCAAGCCCGGTCGGCGGACGTCTGGCGCGGGCGGCGGCCAGCGCGGGGCTTGCGCCCAAGCTGACCCTCGACTCGGGAAGATTCAGCGGGACGTTCTTGCTGTTGGCGCGGTCAGACGCCTCGCCGCGGGCTTTTGACCTGATTGAAAGCGTGGCGATTGAGGAGTATCTGCGTGGCGTGGTGACGGCGGAGATGTTCGCCAGCTGGCCGCGCGGGGCGTTTCAGGCGCAGGCCGTGGTTGCGCGAAGCTACGCGATCCACCAGCGTCAGCTTGCGCGAGCCCAGGGCGCGAAGTTTGATCTTGAGAGCAACGTGCGCGACCAGGCGTACAAGGGCGTGACGGACAACACGACCGCCGCCCTTGCCGTGCTGGACACGCGCGGCGCGGTGCTGGCCTGGAACGGCTCGGTGCTGCGCGCGTATTACAGCAGCACCACGGGCGGGCGTGCCGCCAGCGCGCGTGACACCTGGCCAATTATCAAGGGCTTTGAGTACAACCTGGCCGGCCCCTTGCAGACCGGCCCGCGCGATGCAACGCTGGGGCGGACCAGCCCTTGGTTCCGCTGGCAGGTTACGCGGACCCGGGCCGACCTGAGCGCACGGCTAAGGGCCTGGGGGCAGGCCGCGGGGCACCCGGTCAAGCATCTGCGCGAGGTCGTGGGCGTGCGGTTGGCGACCAGCAACGATCAGGGCCGCCCGAGCCGCTTCGTACTGACCGACAGCACCGGCGCCACGTACACGCTGCAGGCCGAGCAGCTGCGCTTTGCATGCAACGCCGAGGCGCCCGGGCTGGCGGCAATCACGCGCGAGACGCGCGTGCACTCATCGGACGTTCAGTGGGCGATCGACGGGGCGGGGGTGACGATCACAGGCCGCGGGTTCGGGCATGGGGTCGGCATGTGTCAGTACTCGGCCAAAGAGCTGGCTGATCGCGGGGAGAAGTGGCGCGAGATCGTGACGACCTTCTACCCCGGCGCGCAGCTCGTGCGTGCGTATTGAGGTCGGCGGCGCGGCGTCGCGGCGGCGCGGCTCAGCAAGCTTTCTCAGCACCCGGTGGTAAACGCCGTGATGAACGCGAGCAGGTCGTCGGCGGTGAACTCGCCGTCGGGGATGGCGCTCGGGCCCGGGCCCGCGATGTCGGCTCGCGCCTCGCCGGCCGTGAAGCGGTTGACCATCACGATCAGGTCGTCGGCTGTCAGCTCGCCATCGGGCCCGTCGCTCTGGCCCGGGCCAGAGATGTCGGCCCAACCGCAAGCGCCGGCGGATAGCCGTCCGGTCAGCGCGGCGTTGGCGGCCAGCACACCGGTGGTCGCGCTGCGCAGGGCCGCGTCGAGCGCTGGCGAGATCGACTGCGCGTACCACGGGTGCAAGATCGCCTGCGATGGAGGGAGCGCGATGAGCGTGCCGGCCATCGTCATCGCGACGGTGAACTGCCCGACGAGGTTGAGGTGAATCACGTCGAAAAAGCAGCCCTCGGCACCGGTCAGGCCCGGGACGAGCCCCGCGCGGGCGCGGGCGTCAAGCTCAGCGAGCACGTGACCGGCGGGGATCATCCGGACCATGCGCCCAGGGTTGGACCGGCGCGTCGCCAGCAGGGCCTGATCAAAGTGCGCGCGGCCCGGGATGTATCGCACCTGCTGCGCCGGCGCGGGCGCGGGGGCGGCCCAGCGAGCGGCAAAGTGAAGCGGCGCAGCGGGCGAGAGCGAGCCGTCAGCGGCTTGGCGGGCCGGCCATGTCGCGTAGATGTAGATCGTCGCCCCCGGGCTGGCGGCGGCGTCAGTCACGAACGCGGTGATGGCGCCCACCTCGGTGCTCGCGCTGTCAAAGAAAGGTTGAAAGACCAGCGCGTCGTAGGGCTGGGTGGGCAGGGCCTGCGGGAACGGCGCGGGGCTGTAGCCCGAGGCAAGGCCGTTGGTCAGCCACTGCGTACGGATCTGCGCGACGCCGATGCCGCCGAGGGTGTGGTAGGCGCGTGAGTAGACATCGCCGGCGTTGGGGGTGATCAGCGCGATGGAGTTGACGTCCATGACCTGCGCGATCGTCAGCGAGTTGCCAACGAAGTAGCAGCGCGTCGGGCCCGAGGCGAGCGCCCCGCCCGCAGCGCAGCCCAACGCCATCGCCGCGAAGAAGGCTGGTGCAATCCGGCGGGCGCTCGATGAGGAAGAACTCAGGTCCATCGCTGAAAGCATGTCCGATCATTCGCCCGCGGGCCAACTCTGGGACGGCGGCAAGCGCAAAGAGTGCAAAGCCCTTGATCCGGGCTTCATCGAACCTTCACCAAACGCTAGCGCCGCCCTCATCGCCCCTCTGGGACGACGTGGAGATGCTTATGGGGTCCGGCGGGACTTCCTTCCGCCACGACTAAGGGAGCTTGAAAGATGCGTACGACAATGCTGACGATGTTTGCCGGTGCCGCGCTCGCTGCAGCCGCCGGCGTTCTCACCCCCGCCGCCCTGGCCACCAACCCGCTGCTGGCGGACCTGATCGGGACCGACAAGTTCCGCATCCTGCCCTACCTGCAGAGCCCCACGCCCTCGGGCATGACGCTCAACTGGTTCACCAGCAATGCTGGTGGCAGCACCGTCAGCATTACCGGCGGCGGCCTGCCCGCCCCGCTGGCCGGGGCGATCACCCCCGCGCTGCTGCCCGAGCTGGACTACTCGGCCCAAGAGAGGGCCATCAGCCCCCGCCCCGCGGACATGCTGCCCAACAACAGCGTCTTCAAGCACACCTTTACCGCCACCGGCCTGCAGGCCGACACGCTCTACTCGTACAGCGTGACCGCAGGCACCGCGACCTTCACGGGAACGTTCCGGACCGCCCCGGTCACCGGCGCGGCCCGGTCGCTGCGCCTGGCCGTCATGAGCGACAGCGAGACGCTCATCAACGGTCGCACCACCTTCCGCGAGTGGGCCCGCACGACCCCGCAGACCGGCGAGAGCACCGGTCGCCCCGTGGGCACCGGGCGCGGGCGTGACCGCTACCTCGTCACCGAGACCGACGGGTACCAGCGCAACCTCGCCGCCATCGACGGGCGCAACCCCGACTTGGTGGTCATGCCCGGCGACCTGATTGAGGGCAGCGGCAACGCCCTGGAAACCCACCGTCGCTGGGACGAGTTCTGGCGCCACAACGCCGGGCAGTATGACGATGTGCTCACCAAGCGCCCGATCGTCCCGGCCATCGGCAACAACTGCATCTTCTCGGGCTTTATTGTCGAGGCCACCGACATCGCGGCCTTCCCCGACGTAAACCTCCGCAACCAAGTCCAGATCAACCGCGGCGTCAAGCGCGCGATGGACCAGTGGCGCGGGTACTTTGACCAGCCCGCCGCCACCGGCAGCGCCAACGTCGCCGCCGCACAGGACGTCTACTTCCGCCAGGACTTTGGCCCCGTCACGATCATCACGCTCTGCTCGGTTGGCGCGACAGAGTCGGCCAACGACCAGATCTCCGCCGCCAACCCCTTCAGCGTCGCCGTGCTGCCCACCGGCACCGCGCTGCCGATCAACACCGACACTAACCGCGCGTGGCTCAACGCCTACCCCTTCGGCGACCTGCCCGACTTCAACGTCGGCACCAGCCAGTTCGCCTGGGCCAGCCAGCAGCTCGCCGACGCACGCGCCGCCGGACAGATCATCTTCGTCCAGTGGCACCACACCCCGCTTTCGCGCGGCATCCACGGCACGAACGTGACCAGCAACCAGTCGGGCGAGGCCATGCGCATCTACCTGCCCCTGCTCGAGCAGCACCGCGTCGCCGGCGTCTTCACCGGGCACTCAGAGGTCGCCGAACGCTCCTTCTTTGACCTCGACAACGACGGCTACGGCATCAACCTCTGGGACGTCGGGATGGCCGGCGACGGGCTCCGCGGCGTCGAGGACGCGCCGGGCTTTGTTAGCTCCGCCATCACCGCCTGGCGCAACAACCCCGCCAACCCCGAGGGTCAGGCCTGGCGCCCCAACCCGTTCAGCCAGTGGTCCGCCGACCAATCTGAGCCTGAGACATGGGACGGCAACCGCCTGCTCTCGGGCGGCAAGCACTACGGGTTCCTTGAGGTCAACATTGCTCCGCTCGCTGGCGGCCGCTTCCGCGTTGAGTTCCAGCCCTTTCACGTCTTCCCCCTCAACAACGGCGACGCCAACTTCACCGTCACCGGCACCGAGCTGCGGACCTTCAACGACCGCGTCGTGCTCGAAGGCACGACCGACAACCTCCGCGCCGTCGGGTGCGGGCCCAGCGACATCGCCAGCCCGGGCACGACCGTCGGGGCCGACAACGAGCTGACGGCCGACGACGTGATCCTGTTCGTCAATTGGTTCACCGCCAGCGACGCCCGCGCGGATGTCGCCGGCCCCGGCGGGACCACCACGCCCGATGGCGAGTTCACCGCCGACGACATCGTCGTGTTCGTGCACCGCTTCCTCAATAGCGCCGGCTGCTGAGACCGGCCCGCCCACTTGGCGGCCTTTGCCATAAGCGGCACACGCTACGAGTGGCATGATTGAGAAGTTCACCACCAGCCCCGGAGCGCCGCCGCCTCGGGGCTGTTTCGTTTGCGCTCGCGGCGCGTTACCATCTTGGGCATGAACGAGCACCGCCTTGCGCTTGGCCCGCCACCCGCCCGCACCATCAAGCTTCGCCGCGCTGTGAAGCCCCGCCGCGCCGTAAGCCTCGCGCTGGTGACGCTCACCGCGCTGACCACGCTGGCCCTCACGGGGCTGGGCTTGACGGCCTGCAACACCTTTGAAGGTGCGGGGCGTGACATGCAAAGCGGCGGCAAGCTGCTGCAAGACGCCGCCCGCGGCACCAGCGATGCGATCTCAGGAGACCGCTGACCCCATTCGGGCGCGAGCACACCATGGCCATCGACCTGCGCGGCAAGGCGATTGTGATCACCGGTGCCTCCTCGGGCATCGGTGCCGCCACCGCGCTGGCGTGCGCCCGCGCGGGCATGTCAGTCGCTCTGGGTGCGCGCCGGCTCGACAAGCTCGAAGCCCTGGTCGCCAAGCTCCGCCACAGCGGGGCCGCGGCGATCTGTGAGCCCACCGATGTGACCGACCCGGCCTCGTGCCAGCGCCTGGTTGACCGCGCGAAGGCCGAGCTGGGCGGGGTCTATGCCGTCTTTGCCAACGCGGGCTACGGGCTCGAAGCACCGCTGCACGAGATGACCGGCGCGCAGGTCCGCGACATGTTCGAGGTCAACGTCTTCGGCAGCCTCAACATCATCCGCCCCGCGCTGGCCGCGATCCTGGAGCGCGCACCAAAGGGTGACCAAGCACAGCAACACCCCCAGCGCCCCGCCGTACCCATTGGGCACGTGCTGTGGTGCAGCTCGTGCCTGGCCAAGCTCAGCATCCCGCAGTACGGGGTCTACTGCGCAACCAAGAGCGCCCAGCACCACTTGGGCCGTGCCATGCGGCTTGAGCTGCGGCCGCTGGGGGTCGAGGTCGCCACCGTCCACCCCATCGGGACGCGGACAGAGTTCTTTGATACCGCCGCCAAGCTCAGCAGCAGCGCCAAGCTGCTCGAGCGCGGCGGGCAGCGCTTCATGCAAGAGCCCGGCGTCGTCGCGGCGCGGGTCGTCGCGTGCCTCAAGCGGCCCAGGCCCGAGGTCTGGACAGGCCTCAACGGCCAGCTCGCGCGCGTGAGCCTCAGCCTGGCGAGCTTCACCCCGCGCATCTCTGACGCGCTGATGAGCTGGGCGATGAACCGGCGAATGCGATGACGACGCGCCGCTCAGGCCTCAATCAGCAGCATCGTGATCACGGCGTGGGCCTCGACGGCACGCCCCTCGCCGATAGCGTCAACCTTTTCGTGCGTCTTGCCTTTGACGTTCACGCGCTCGGGCGAGACGCCCAGCAGCCGCGCCAGGTTCAGGCGGACCTGCTCCTTGATCGGGCCGATCTTCGGGCGCTCACAAACGACCGTGGCGTCAAGGTTTCCAACCAGGTATCCGTGCTTGCGCGCCAGCACCATGGCGTGCTTGAGGAACTGGGCCGAGTCGCGGGCCTCGTTGGCCACGTCAGTATCAGGGAACAGCGTCCCGATATCAGGCAGCGCCAGCGCGCCCAGCACCGCGTCAGTCACGGCGTGCAGCAGAACGTCGCCGTCGCTGCGCGCTACCGGCCCGCGCGAGAGCTGCGCATCGATGATCCGCACGCCGCCGAGCACCATCGGCCGGCCCTGGCCAGCCGGGGCCAGCGGCTCAAGACGGTGCAGGTCCCACCCGTGCCCAACACGCACCGGCAGCAGCCGGAGCAGCTCCTCGACCGGGGCCTGGGGGCTCACCAGCGGCTCGGCGCCGCGCGGGCTCTTTCGACGTGACTTGGGCGGGGGCAGCGCCTTGGGAGGCGTGCGGCCCGGGGCATCGACCCGCCGCGTCGGCTTGGTCGTCCGGCTTGGGATGCGTGGCTTGCGTGGCAAAACATCGCCCTCCGCCCACGCCAAATATTGCGCGGGGCACCTTGTGCATCGGACGTTGGTCCTCATAACCTCCAGCCAGAGGCCTCCGGCAGGGCGGCAGACCAAACCGCCGCGCTTGGAGCCCCGGGCCCGCGCTGCCGATAAACTACCCACGCCCGGGTCGGTTTGACCAGGGTTGTGCCGTGGCCGGTGCCGGTGGCACTCGCGGACGGCACGGATGTCGGACTTTGGAGAGCCCCATGGCGCTTGCTCGGCTGATCAACTCGCTCTCGCCCGCCTCTCGCCCCCGCGCCCCGCGCGTGCTGCTGGGGTGCGTGCTGGCGGCCGCCACCCTTGCTGGCGGGTGCAGCAACATGATGTGGTACCCCGGCGGACCGCTGGCCTCGCGCGACAAGTACACCTTCGAGAGCACCGCGTGGTACCCGCAGACCGTCTCGCTGGTTGACACCCGGACCGACCAGGTCGTCTGGACCACCGACGTGCCCGTCGATCAGCAGCTGGTGATGCGGTTTGATGAAGGCGACGGCGACGCCAACCGCATCACGCCAGACAAGATGTTCTACGACACTTGGCCCAAGGGCAAGCGGACCGGGACCCCGCGCCGTAGCTTCAACGTTCCGCCCGCCGACGCGCGCCGGATCGACGTGCTGCAGCGACCCGTGCCCGAGCTGCCCCCGGACATGAAGCCCGCCGAGGCGCCCACGCCGCGACTGCCGTTCCCCGCGCGCAATTAGATCGCCCGCAACGGTTGCCCGCGCCTCAGCTTGACCGGAAGCTGCGCGCAAAGACCTCTACCAGCAGCCAAAGCGTGGCCGCCAGCGCCGCCATGCCCAGCAGCACCTGCACGCTCATCAGCGCCACCTCGCGCCAGTAACGCTCAAGCGTCGGCAGCCGCACGGCCTTGTACGCCACGGCCGTCAGCAGCGCCAGCGGCACAATCAACGCCCACCACCAGTGGTGCGCGTTGATGGGGTCAATAAACGGGCGGTAGCTCCAGCCCGCGAGCTGCTCGCGCCAGGTCGAGGCCGCGGCACTGGCCTTCGCCAGCGTGTTCATCTGGGCGGGGTTCACGTTGCACCTCCGGCCCGCGACTGCCCACGATCAGGGTCGTAGCTGCGCCGACGCCCCCAACCCGCATCGATCATCGCGATCAGGTTGAGCATCCCGGCAATCGTGCACAGCAGCGTGCCGATCTCGCGCACGCGCCCGAGGGCCTGAATATTCGGCGGGCGGTCGGCGCTGGTTGCCAATCGCGTCACGCCCGTGACAGGATCGAGAAACTCAATGGGCGCGCCCGTCGCCTTGTCACGCACCTCGATCGCCTTGCCCGTTCGCGCGTCGCGGATCTCATACGGCATCGCGCCCCGGCGGACCCGCACCACGCCTTGCGCGGTCATCGTGTCCTCAACAACCTTGAAACGGTACTGGTGCGCAAGATCAACCCCAAACGCGACCGGCCCGGTAAACATCGCGCCCAGGAACCAGACCATGTCGCCATCAACACGCTCGGGCGGCGTTGATGAGCTCAACATTCGCTTGTAAAAAAGCGTCGAGTCAACCGCGTCGATCCCCCCCACCAGCAGCCCGCCGGCAAACATCGTCAGCACGCCCAGCGCGATCCGCCACGCCCGCCGGCGCATGCCCAAGTACCAATGACCTAGCCCGGGCACAAGCCACGCCAGCAGCAGCGCCACGGGCTGCGGCCCCTCGGGCATCAGCTCATCGGGGTGCGCGCTGTCGGCGTGCCGCTCCGAGAGGCCTTGGGTTTGGCCGCCGGTCGAAGTCGTCGAGCATGGGGGGAGGTTGGTCAAGCAAAGAGGCCGTGAACGGGGGTGCGGTGCGGTGCGGATGGCGCGCGGACGGGGGTCGGTCTGCGCGTGCGCTTGGGGGATTGCCTGAGACCAGAACCGGAGCGTTGATCAAAGTTCGGACGCGAGCCTAGCCGACACTCGGGCACGTGTTGACACCGCCCGCGAGGGCCATAGCCTAGCGACGCAACGGGATGCCCGCCGACGCACAGCGCACGCCGGCCCACACCACCCCGGGGCAGAGCACCGATCACTGAGGGAACCGTCGTATGAGCAGCGTCCTGACCGAGCCACAGATCAAGACCAGGATCAAGGCCCTGCCCGCAGGTCCGCAAACCCACGCGGCGATGCTGGGCCTGCCCGTCGCGATCATCAGCCCGAAGGCAACCGCGCAGCTCGCGCCGGGAGACGTCGGCATGTTCTCGGGCGCGGCCCTCGCGGGCGCAGCACTTGCCGCTGGGGCCCTTGCGAACCAGACGCTCGCTGCCAAAAAACCCGCAAAGCCTGCCGAGGCTGAGCCACCCGCAGGGCCCAAGGTCGGCGACGATGGTGCCGAGACCCCCGCCAAGGACGACGATGACGACCTTGCCGAGGATGACGACGACGAAGATGATGACGAGGATGACGAGGATGACGACGACGAGGACGCGTTCGAGGACGAAGAAGAAGAGGACGACGAGGAAGATGACGAGGACGACGGCCTCGACGATGAGACCGAGTTTGACGACGACGACGACCTCGATTACGCCGACGACGACGATGAGGAAGAGTTCAGCCCCGGGCTGGACGATGACGAAGACGACGATGTCTAAGCGGCACTGAGCGGGGGCGTGCCCCCAGAGCCGACACGGCGCGTCGCGCGTCCTAAGGCCCGAACCATGAACCAGCCCCGCCCTGCGTTCGACCACGACAACCAGCACTCCGACGACTACGACCTCCAGGCGGGCGACGCAGGACACCAGCCCGAGAACCTTGGGCCGGGCGCGCTGCCGTTCATTACGCCCTCAGACCCAAACGCTTCGCCGCTGAGCACAGACCAGCTCGCCCAGGGCGGCTACTCGGGCCTCGAGCGTCAGCGCGGTGCGGGACGGCGCCTCAGTGACTTCTCACGCAAGGCCGAAGAGGGCGAGCTCAACCGCGAGCAGTTCCTCTTCCTTATGGCTATCGAAGAGTTCAAGCGCGGCAATGACAAGCCGTTCCCGGCCTGGAGTGACGTGCTCGAGGTCGTTCGCCTGCTGGGCTACCGCAAGACCATGGCCAGCGAGATCACCCTGCGCAACGCCGAGGACTGGCGTGAGAAGCACGACGTGCCCAGCAACGTCCGCCCACAGGGCTGGGAGCGCCGCTTCCGCATCGCCGCGCCGGCCACCAGCGGCAAACAGCACAACAGCCACGGCAGCGGTCCCAAAAAGCACGCCGCCTAACAAGGATTCTTGCTGGATCTCGCTCGGCGGGTACCCCCACGCTCGTCGTTCGTCCTGGCTTTCTCGCCTTTGGTCTGCTTCGCGAGCAAGGCCGTGCGCGAGATGAGGTCCAAATACCCCGAACCTAAGCCCTTCCGGCCGCCCGCTCGTGCACGCTCCAAAAGTGCTCGAAGCTTGCGGTAAACGAGTAGCCCTGCATAAACGCTGCCGCGCGCAGGCCCATCGCGCGCCGCCGCGCACGGTCGCACAGCAGACCTGACAACGCCGATGCCCAAGCGGCGGTGTTTGCCGGGACGCACACGCCCGTCTCGCTCTCCGCGTCGCCAAACCGCGTGACCTCCTTAGGCCCCCCTTCGGGCGTGATCACCACCGGCAGCCCGCACGCCTGCGCCTCCATCACCACCTGCCCAAGCGTGTCGGTCTGGCTTGGGAACGCCATCACGTCGCTCGCGGCATACAGCGCCGCAAGCTCACGCCCGAACCTGAAGCCCACAAAGTGCGCCTCATGCCCCGCCAGCGCACGCTGCATAGGGGCGCGGTACGGCCCGTCGCCAACGATCACAAGCTGCACATCAACGCCCCGCCCCGCGCACAGCGATCGCACCGACGGCCACGCCGCCGTCAGCAGCGGCAAGTTCTTCTCAACGCTCACGCGCCCAACAAAGATCGCCTTCGCGCTGCCGGCCCGCAGCCCCGGGTAGCCTGCCCAGAAAGCGCGTGCGCCAGCGCCGTGCTCATCGCGCAAATCAGGCCTGGGCGCGAAGCTCGAAAGGTCAATCCCCGGCCGCAGGCGGTCAACCCGCCCGCGCTGCACCCCAAGCAGGCTCAGCGCGCGCGCGTAGTCCTCGCTGCGCGTAAACACCCGCGAGAACGCCCCGTAAAACCAGCTCATCACCTCGCTGCACGCCATCGTGATCGGCTCAACGCCCACCAGGTGCTCCAAATACGCCGGGAAGTCCGTGTGGTATGTCCCCAGCAGCGGCAGTCCGCGGCCAAGGGCAAACTTCCGCCCCAGCAGCCCCACCGGCCCCGGCGTTGACACATGCACGCACGTCGGCTCAAGCGCGGCGGCCCGCGCGAGCATCGCGCCACGCCGCGGCCAGACGATCTCAAGGTTCGGGTACTTGGGCATCGCCCGCGCCGCGATCGGCGGCACGTTGATGATGTTCGCCTCGCTGGGCACCTCAAACCGCGTGCTCGTCAGCACCGTCAGCTCACGCCCTGAGGCCCGCGCGTGCTCCGCCGCCGTCCGGATGAACCGCGAAACCCCGTTGACGTCGCCCAGTGTGTCGGTAAACAGAACCACGCGCATAGCCCGCCAGCGTACCGCCGACTGCTGGCACTTGCGCAACCTGCAAACTCCACCTTCAGGGCCCAGAGTGTGAACTTTTCGCAAAGAACCGCCGCCCGCACTACCGCAGCGTGAGCCCGTCGTGGGCCAGAAATATCCCATTTGGAAGCTCAGCTTGCGTCTGCGCGTGCCCAAGCTCGTGCGACATGTGAATGAAGTACGTCGCGTCCGCGCCAACACTCCCCGCGACCTCCACCGCCTGCGCCAACGTCAGGTGCGTCGGGTGCCGGGTGTGCCGCAGCGCATCGAGCACCAGCGTCCGCAGCCCGCGAAGCCTGGGCCAGGTCTCAGGCGCAATGCCCGAAACGTCCGTGCAGTATGCCAGCGGGAACGCCCCCCTCGCAGCCTCTTCCGCATCCTCACCCGCGCGTCTCGGGCGGCCCATCGCCTCAATCCGCCAGCCCACGATCGGCAGCTTCCCGTGCAGCAGCCGCACCGGCGTAAACCGCACGCCCCAAAGCTCAACCGCCTCGCCCGGCGTGACGCGGTGCGCAATCAAGCTTGCCACGAACGAATCGTTGATGTTCTGCTGCTTGTCAAAGATGTGCGCGAACGTCCGCCGCAGAAACTCCAGCGTGTGCTCCTCCGCGTACACGTCAATGGCCCGCCCCATCAGCACGTTGAACCGCCGCACCTCGTCAAGCCCGAAGGTGTGGTCAACGTGGTTGTGCGTATACAGCACCGCGTCGCACCGCTCAAGCCCGTACGTCAACGCTTGCTGGCGAAGGTCGGGCGTCGTGTCAATCAGCACCACCCGCGGCATCCCGTCCGCGTCACTCCATCGCACCGCCGCGCCGCACCGCAGACGCTTGTCGCGCGGGTCGTCACTCACGCACACCGCGCACTTGCAGCCAATCACCGGCACACCCGCGCTGGTCCCGGTCCCCATGAACGTCAGGCTCAGGCCCGTCGAGCCAATCACGGCCGCCCACCGTCGGCCTCGGGCCGCCAGTCCTCAACGCTCAGCACCCACCCAGCGCCGCCCGAGCCAGGCTCCGCGCTGCCGGCACCACCGGGCGACCGCAGCTTTGAGAGCCGCCCCATCATCACCACCCGCGCCCCAACCGTCGGCAGCCTGTGCAGCGAGATCGTCGGCAGCAGCACGCTCGCATCCGTCAGCTTCAGCTCACCCATCTGTGACGGCTCAAGCCGCGCACCGCGCGACCGCTCCTTCCCAGCCGCTGGCGCGTCCGCCAGCTTCACCAGCGTCCCCACCAGCAGCACCCGCCCCGCAACCGGCGCTTCGCCCAGCTTCGCCAGCGGCGTGCCCAACTCGGCACGCTCGCCCTCGTCCGCCCCCGGTCGCTGCGCGGGGCTGAAGCCGTCGTATCGCTGAAAGTCCTCCACGTCGCGCTCGCTCAGCACGCTGGCCTGCCACGCGCTGTTGTAATACGCCGCCAGCATGCTCGCGCCGTCGTGCAGGCACTCAACGATAAACCGCTTGCCCTCTTCACCCTCGAGCGCGCCAGACTTCTCCAGCACGTACAGCGGCTCGACTCGCTCATGGCTCCGCCGCACATACGCAAGCGTCGGGGCCCACGGGTCGCGCCCGTCGATGGTCGCGGCAAACCTCTGCCCCGCGCGCAGCGTGTGGTAGTCCAGCCCGTGCTGGAACAGCACGCCCCCATCGATCCACGAATGAAAGCCCTTGCCCGTGGTGTAACCCTGCGGGTTCTCGCCCACCCAGCCGTTGAAGTGCTTGGTCGTGTGCAGCGGCTGCGCAATGTCGCCCACAAAGTGGCTCATCACGCCCATCGTGAACGCAATGTTCGCCTTGGTCTGCGCCAGCTGCGCCGCCCGCGACGGCTCATCCAGCGTCACCAGCGCCCGGTACGTCTTGAAGTGGCTTACCAGCTTCGCCTGCTGCTCGGCAACCTCGTGCGGCGCAAACCCGCACCACTCCTTATCACCCGCCGGATCCAGCCTCGGGTTGTACGGGGCGTGCTTCTCATCCTGCCCCGTCGGGTGCACATGCCGCGCAATCGCCATGTCACGCACGAACCGGTACCGCAGCGGGCTCATGGTCTCAAGCGTCAGCCCGAAGACCTCCAGGTCCTCCACGTCAATGAAGTGGTCCATCGCGTTCTCATGCCGCAAAATCGCCGAGTTCACGCCGCGCCAGCGGTCCGGCTCGGCAGACTGCCAGGCGATCCCGTCGCGCGTGTCCGGCGCTCGCAGAAACTCCGGCGCGTCCGCCGCCAGCCCATCCAGCGCCAGCCACGTGATCGCACGGTGCCCAACCGCGTCCCACGCCAGCGCCGCGCCCCCCGGCACGCCCACCGCCAGCAGCGCCGCCGCCGCCAGCAGCCCACCAATCGGACCCCTGCTCCCGCGGCTTATCTGCGCTTTCGCGTGCTTCATAGCTGCCAGCGTAGCGGCCCGCGCACGCCCCGCGCCGCCACATGCCCACCCTCGCGTACCATCGCGGTCTATGGCCAGACCGGTCGTCATTACGGGCCTCGGTGTCGTCTCGGCGTTCGGCCCAGGCACGGCACCGCTCTGGGCCGGCCTCACCAGCGGCACCTCCGCCCTCGCGCCCATCACACGCTTTGATGCCACTGGCTTCTTCACCAACATCGCCGGGCAGGTCCCCAGCACCTTCGCTGGCAAGGACTATGTCCCCAAGCACTATCGCAAGGCCACCAAGGTCATGGCCCTCGACATCGAGCTGGCCGTCGCCGCCGCCAAAGAGGCCGCCGATGACGCCGGACTCATCACCCGCGCCCAACTTGGCGAAGACGCCGCCGACGGCTCCACCTATTCCCCCGCACGCATGGGCTGCCACGTCGGCGCAGGTCTTATCTCCGCCGATAGTGAAGAGCTGGCCGCCGCTCTCAGCACCGCCAAGCAGCCCGACGCTCCGGGCGTTGACCTCGCTCGCTGGGGTGAAACCGGCATGGACAACCTGACACCTCTATGGATGCTCAAGTACCTGCCCAACATGCTCGCCTGCCACGTCACGATCATCCACGCCTGTGAGGGGCCCAGCAACACCATCACCTGCGGCGAGGCCTCGGGCCTGCTCTGCTTGGGCGAGAGCGCCCGCGTCATCGAGCGCGGCGACGCTGACCTTTGCTTCACAGGCTCCGCTGAGAGCAAGATCAACTTCATGGGCATGCTCCGCATGCAGATGGCCGGCCGCCTCGGACGCCTCACCGCCACCCAGCGCCCAAGCCCCTATGACCCCGCCTCGCCGGGCGGCGCCGTGGGCGAGGGCGCAGGCATCCTCATTCTCGAGGCCGAGGCCACCGCCAAAGCCCGCGGCGCAAAGCCTTACGCACGCGTTGCGGGCACCGGCGCTGCGCACTCACCCCGCAGACCACACGCCGGTGACGGCACGCCCGACCCCGGGCTCGCCGCCGCCATCGACAACGCCCTGTTCGACGCGCGTCTCAGCCCCACAGAGATCGACGCGTGCGTGCTCATCGGCGCAGGCGCGCCGGGCATCGATGCAGGCGAAGGCGGCGCAATCGCCGATGTCATGGGCGGCCACGCCAAAGGTCTGCCCATCGTCACACTCGGGCCCAGCATCGGCAGCGCCTCCGCCGGCAATGGGGGGCTGCTCGCCGCTGTCGCGGCCCTCATGCTCAAGCACCAAACCGTCCCAACCCGCCTCGGCTCGGGCCAGCCCGGGGGTATCTGCGCCCCCCTCACCGGCGCGCGCGGGCCAACGGTCCAGATGCGCCTGCGACACGTGCTGGTCGCCAGCAGCTCACTGGGCGGGCAGAACGCCGCCGCCGTGCTCACCCTTCCCTAGTCGCTTAGCAGACGGCCCCGCCCGCACCTCCGCCCACCCTCGCCCACCCTTGCCCGCCCTCGCCCACGCTTGCAGCGCTACCCTCTGGTCCCGCTGGCCACCGCGGCCGAGCCCGCACTCAAAATCCAGACCCAAAGCCCTCTACAGGAGCCCACCCGTGTACGACGACCGCAACCGCTCTCTCCGCAATGACTCACGCCCCGACGCACGCCCCGACGCACGCCCAGACGCACGCAACGACTCGCGCCCAGACGCACGCCCAGACGCACGCAACGACTCACGCCCAGACTCACGCAACGACTCACGCGGCGGCTACCGCGACGACCGCGGCGGCGGACGCGGGCCAGGATCAGGCCCCGGCGGCAACCGCGGTGAACGCCGCGGCGTCCCGCTCTCAGAGCTCGACCCGGCACTCACCGCCGTCAGCCACAAGGTCATCGGCGCCGCCCGTGACGTCCACATGAACCTCGGCCAGGGCTTCGACAAGGCCATCTACCTCGCCGCGCTCCGCCAAGAGTTCGCCGCGCAAGGTATTGCCGTGGTCGACAACGCACGCCTGACCCCCAAGTACAAAGGCCAGAACGTCGGCGACATGACCTGCGACTTCTTCGTTGACGGCAAGTTCCTCGTCGAGGTCATGAGCCACCCGGGCGAGGTCGATAGCTGGCAGCGCCTTCAGCTCCGCGCAAAGCTCAAGGCCGCAGACCTTGAGCTCGGGCTGATTCTTAACTTCGGCGGGCGGCTGATGAAGGACGGGCTCGTCCGCGTCCTGAACCCCGACAAGATCAAGAGCCTGCGCGACTCTGACGCGCCCACCGATACCCCCGCGCCCGAGCACGCCGCACAAGACGACTTCGACGACGCGCCCCCGACCGCCTGACCTGCTCACCGAGCAATCGCTCCCGCTCCCACAGCTATCCCACAATGACCAGCGACCGCATCGTCATCACCGGCATGGGCTGGGTCACCCCGCTTGGTGACGACATCCCCGCCGCCTGGGCGCGCATAGTCGCCGGCGACAGCGGCATCGGCCGCGTTGATCGCTTCCAGGCCGACACCTTCAAGACCAACTTCGCCGCGCAGGTCAAGGGCTTTGACCTCAAGCGACACCTGCCCGACGCTGACGCCGCCAGCCACCAGCACGCCGGGCTCAGCACGCGCTTCGCATTGGCCGCCGCCGCCCAGGCCGTCCGCCAGTCAGGGCTTGATTCCTTCGCGCGCCTCGAGCGCCGGCGCTTCGGTGTCTACATGGGTGCGGGCGAGGGCACCCTTGACTTCGCCCCCTACGCCGCCGCCCACGTCATCAGCTACGACCCCGCCACGCGTACTTGTGACGGCGCCGCATGGGCCCGACACGCCCTCGCACACATGAACCCAACCCGCGAGGTCGAGCAAGAGCCCAACATGTCCGCCAGCCATGTCGCCTGGCAGTTCGGCGCGATGGGCCCCGCCAGCAACTGCATGACCGCCTGCGCCGCCGGGGCACAGTCCGTTGGCGAGGCCTTCGAGCTGCTCCGCCGCGGCGACGTTGACGTCATGCTCGCCGGCGGCGCGCACTCGATGATCCATCCGCTGGGCATGACCGGCTTCATCCGCCTCACCGCCATGAGCCGCCGCACAGACGACCCCCAGCACGCCGCCAGGCCCTTTGACCGCACACGCGACGGGTTCGTCATGGGCGAAGGCGCCGGCATGCTCGTGCTCGAAACTCTTACCCACGCCCGCGCCCGCAACGCCAACATCCTCGCCGAAATCGCCGGCTACGGCTCAAGCGCCGACGCCTACCGCATCACCGACATCCAGCCCACCGGCCGCGGCGCCGTCGCCTCTATGGCCGCCGCCTGCAAACAAGCCGGCATCGACCCACGCACACCCGGGCCCGACGGCCGACCACCGATCCACTACATCTCCGCCCACGGCACCGGCACCAAAGAAAACGACGCCATCGAGACCCGCGCCGTCAAAGCCCTCTTCGGCGACCTGGCACCACGCGTCCCCTTCTCCAGCGTCAAAAGCACCCTCGGGCACCTCATCCAGGCCGCCGGTACCGTTGAACTCATCACCTGCGTCATGGCCATGCACACCGGCGTCGTCCCGCCCACGATGAACCTCCGCGAGCCCGACCCCGCCTGCGATCTTGACTACGTGCCCAACGCCGCGCGAGACCTTACCGCCAAAGGCGGCGTCAAGGTCTGCCTCTCCAACAGCTTCGGCTTCGGCGGGCAGAACGACAGCATCTGCATCCGCGCCTGGACCGGCACGTAACCCGTCACTCTGCCCTGGTTACTCTACTTCATCTCCGCCCCTCACCTGCTCGGCAGCTCATACCGCAGCACCACCTGCGCCGGCATGGGCGGATACGGCACCCGCACCCGACGCACCGTGAACTCGCCGGGCTGCCCACCAAGCCGCGCAATCCCCATCGCCACCAAATGGTCATACCGCGGAATCTCCGGCGTCGCCCGCGCAAGATCGTCCACCTCCAAATACTCCACCCGCACCTCCAGCGGAATCCGCCCGCGATCACGCCCGTCCTGCGGGTACGTCAGCCCCCCGGGCAGCAGCCCGTACGCCGCCGCCTCAGGCTTGAACGCAAACGTCATCGACGTATGCACCACCAGATCAAAGTACAGCACCTCGCACGGCGTCACCGTGTGCACCAGGTGCTCACCCAGCGTGTCGCTCTCGGTCCGGTACATGCTGACCGTCGACCGCTCATACCACCCTGAAATACAGTCAATCGCGCCCGTCTTACCCACAGCGTCACCCTGCACCTCAAACCGGATTAACCCCGGGTGCGGGCTCACCGCACGCAGCGGCGGCAAAGACCTTGAGCTGAACTCACGCACCAGCATCATCCCCTCAGCCGTCACACCCTCAGGGTCCATCGGCAGCAGCGCCTTGCTGGGCTTGACCGCCCCGTCACCACTGAAGTTGCGGATCTGCGCTATCGGCCACGGCGTCTGCGTCCGCAGCCGCACCAGCCCCAGCAGCCCACTGATCGTTCCGATGTCCAGCATCCCGGGCTGCCCCACCGTCGGCCGCACAAGCTGGCACGCCTGGTGAACCCGCGCACGCACACCAAAGGTCGCGCTCGCGCCCTTGAACGCCATCTCGCGATAAACCTCGTGCCGCGCTTGCCCCGCCGGGCTCAGTTCCGCCAGCATCATTTCAAAGGCCTCGCGGTCGCCCGCGTGCGTCTCAATCGCCTGCTCAAAGCTCTCCATCGCGCGCTGCAGCCGCTCGCTCAGCGCGCGCGGGCTACCGCCTCGCTCCAGCGCCGTGAACATCAGCCGCGCGCCAGACCGGCCCGGCAGCCGCGTCACCGCCGCCAGCGGGTCCTCGTCCGTCACCACACGTGAGAGCTTCCACGCCAGACTCTTGTCAAGCTTCAGCTGACGCCCAAGCTCCTGCGGCCGCCGCACGTCCACCCCGCACGCGTTGAGCGCCTCGGCCAGCGCCAGCCGAACTCCCATCGCCACCTGGCGCACTTCCTCCGCAAACCCCGCCGCCACAGGGCCGCCGCCAGCCCCGGGCTCTGCGCCCGCACCGCCACTCATGGCAGGCGCGCCGACCACGCCCAACCCTCGATGGTCAACCTCGTCCGCTGAGTTCATGCACGCTCACTTTGTCGAACCCAAGGCACGCCGATCCTAGTCCAAAACGGACTAAACAACCGCCGTAGTTCCAGCTTTCTCGAGTGGTCGCCCGCCAAACCCCGGCCCGTAACACCCCGCATCAGACTCGCCGTTATCATCCGCCGGAGCCCACCATGAGAACCCGTCGGAATACCCACGCCCAATCGGGGCTCAGCGACGGGCTCCTGCCCACGCACCGCTCGCCCATCACCCTTGATGATCTGCTGGCGCACTTGCTCTGGCCCAAGCTCCTGCGCTCCTATCGCCTCGCCGCCGCGCCCGGCCGCCTGATCATGTGCCTGGGCCTGGTCCTCGCCGCCGTCGTCATCGATCGCGTCTACACCGCCATCGCGGGCGACAACCTGCCCCAAGGCCCCATCGCGCTGCTCGGCCAGAGCTTCACCCCTCAGCTCTTTCAACTGCTCTCGAGCCTGTTCGGGCTTAACGTCGTCAACGCTACCCTCGCCGCCCGCGCTCTCTACGACCTCTTCCTAGGCGTCCCGCTCGAGCTTCTCCGCGCCCACTGGCCCGCCGTCGTCATCGTCCTGCCCCTGCTCGCCGCCGGGCTCGCGATCACCGGCGGGGCCGTCTCGCGCTCCGTCGCTTACGAGGTCTCGCTCCGCGCCACACTCCCGTGGCGCAAGGCCCACCGCTTTGCCTGGTCGCGCACCCTCGGGCTTGTCGGCGTGGTCGTTGCACCGGTCGCCGCCGTCTGGATCGTCGCCGCCGTCACCGCACTGGTCGGCCGCCTGATCTTCGACTGGCGCATCACCGCCGTCGCCGGCGGGCTGGCCTTCTTCATCTTTATCGCCATCGCCCTCGCCTTGGTGCTGGTCATGCTGCTCTACGTGTTCGCAGCCCCGATGCTCGTGCCCGCCCTCGCTGTCGAAGGCTCAGACGCCTTCGATGCCACCAACCGCGCCTTCGCCTACGTGCTGGCCAAACCCGGGCGCTACGCCGTGTACGCCCTTGTCTCGATCGCCGTCGCGCTCATCGCCCTCGGCGTCGGCTTCACCATCTTGCTCGCAACCAACCAGCTCGCCGCCGCGCTCACCAACGCGCCAGTCCCCGTCACTCTCCAAGCCAGCAGCACCGACCGCTCACACCTCCGCATCACCCTCGCCTCGGTCGCCCTGTGGTCCGCCGCCCCCTGGCTCCTGCTGGTCTCCTACGCCATCTCCCTCTTCTTCACCAGCGGCACGCTGCTCTTCCTGCTTATGCGCCAGCTTGTAGACGGCCAAGACATCGCCGAACTCTGGGTCCCCGAAGAACCTGAACCCGCTCCCGCTAGTCCTGTCACCACGACCAGCCCCGCTCCTGCCGGCCCCGCTCCTGCGGTCACTGACCAGCCGTCCACCCCCCAATGACACCGCCCGCCTCCTCTCACGCCCTCACCATCGCGCTGCCGCTGAACTTGCGCTTCCAGCTCGCCGGCGTTCTCGCAGAGCACGGCGTCTTCTCCATCACACACATCACCCCCACCCCGCCCGCGCACACCTATCTCGCCCGCAGCACTGATCTGCCCGCCCTGCTCGCCACACTCCCCGAAGCTGACGCCCTCCACATCACGGCCCCTTTCATCGCAGGCAACGGGCCTGGCTTGCCCGGCACCCCCGCCCTGGTCATCACACGCGCCGGTGCCACGCTGCACCTCCAACTCTCCCCCGCAGCGGGGCCAAACCACCCGCGCCAGCTTTTACACGCCCTCCTCCAACTCGCAGACCCAATCGGTCGATAATCACTCCGCATGCACACGATCATCCACGTGACCCACGAGGCGGTCGATCACCTCGGCGGGATCGGAACCGTCCTGCAAGGTCTTCTCACCAGCGCCCAGTACCGCGCCAAAGTCGGCCGCTCCATCCTCGTCGGCCCACTGCCGTACCCAGACCGCGCCGTCAGTGACCCCATGGCCCGCCTTGGCGAGCACCCCACCGCCTGCTACTACAGCGGGCCAGACCGCCACGATCCCGTCGGCCTCGGCGCCCTGCTCTCGCCCATCGAGCACGCCTTCGGCACCCGCATCGTCTACGGCTCGCGCACCTTCCACGCCCCCGGTGATGAGCACAACACCGCCGACGCAGACCTCCTGCTCTTCGACGTCTCAAACCCCAACCGCGATCAACTCTCAACCTTCAAGTGGTTCCTCCACGAGCACCACGGCATCGAGAGCCAGCGTTACGAGCACTCCTGGGATTACGAGGAGTACACCCGCCTGGCCGCCCCCGCCTACCACGCCCTCTGCAGCCTGCTGGCCCTCGCCGCCGGCCCGGGCAGCAACCGCTCAGGCGCGCCGCCCGCCGTGGTCATCGCGCATGAGTTCATGGGCGTGCCCACCGCCCTGCGCTGTGGCGGTGACCGCGCTCGCTTCCGCACACTCTTCCACGCACACGAGTGCAGCACCGCACGCCGCATCACCGAGCACCTCCCAGGCTTCGACTCCGCCTTCTACCCCGCCATGAACAACGCCATGGCCAAGAACCAGAGCGTCGGCGAGGTCTTCGGCGATCAATCAGACTTCGGCCGCCACGCACTGGTCTCACGCACGCACGTCCTTGACGGCGTCATGGCCGTCGGCCCGGAAACCGCCGACGAGCTCCGCTTCCTCTCACCCGCCATGCGCACCAGCCGCACCCGCGTGGTCTACAACGGGCTGCCCGCGCGCCCCGTCACACCCGCTGACCGCGCACGCTCGCGTGCACTTGTAGACCAGTGGCTCACCGCCACCCTGGGCCACCGCCCAGACTACCTGCTCACCCACGTCACGCGCCCCGTCCCAAGCAAGGGCCTCTGGCGTGACCTCACGCTCTGCAAGCACCTCGCCAAGCACCTCGCCGCCAAGGGCAAAACCGCCGCCTACCTCCTGCTCACCTGCGCCGCGCCCACCCGCAGCTTTATGCAGGCCTCAAGCATGGCCGAACGCTACCGCTGGCCCTTTGCCCACCAGCTCGGCTACCCAGACCTCGTCGGCCCCGAGATCGACCTCTACCGCGAGATGCAAACCTTCAACGCCAGCCTCGACACCGCCAAAGACGGCACCCGCGGCTCCGTCCACGCCATCCTCGTCAACCAGTTCGGCTTCTCACGCCAGCGCCTGGGCCCAAACGCGCCCGAGGCCCTCACCACCGCCGACCTCCGCCGCGCCGCCGATGTCGAACTGGGCATGAGCACCTACGAGCCCTTCGGCATCGCCCAGCTCGAACCCCTGCACGCCGGCGCCATCTGCGTCACCAGCACCGTCTGTGGCTGCATGGGCCTGGTCAAACGCGCCATCAGTGAGCTCAAGCTCGACCGCTGCGACCTGGTCCTCCCCGCTGACTTCGCCGGCGTCACCGCGCCAACCCCCACCGACGCGCAGGCCCACGCCGCCCAGCACATGACCGACGCGCAGCGCTTGGAGATTGAAGACCGTCTCTGCGCACAGCTCGCCGCCCAGCTCGCCGATCGCCTGCCCACCACCCAGGCCCAGCGCGACGCACACCTGGCCCTTGGCCAGAAGCTCGCCGGGCTGATGAGCTGGGACCGCGTGGTTGAGACTGACTTCATGCCCGCCGTCGAGGCCGCCCTTACCCGGCCGTGACGCGCAGGTATCGAAGGCGTAACACCCGCGCGGGGCAGGATTCCAACCCGCCTGCCTTATTGCATCGCGTGGGGCAGGATTCCAACCTGCCTTCCTTATTGCATCGCGTGGGGCAGGATTCCAACCTTCCTGCCTTATTGCTTCGCGTGGGGCAGGATTCCAACCTTCTTTCTTTATTGCATCACGTGGGGCAGGATTACATCCTGCCATCGGGCCAACAGCCCTTGCCTCTTCCCTCGATCCCTTCCCCCTCACCCCGCGCTCGGCGGCAGCGCATCTGGCCCCTCAACCCGCGCCCGCGCCTCACGCCGCTGCTGCTTCGCAATCAGCCTGATGTTCCGCGCATAGATCACCAGGCCGCTGGTCTGCCCAAGGGTCCCCACCAGGTCCTGACGCCACGCGAAATACGCGAACAGAATCACGCTCCCCACCAGGCTCAGCCACCAGAACGCCACCGGTACCGTGCTGCTCTTGCTCTTCTCGCTGATAAACCACTGCAGCAGCCACCGCCCGCTAAACGCAAGCTGCCCGCCAAACCCCGCCGCTACCCACAGCACGCCGATCCACCCGGTTACGTTCAGCAGCCTGAACAGATCGTTGCTCCCAACCCGCGTCAGATGCACCATCCCCGCACGCCCGACCACCGCCTCCATCTCCGCCGCGCTCTTGGGCCCCACGCTGGTCCCATCGCGATAGTGCAAATAGAAGTCCCGCGACGGCAGCGCCACGCCGTCGCCGCTCGCCTTCCGCGCCGGCATCCAGTCCACCGCGCCCTTCAGGTTCCCGATCGTCAGCTTCACCCGCGTCGCGCCGTCACGCCGCTCCTGTGGCACGTCGGGCGCAAACGCCACCCACGCCCCCAGCAGCAGCAGCGCGATCATCGCCGCCACAGGCTCCCAGCGAACGCCCTTTCGCTTCACACCATCGCTCACCCTGGCACCCCCGCCGCCCCCGCCAGCGGCAGCTCAACGCTCTCAACGCTCCGCCGCCGGTTCCGCATATACCGCACCGCAAAGCAGTCAATCAGCCCCGGGATCGCGCGCTGCCAGATTCCAAATCCATACTTTGTCGTCCCCGCCACGCGCGGGCGGTGCGACACGTCCATCTCCACCACACGCCCGCCCAGGTCCGCCACCGTCACCGGAATAAACCGGTGCATGCCGCGCAGCTGCAACGGCAACCCCACCGCAAACTCACGCTTCAGCACCCGCAGGCTGCAACCCGTGTCGCGCACCGCGTCCGACAAAATCAGCCCCCGAAAGAACCTCCCAACCACGCTCGTAAATCGCCGTACCGCGTTGTCCTTGCGCGCGTGGCTGCGATCACCCTGCACCATGTCCGCCCCGCTCTCGCGCAGCTTCGCCACCATCTTGATCAAGTCCACCGGGTCGTTCTGCAAGTCCGCGTCGATGGTCGCCACCAAAGACCCGCGCGACGCACGCACACCCGCGTAAAACGCCGCCGACTGGCCGTTGCCCTTGCCCGCCGCCGTGCGGCTCATCGCCACGCACCGCACAAACGCCCGCCCCCGCGCCTCCGCCAGCACCGCCGCCCGCGTCCCATCGGTAGACCCATCGTCCACCACAATCAGCTCGCACCGCACGCCCATCGCCTCAAGCTGCAAAAACGCCAACGCCACCTCCGCCACCAGCGGCCCGATGTTCTCTTGCTCGTTGTGCGCCGGCGCAATCAGTGACAGCCACTCGCCCCCGGCGGCACCCGCGCCCAACCCCGCCGCACTCTGCAAGGCACCCTGATCCATGCTGGGCCCAGTATACAGCCGCACCGCCGCCGGTAAACTCAAGAGCCTTGCTCGCCCAGCCCACCACCAACCAGCCCACCACCATTCAGACTCCCGACACGCCCCCGCGCCGCGCACTGCTCCGCAACACCCTCATCGCCCTCGTCGCCAGCATCATCCTCGCCCTCGGCAAGCTCGTCGCCGGCCTCTTGGGCAACTCCACCGCACTCATCGCAGACGCCGTCGAAAGCCTCGCCGACGCGCTCGGCTCACTCGTTGTATG
>Ga0105047_10003841_pt1 | contig 26368 bp, 16 predicted proteins | sample MAT04_FD_78384 | JGI IMG/M metagenome (GOLD analysis project Ga0105047, IMG submission 78384) | Freshwater microbial communities from Lake Fryxell liftoff mats and glacier meltwater in Antarctica - MAT-04 (megahit assembly) | ecosystem: Environmental > Aquatic > Freshwater > Ice > Liftoff... | reverse complement strand
GCTCTTGGTAAACCGGGGATTTTCGAGATGATCGAATATCCCGGATATAACATTGTGAACCACAGCGCAAAATTCGATCACGCTCCTTGGGTGAAGTTCTTCATGAAGCTCCTCTACGGGAAGTATGAAGAGGCACCTCGCACGATCGAATGTCCATGTCAGTCGTTAGAGGGATTGCTCGATTCCCAAGGAGTCAAGACGGTCGACCTGCTCAAGATCGACTGCGAAGGTGCGGAGTACGAGATTCTCGACGAAACCACCGACGCCACTTTGCAGCGGGTGAAGCGAATCGCGATGGAGTTTCATGAACTGGCCCCCGAGCACGACCACCGCAATCTGGTCAAACGCCTCCAAAAAGCGGGATTCGAGGTTGTGGTCGAGAAGCCGATCTTCGACTACTGGGTGTTGAAGCTCGGGAAGATCTGGGCGACCCGGACCGGCCAGTGACGTGTCTGCTTATTTAGGCTGCTCGCACTGGGGGCTCGCTCTTCCTGTCTGACTGCCCGGAAAAAACTCAGCCGTGTTGACTTCCGGCGAGTTGGCGGTTGTCATACGCAGTCTAGATTCACGGTGGCGTGGGGCTACTTCGCCATCGTTCTCCAGGTGTTCCATCCCAACCATCCCTGAACTTGCTGCGCCGACCCGGTCTCGGTCACCGCTCTTCCCCGAAGCTGTCCCTGACAGTCGGCTCAGTTTGCCCGCGCTGATTTGGACAGTGTGCGCGTACGGGACCACCTTAGTTTTTGCAGCTGGTTATGCCACTTGGCCAGCAGTTTGTTTCGCTGGAGTCATGCATATCATTGGGGGCGGCGGGATCACCTTGGGGGCCCACCGGTACTTCAGTCATGCTTCGTTTCGCGCTCCGCTGTGGTTGGAGAACTGGCTGGCGTTCGCTTACACGGTCTCTTTTGATCGCTGCGGCCAGGGCTTGATCTCCTGGGTCGCTGCACACAAGTTTCATCATGCGCATAGCGACCAGGAGCTCGACCCGCACTCCCCGAACGAGGGATTCTGGCACTCGTTCTGTGGCCATCACGTGATTCGGCGGGAGGATCTGTTTGATTTTGAGACCTACAAAAATCTTTGTCCCGAGTTGACGGCACGTCCTTGGCTGGTCTGGTTTAATCGCCCGTCCACGGTGTGGGGCATCCAGGCAATCTTCGCCGTGACGGTCTACGTTTCTGGCGGGTGGTTTTTCCGCGGGACGGAGACCTTCAACACGTACATGGCCACGTCGTTTCTGGTTTGGGGTGTGTTCGTTCGCTGGTCGTTTACTCAAACTCTCCACGGTCTCGTCGACACCGTGAATCATGGCTTCAGTTTGTTTCGCTGCCTGCCGGACACATACGGCACTCGCTGCAAGAGTAAGAACAACCCGCTCTTGTGGATCCCGCATCTCGGGAACGAGACATGGCACAATATCCATCACGCGTTCCCACGAGCCGCCAACAATGGCACCAAGTGGTATCGCTGGGACGCCGATTCGTTTCTGATGTGGTTCTGGGAAAAGATTGGCCTAGTGACCGATTGTCAGTGGATCAGTGAAGCCGACCTGACCCGGCGAGAGCTGCATGCCATTAAGAAGGCGAATGCTGCGGGGCGGGAATCAAGTCACCAGCCTCACGATTCGGAACCGGCGGATGAAAGGCTGGAGTCGATCCATTAAGTCAGACAGTCAGGGGACGCAGGTTTGGAGTCCGTCGAATCTTGAGATCGATTGCAGCTGAAGTCAAAGCCGCGAGATTACATAACTCCGCCGACCTGACCCACGTGGAGTCTTGCGTTTACCAGCAAATCGCTTCGGCGAACATTCCCGGACGGCCACTTAGTCTCCGCCTGAATTGACAATCCCAACCAAAGACCGAGTACAATCAAAACGCTCAACTCTCCCGCCCGCTGATCCGGGATGGCTTCTCGTGGAAGGACCCTCATGGCTCGCCGATACGTTGTCCGGTTTGGCACGATGCGCAATGTCGCCGAGTTCGGGACGCGCGGAGGCTCCGAACGTGGAGGGGGCGACGAAGAGTACCGACGCGGTGACCAGGTCATTATTCGCAGCCCGCGCGGGATCGAATGGGGCGAAGTCCTGTGCGAGGCCACCGACCGCACCAAGCAATACCTCGGCGGGCGAGACCAAGCCGGGAAGATTCAGAGCTTGGTGACCGTGGAAGATGAGCGGAAACGTGAGTCCCACTGGAAGCAGGAGCAAGACGCCTTTCTACAAGCGCGGCGAATCATCGCCGAGGCAAATCTCGCGATGCAGCTGGTCGATGTCGAGATGCTGCTGGGCGGCGAGCGGATCACGTTTTACTACAACTCGGAAGCCCGGATCGACTTCCGCGAGCTGGTCAAAACGATGGCCCAGTATTTCAACATGCGGATCGAGATGAAGCAGATCGGCATCCGCGATGAGGCCAAGCTGCTGGCCGACTACGGAGACTGCGGCAAACCGGTCTGCTGTAGCACTCACTTGACGGAGATGCCGCCGGTGTCGATGAAGATGGCCAAGCTGCAGAAGGCGAGCCTCGACCCGAACAAGTTGTCGGGACGTTGCGGTCGCTTGAAGTGCTGTTTGCGGTACGAGTACGACACGTACGAAGAGTACCGCCAGGAGCTGCCCGGCGTAGGCAAATTCGTGGTGACCAAGGAGGGCAAGGGAAAAGTCCTGGCACAGGAGATCCTGGCCAAGAAGGTGCTCGTCGGGTACGAGGATAACCGCCGCGTCTTAGTCGACGCGCATGAGATCCTCACCGTCGTCAGCGCCCCTGGCGCCCCTCCCAAACACCGCGACACCGAACCACACCGGGACCATCCCGAATAGTCTGATGTGCTGTGTCACCACTGAAAAGACGGGTGGCTCTCAGGAAAGTGGCATCACTGACTTCACTCTGTGGCACTTTCACTCCGAAGTGTTCGGCTGCTCGAACACCACAGTTTGTCGACACTTCGACAGGCTGACGCCTGCCGCTCTTCGACCAGAAACGACTGACCAACTTCCCCGGGACCTCTTCCATGCGTTTCTCCATCGTTCCCTGGATCGCCCTCATCGGGCTCGCGCTGTCTGGACTCAATCGGGCAGAAGACAAACCATCGGTGGAGCCCGCGAAACCTGCGGCCTCGCCCGAGGGAAAAGTCATCGAGCTGTTCGACGGCCAGACCCTCAAGAACTGGAAAGTCCCCGAATTCGGCGGGGAGGGGAAAGTCTCCGTCAAAGACGGCCAGCTGATCATCGGTCAAGGCGAGCCAATGTCGGGCGTCACCTGGGCCGGTGGAGAGTTGCCAAATGTGGACTACGAGATCACCTTTGAGGCCCAGCGCGTCGAGGGCAGCGACTTCTTCGGAACGATCACCTTCCCGGTCCAGAAAAGTACGTGCTCATTCGTGCTCGGCGGTTGGGGCGGGGGAGTGACCGGGCTGTCGAGTCTGGATGGGTACGATGCCTCTGAGAACCAGACCACCAATTACCAGCAGTTTGAAAAAGGGAAGTGGTACGGAGTCCGCGTGCGTGTCACCCAGACCAAGATCGAAGTCTGGCTGGATGAACAGCAAGTCGTCGATGTCGACTACTCCGATAAGAAGGTCGGCATTCGGATCGAAGTCGAACTCTCCAAACCCCTCGGCTTCACGACGTATCGCACGACCGGCGCGATTCGCGAACTCAAGCTCGTGGAGATCAAGGCGAGCGCCGAGCCGAAATAGGGATCATCGCGGACATCAGTGGTTCCCCGTATCAGGAAGGCACTCGATCTCCGGCCAGCCGCCCTGGGCCGGACGCTCGACCGGAGTGGCTCGCGTTGTCAGCGTCCCCCACAGACCAGCGGCCAGCAGGACGCTGACCACATTGGCCAGCAGATCGAGCGGGTCCCACGTCCGTTCAGGAATCATTAGCTGCGCTGTTTCCGTTAAAAACCCGTGAACCAGTAAAGCCATTACAGTTGCGATTTCCGTGCGATGTCCGAAACGGGAAGCGATCATTAGAACTGTGAAAGTCATTGCTAAGTATGCCGCCGCATGTGCCGCATACCCAAAGATCGTGATTGACGGTTCGGACGCCCAAAGACGGAGCGCCTTGAGCAGGCAAGGAACCGAAGGATGGAGGAGGAGTGTGGTCCCCCCACACAGCACGCAGACTGCGAAACAGATCCGTGAGACTCTGGCTGTTGAATTCATTGAGTTCGGCATGCCTGGCACGATTGTTGGAAACGCTACGACTGTCCAAATCGGAATTGGAACTGAAGTCGCCGAGCCGAGTCTTCGAATGGGGGAGCCGGACTTCGCAGTCACGTCAATTCGGGTGCCGGGTGGCACAGGCGTCGAGTGTTGGTTTCTCCGTTCGCGAATTCAAGGATGCAGTTCGCATGCCACAACCTGCTGGCCCTGGATCATCGATGCCCAATCCGACTGCCATTGAAGGTACTATGGACCGCCAAACCAAGCGTTCCTCGACAGCTCCCAAACTGGTGCTGGAGCCGGTTCGGGGGAACTCGCGGCTGGACTCTTACCCATTGGCTACGGGGCGGTATTTGATCGGTTCAGCTCATGAGTGCGACATCGTTATCGCGCTCGGCGGCGTAGCTCCGCAGCACTGCCTGATGATTGTCGGTACCAACAAGACCGTGGTGAAGGCGATCTCCCCGCTGACCTGGATCAACGATGGACCGTTGACCGAAGCGGTTCTTAAACATGGCGAGCGGTTGATTCTCGGCCCGGTCGAGCTGCGGACGCGGCTTCCCGAGGTCTCCGAATGGATCGAGTTGCACGAGGGAAAATCGGCTCCACCCGCAGTTCCCGCGTCCTACGAGCCGCCACAAATTGAAGAATTGCTCGACCACGCCCGGCAACAGTTACAAACAGCGATCGATGACCACGCGGCCCCGCCGACCGATTCCTGGTCAGAAGACCTGCCGCTCTCCGAGGCAGTGCAGATGCACGCTGCGGTCGGCGTCACGCCTCCTTCTGACGCGGCAAAATCTGCCGAGCTGGCCGCATGGCACGACGTTCAACAGGCGAACCGACTCGAACTCGAACGACGTGAAGTGGAACTCGCCCAGCGACTACGAGCGCTGGATGACCTCGGGGCAGAGCTCGCAGTTCGTGAAGGGCAGTTGTTTTCGCGAGAGCGGGATCTGATCTCCCACGAGGCCCGGCTCCAATCGGGAATCCAGGAAGTCGACCAGCGCGAGCAGGCGTTGGTGGCGGAGGAACGGGCATTCCAAGTTCGGAAACAGGCGGAAACCACCGCTTCACAGGAACTCGCAGAAAAGTATCAAACGCTCGATGAAGAACAAGTTCGCGTGCAGCAACTGATGGCGATGATCGCTCAGAAAGTGCCCGAGCTCCAGCTGCAGACGACGGCATTGAATCAGCGGGCGGAAGCGCTCCACTCATGCGAAGCGGAACTGACCGCTCGTGAAGAGGAGTTGCACCAGCAGTCACAGCAGATTCAATCTCTGGCCGCCGTCAGCCCGGTGGATACCAGTGCCGTCGAACTTCGAGAGACGACCGTCGCTCGCCGAGAGGCCGTTCTGGGCTCCTCAATCGCGGCACTCCAGACCTCCCGCGACCAGATCGCGCAAGAGGCTGCACAACTCGAACAGCGATTTGCTGAGCTGATTGAGCGCGAGCAAGCTGTCCAGCAGCAAATGGTATCACTGGCCGATCAAACCAAGCGTGCCCAGACCGACATATTAACGGCCACGACACAATTGGCAGCGCTCGGGCCACGCGAGCAATCGGTCGCCGCCTCCGCCGCCGATCTGACCGAGCGTGAAGAGGCGCTTCTGAAGACAAAGTCTCAAGTGGAGACGCGTGATCGGGAACTGAATGCCCTGCGCACGGAACTCGATATCCGTGAAGAATCGTTGAACCAGCAATTCAGTCAACTCCAGCTGGATCGATCGGGATTCCGCGCTTCGCAGTCGAAGTGGCAACTCACGGAACAGGCCACGAATCAGCGGCTGGCCGAAATCGAAGCCGCGAACCAGCAACGTGTCAGCGAATTCGAAGTCGAGGTCGTACGTCGTCGGCAAGAGTTGGACTCGCTCGCCATGGACTGGGAGCAAAAGTCGACGCTGGTGCAGAACCAACTGCTTCAACACGAGTCGAGTCAACGGGAGGTGCAGACGCTCCAACGACGTGTGACCGAGCAAGAGCTCGCACGGCAGGATGCTGCGGCTCGGCTTGCGAACGTCGAGCAAAAGTTCGCCGGGGAGCTGGCAAGGTTCGAACAGGAGCGTGCGACACATACCGCTGCACGGTCGGAGACGGAAACACTTCTCGCGGCGGACCAGGAGCAGCAGTGGGCCAATCTGGCTCAGGAACAAGCCGAGTTCGCATTGGACCAGCGGGATCTTCAGGAGCTGCGAGCCGAGTTGGAGTCACAACAAGCTCAACTCCAAGCAGATCGAGAGTCAGTGGAAGCCTTGCGACAGGCTTCGAACGCTTCCGTCGATGAAGCCCATTCTGTCGGAGGTCACCTGCAGGCACTCCTCAACGAACGCCAGGCAGTGGCTCAGCTCCAAGTAGAAGTCGAACGGGAACACCACGCCCTGCGGGTTGAACGCGATGAGGCCCAACGCATTCGGACCAAGTACGACCAGGAACAGGAGAAGCTCCAAACCATTCAGTCCGAATCGGCATCCGAACGCGACATCTACCTTCTCGAACGTCAAACGCTCATTGCGGATCGCCACGCTCTCCAGGATCGCGAACGTCTGATCCAGCAGACCGAAGCAGAAATCGAACAGCTCCGGACGGAGGCTGCCCAGGCAAGTGCTGAACTGGACTTCCAACGCAAGCAGATGGAAACGCAGCGAGTTCATCTCGACGAGGAATGGAGTTCACTTCGAGAGGAGCGGACCCAGCTCAAGCAGGCCGAGTCAGAACTCGATGTGCAGCGAGAGGACCTAACTCTTCTCGCACAGCAGCTGTCCGATCTGCAGCCTGCTGGTTCAGAGATCGCTCATTCGGGGGTGGCAGAGGTCGCTTCTGTGTCCCGGACGGAGGAAGTGGCCCGTGAGGCCGTGCCAGAGAGAAGCGTGAAGCAATCCCAGCCTCCGGCACTGTCAACGAATTCGGTGAACCTGAATATTCCATGGAACACGGTTCCCGAAGATCAGGCAGATTTGACCGAGGAAGAGGCGGCGAAAGAGGACTCGCTCGCTGGCTTCGCCAGCTTCTCATCGATCGGATCGACGACCGATGACCTGTTGCCCCCCGAGATCGCAGCGATCATTCAAAAGGTGGGCGGCCCATCGATTCCTCAGGTCTCGGTTCCACCAGTCATCTGTCGACCCGACCTCGATCAAGGTCGCTTCACCTCACCGTCTTTCAATGGGTCGAAAGGATCGCAGGATTCGCCGCTGGATCCCAAAGAAGAGCAACGGTTGCGTGATCTGCTGGGGCGATCCTCGGAATCGTTTGTCGACGCCGCATCGGCTCCGATCGGCGAAGACTACGACAGCTTCAAGATCGTCTCGGATCAGCCCGTCGAACACTTTGCCACATCTTGGGCGGGTGATGGCACTGCGGACGCGGTTGTCGAATCACCAGTGAATGTCGGCGCCACGAAGGAAGAACCCCTGGCTGAAGAGCCCCCCAAGCCTGCTGCTCCCAAGGCCGACTCGAAGTCGACCGAGCTGCGGTCTCGTCTGTCGGAGATGTTCGGAATCAATCTCGGAGGAATGGGCCAGACCCGACCGGCGGCCCCCCCCGAAGTCGAATCGACCAGCGTCGAGGAGGAGCCCGAACAATGGCAGTCGGTGGATCAAGACGCCGCGGAAGAGACTCTGCCTCAAGAATTTGAGGGGATCTCGCAAGTTGAGGAGTCGGCTGAGAATGCGGGCGAGGAACCGCCACCTTCCGATTCGTTGTCAAATATCGACGAGGCGGCTGACCCCGTAGCTGCATACATGGAGCAGCTGCTGGCTCGTACTCGGAAATCAAAAGACGGGAGTAGTGCGAAGGCGGCGACGGCCGCCCCCAAGCTTGCTCCCCCACCGATTGCTGTGGCTCCTGTTGTCCAGCGCGTGGAACCTCAGTCGAAACTGCGTTTCGAGCCAGCTCCCCCCCCTCCTCCTCCTCCTCCGCGCCCGACTCGAAAGCACGAACCCGTGGACAAGGAGGCGATGCGAGCCAACCTCGACTCATTCCGATCGATCGCCAACTCCCAGGCGCGTTCGGACGTGGCGCGTTCAGAGTACAAGCGTTTGGTGATTACGACGAAATTGAAAAAGATTTTCCTGGGGATTAGCGGTGGGATTGCTCTGGTTCTTCTGAGTACGGAACTCTGGACGACTCACAGATATCGTTTGGAGATTCTGGCGGCTGTGATTGCGACCGTATTCTTGGGTTGGGACCAATACCGGAATCAACGCCGACTGCGGGAACTGGGAATGATCGTTCCGAATGAAGTGGATGCTGGGGACGACGCGGAGGAAGAGGCGGAAAGCGCCGACTGAAAGTCGGCTCGCTGGTTCAGTGATTCGGTGCTGGGGCAGTGAGGTCCACGCTTTCGGATCGCTCGATCAAGGAGTGTCCGACCTGGTCACCGACCACTCCCCGGTCGTGACCAGCTGATTCCGCCAGGTTGCGACTCCGGCCTCTCGCTGACGCGGCGGAAGATTCAATCGCGTGAAAATGAATTCTGAAACCGCTCGATCACTCCTCGAACGATCGACCGCAAACGCCCCTCGGCCCGCGACACCGCAGCCACCACATGCGCCCCATCGGTCGGCTCAAGAGCGTCCGGGTTGCACTCGTTGCTCACCACCGAAAGAGCCAGGACTCTCAACCCCAGATCGCGAGCTGCCAGAACCTCCGGCACCGTCGACATCCCCACCAGATCGCCCACCTGCCGCAACCATCGATACTCCGCCCGCGTTTCATAGTTCGGACCCGTCATCCCAATATAAACCCCACGCGAGGAACTCGCCCCCGCCCATCGAGCCGCCTCAATGGCCCATTCGGCCAGTTCTGAGTCGTAGAATCCACGGGAGGGCGAGGCTCCTGCCGAGCCGGTTCCGCTCACCAGTTCCTCACGCGCCAAACAGCTCTGCTCTTCCTCCCTCTCCTTCACTGGCGACTTGCACAGTTGCTTAAACTCCGCTGTGGGGGAGGGGGCCGATGTGAGGGGGCCAGCAATCGGCTTCGTCTTCGCGAGATCGCGCCCTTTTTCGGTGAAGAAGGCGACCGTTCCACACTCATCGGCGGATGTCTTTCCCCCGTCGCGGCGCAGCGGGAGCTTCGCCCTCCCAGCGGCGACAGTCGGGGATGTCCACATCAAGTTCACATGGTCCTCAACCACCACCACATCCCCGACCCGCAGGCCCGGATTCAGCCCTCCCGCCGCATTCGTGACAATCAATAACTCGACCCCCAGTGCCCTCAGCAATTGGATCGGCCGCACCACTTGGTCCGCGAAATACCCTTCATAGAGGTGAAACCGCCCCTCCAGCACCGCGACCGGACAACCCGCGAACCGCCCGAGCGTCAACTGCCCCTTGTGCCCGATCGCCGTCGAGACCGGGAATCCCGAGATCTTCGAGTAGGGCAGGGCGGCCTCCGCCTCGACATCAGCTGCGAACCCGCCGAGTCCGCTGCCGAGAATAATCCCCACACGTGGAACCAAGCTCGTCCGCGAGCGGACCAGATCCAAGGCCTCACCCAGCCAGTCATTCGAGGTGTCACTCATGAATCGAAGCACTCGCTGCATTCCTACTGACGGCGAATTGCTGACAGCTCCTCTCCCGAAGTGTTCGCGATTCTCCGGCGTGATGCAATCCAGAGCGGCACGGCGTCGGGTGGGCCTGCGTTTCCGGGAGGGCGAAGCTCCTGCTGAGCCGCTGATGCCAGACAGCGTCCACCACGACAGCGGCGCAGCGGGAGCCTCGCCCTCCCGGCGAAAACATCGTCGCCCCATCAACCCGACATTGAAGGCTTAGGGGGAACACTGGCCCCACCCGACGAGCCGACGCCTCGGTAGGCAGGCGCCATGCCGCTCTGAGAAGACACCGAACCTCGTCTTCCAGCCAATTTTGCCGGTGCGACGCATCGGTCCCCTCTCACGCCGCATCGCAGCCTTTGCCAAAACGGGCCAGCCTGTCACAATAGGGAAGTCATTCCCGCGAGCTTGTCTCGCGGGGCAGGCTGGGGGTGTTTGCATTTCCCGCAGGCTTGGCGTCGGAGGACCGGCGGCTGGCTGCACATGCACCCCGTTGATTCGCAAGGGACCGTTCTCCACCATGTCAGTTGATCACGTAGAAACCGTCGTCGATGGGGCCGTACCAGGGATCGATCCGAGCGAGCTGCAAGAATGGCTCGACTCGCTCGAAGATGTTATCCACCGCTTCGGCCCCGACAAGGTCCAACAGCTGCTGGTGAATCTGCAGGAGCGGGCCTACTTACGCGGGGTGATGATCCCGTTCGTGGCGACCACGCCCTACATGAATACGATCTCGGTTGAGGATCAGCCGCGCTATCCGGGCAACCTGGATATCGAGCGGAAGATCAAGAGCTACATCCGCTGGAACGCCATGGCGATGGTCCTGCGGGCCAACAAGAAGACGACGTGGGACGCCGACGCAACCCGAGCCCAAGAGGGCGGCGTCGGCGGGCACATCTCGACCTACGCCTCGTCAGCCACTTTGTATGAAGTCGCCTACAACCATTTCTTCCACGGACGCACCGCCGAACACACCGGCGACATGGTCTACTTCCAGGGGCACGCCTCGCCGGGAATGTACGCACGGGCCTTCCTCGAAGGCCGGCTCGATGAAGATAAGCTCGAACACTTCCGTCAGGAGAGCGTACGCGGCCAGGGCCTATGCTCGTACCCCCATCCGTGGTTGATGGAAGACTTCTGGCAGTTCCCCACTGTGTCGATGGGCCTCGGGCCGATCTGCTCGATCTACCACGCCCGGTTCTTGCGCTACCTGCAACATCGTGGCATCCTCGATACGAGCAAGTCGCGAGTCTACTGCTTCGTCGGGGACGGCGAAGTCGACGAACCGGAAACTCTCGGAGCGATCACACTGGCTTGCCGCGAAAAGCTCGACAACCTCGTGTGGGTCGTGAACTGCAACCTCCAGCGGCTCGACGGACCCGTGCGCGGCAACGGCAAGATTATCCAGGAACTCGAAGGCGCCTTCCGCGGTGCGGGCTGGAACGTCATTAAGACGATCTGGGGCAACGACTGGGATTCGATCCTCGCCAAGGACACCGACGGCAAGCTCGTCAAACGCATGGGCGAAATCGTCGACGGCCAGTACCAGAACTATATCTCTGCCGATGGGGCCTACATCCGCGAACACTTCTTCAACACCCCCGAACTCCAGGAGATGGTCGACCACCTCAGCGACGAGCAGCTGAAGAAGCTCCGGCGCGGCGGTCACGATCCCGAGAAGGTTTACGCCGCATTCAAGGCCGCCACCGACTTCAAGGGCGGACCGACTGTCATCCTCGCCAAGACGATCAAGGGCTACGGTCTCGGTGCCGAGGCCGAGGGCAAGATGATCGCCCACAACGCCAAGAAGCTGCGCGACAACTCGGTACGGCATGTCCGCGACCGGTTCAGCATCCCGGTCTCCGATGACGACATCGACGACGTCCCCTACTACAAGCCCGCCGCTGACAGCCCGGAACTGGCGTACCTCAAGGCTCGCCGCGAACATCTCGGGGGGGATATTCCCTCTCGCAAGCCCACCGAAGAGAAGCTCGACATCCCGGCTCTGGATGACAAGGTGTTTGGTCGCCAATTGAAAGGGACCGATGGCGGCACAAGCTCCACGACACAAGCCTTTGGCGGCATTATGCAGAGTCTGATGCGTGACAAGGCGATCGGCAAGCGCGTCGTCCCGATCATCCCCGATGAGGCCCGCACCTTCGGCTTCGAAGGCATGTTCAACGCGGTCGGCATCTACTCCAGCAAGGGGCAGATGTACGAACCGGTCGACAAGATCGCTCCCGACGGTTCACCGAACCTGAACTACTACCGCGAAGCCGTTGACGGCCAGATCCTGCAAGAGGGAATCAACGAAGCCGGGGCCATGGGTTCGTTCGTCGCAGCCGGGACAGCGTATGCCAATGTCGGCGTGCAGATGATCCCGTTCTACACGTACTACTCGATGTTCGGGTTCCAGCGGGTCGGCGACCTGATTTGGCTCGCAGCTGACTCCCGCTGCAAGGGTTTCCTGATGGGAGCGACCAGCGGACGAACCACGCTCAACGGGGAAGGGCTGCAGCACGAGGACGGTCACAGCCAGCTCGTGGCCAGCACGGTGCCGAACCTCATCGCGTACGACCCGACCTATGCGTATGAACTCGCGGTCATTATCCAGGATGGCCTGCGGCGGATGTACGTCGACAACGAGAGCGTCTTCTATTACCTCTCGATCTACAACGAAACCTACCAGATGCCCCCGATGCCCGAGGGCGTCGAGAATGGTATCCTCAAAGGGATCTACCGGCTGTCGAGCGTCGACTCCGGGGCCGGACAAACGGTCCGCGCCCAGCTGTTCGGTTCCGGCACCGCGCTCCCCAGCGTGCTGCGGGCGCAGAAGATCCTCAAGGACAAGTACGGCGTGGGCAGCGATGTGTGGAGCGTGACCAGCTACAACGAGCTGAGCCGCGACGCCATGGCCGCCGACCGCTGGAACCGCCTGCACCCCAACGAGACCCCGAAGCAGGGCTACCTCGAAACGGTCCTGGCCAGCGAGCAGGGTCCATTCATCTCCGCCAGCGAGAACGTCCGCGCCGTCGCCGACCAAATCCGCCAGTGGGTCCCCGGTGACTACACCGTCCTGGGCACCGACGGCTTCGGCCGCAGCGACACCCGCCAAGCCCTCCGCCGCCACTTCGAAATCGACGCCGAATGCACCGCTTACGCCGCCCTCTTGGCCTTGGCGAAACACGGCGCCTTCGACCAGACCAAGCTCGCCCCCGCCCTCAAAGACCTCGGCATCAACCCGGACAAGGTCGATCCCCGGACGGCGTGAGGCTGAGTCATTGAGTATCTCCGCTCAATCTAGCATGCGCATATTCGCGCAGTCCGGTTACGGACCGCTCGATTCTGTTGAGAATGTCGAATGTAACCTGAAAGGATTTCCTTTGGGTTGCGTAGTAATGTGAGTACGCCCTCAAGGAGCATTCAAGCCATGAACGTGTTCACCGAATTCTGCAATGCCATTTCTGCAAAATACCCGTTCCCTCCATATGGCCAGGATTGGAGAGATCAGAACGAATGGTACTCAAAGTCATTCAGACCGCATGAAAATGTGGACTACGACTCCATACTGGAGTAGGCCCGCCATCGATATGAGAATTTGGACAAGGCGATTTGTTCAATCAACGAGAAGGCTGAGTGGATGTTTGGCCTAACAACCGCCGCAGTAGGCTTCATGACAACTCGCGTCTCTGGAACCCCTTGGGTCGACTTTTTTTTACTTCTTGCGTTGATTTCGGCTTTGGTAACTCTGTGGTTATCGCTCAGATCACGTTTGCCTGAAACTCGTCCACAACCGATGACGGTGAGGAGCGTTATGGATATTGCCCACAAAGGGTTGGTCCCAACTCCTTGGCTTACAGCGAGCATGCACCTTACAAATGAGGGACTCGTCGTAATCAATAGGTGGAAAGGTCGGCAATTGAAAGCCGCTTCGAAGTCGCTAATCGTGATGTGCGCGTTCTTCGCTATTCATGGGTTGTTGTCAGGTCTTCTGCGCCCGACGCATTCTCAATCATTTGAATCGGGCACGGTGGCACGAAGTCCTGTGGCAGTGCAATTGGCTGAGGGGCAACGGGCACAGAAGTGAAAACTTGACAAACACTGACACCTTGGAGAGTCGAAATCACTGGTGTCGCCGCTGAATCGTTGGAAAGTGCCATCGGATCGCCTTGTGTGCAAAGTGGCCAAAAAATCCCTCGTTGAACCGAGTGTATCGGAGGGAAGCGGCTGGGGCGAGAGGTGGGTGGCCGGGTCTGAGGCTTGGCGAAGGCCCGGAGGTGTTGGCGTGTTGCGAGGTTTCCGCCTGGGCCATTCGCCGCGCTGCTGACCCTGCCAGCCCGCCTCGCGTTCTACCGCATTGCGAAAACCTGTCGGGCGCGATGCGACGTACATGGTACAGGTCCGAGTGCGGGAGGTGTTAACCCCCACCCATCTCAAGGCCCCACAAACCAAGTTCCGGATTACACTGCAGGTCGGAGGTTTGTAAAGGGGAGCGGAGTGTCAGTACACGGAGAACTATTTGTCCAGCCACACGAACACTATTGAACCGTTGTTGGCTGCGCCCCGATGCATCCATGCGAGGTCCATCCAGTTGCGGGCCAAGGCGAAAATGCCGCAGCAGTACAGGCGATCGTATTCGCAAACCCGCCGGGCACGGTCATGTGACACGGCCCCAAAGCACAGAAAGCCACCATCGCAGCGGCCGCCAAGAACGCGACCCAACAAATCACTCGTGTCCGTGTCCTAAAGAAACGCCGGGAGAGGGGATGGACTCCGGGAGTTCCACTTCAGCACGCTGCACTCGGACGGGAGGCATTGTCAAGCGTCTCAGTCAGCGATATTGAGAGTGTAAACACAAATGTCTGGCAGAGTTTTCGTGTCTCCATTCGAGTCCGCGTGTGTCTGTGATTTCCGAACGCTCAATTGGTACTGACAAAGCAAAATGCCCAGTGGTTGCAACCACTGGGCGTTGGCGTTCGTCTCTTAAAGCGTATCAAAATCGGGCCAGTCGTCGCTCACGGCGAAGGACACGACCGGGGCTTCGGCGGCTTTGTCGACGTGGCGTTTGATGCGTCGGTTGTTGACGGTTTCCAGACCCTCGTACTTCATTTCGGGGAGCATTTGATTGATACGGATTTCAATCTGCGTCAGCTCGTCTCCCTCTTCCGGGGTGACGAAGGTGAAGGCCCGCCCGTTGCTCTCCGACGAGAGGCGACCCGTGCGACCGACGCGGTGGACGTAATCGTCCGATGATTGGGGTAGGTCGTAGTTGATGATGTGCGAGATGCCACTGACATCGATCCCCCGACCGACGACATCCGTCGCGATCAGCAGTCGCAACGACCCGTCTCGCAGCTGGCGAAACACGCGGTCGCGTTCCCGCTGAGGCAGGTCACCGTGGATCGCCTCGACGTTACGCTTGAGCCGTTTGCCGAGCCGGGCGTGCAGCTTATCCGCTCCGCGTTTCGTGCGGCAGAAGACGATCGCCTGTTGGGGGCGTTCTTCGTAGAGCAGCCGGACCAGCAGTGAAAATTTGCGATTCTCGTCGACCGTGCAGAAGAACTGCTCGACCAGACTCGGGCCAATCTCACCCCCGGAGAGGTCGACCATGCCCGGCTTGTGCATGTACTTCTGAGCCAACCGCTGGACATCCCCGTCCATAGTCGCGGAGAGCAACAGCGTCTGACGCTGGGTAGGACACTTACGAAGGATGCGTTCGATGTCCGGGCGGAATCCAATGTCGAGCATCCGGTCGGCTTCGTCGAGGACGACGACCTTAATCTTCGCGAGATTCAGAACACCACGCTGAATGAGATCGATCACGCGGCCCGGCGTCCCCACGACGATCGATGGGCAGCGTTCCAACATTTTCAGCTGGGCCCCGATCGAGCGGCCTCCCACGAGCAATGCGGGCTGGCAATTGTGCTCGGCGGCGAGCTTGGTGGCCTCGGCGGCGACCTGTTCGCTCAGTTCCCGCGTGGGTGACAGGACAATCGCCTGCACATCGGGGAGTTGGTGGTCGATCGTCTCCAGAATCGGGATGACGAACGCAGCTGTCTTGCCGGTTCCCGTGCGTGCCTGCCCGATGCAATCCTGACCGGTGATAGCGAGCGGAATAAATTCAGCTTGAATCGGAGTGGGGTGCGTGTAGCCCACGGCGCGGATTGCCCGCATCATGCGGGAGCTGAGACCCAAATCATCGAACGTGATCAAAACTGGCACTTTCTGCAAAACCGGGACCAAAGCCCTGAGCAGGCCTTGACATGTGTAGTGGATACAGTAGTCCACCTGTCCGCTGGGGTCAAGAGCGGGGTGGTTGATTTGAGTGCTCGGACCAAAAGGTAACGGACGCATTCGACCTCGCCAGGACGGGCAAATGTGCCCGTCCTACGACTACCGGTCACTCGTCGGTCACGCAGCCTTCGCTCGCGGTCTTCACGTTCTTGATGAACTTGTAAAGTGTGCCGCGAGTGTACTTGTATGCCGGGGCTTTCCAGGCGGCGCGGCGTTTGGCCAGTTCGGCGTCGCTCACATCGATGTCGATGCGGTTCTTTTCGGCGTCGATGGTGATGGTGTCGCCGTTTTTCGCGAGAGCGATCGGGCCGCCGTCTTGAGCTTCGGGAGTCACGTGGCCGACGATAAAGCCGTGGGAGCCGCCGGAGAAGCGACCGTCAGTAATCAGCGCCACCTTATCTCCCAGACCCGCTCCCATGATAGCGGATGTCGGGGTCAGCATCTCGGGCATGCCGGGTCCGCCCTTGGGGCCTTCGAAGCGGATGACGATCACCTCGCCGCCGGTGATTTCTTTACGCTCCAAACCGTGCAGCATCTCTTCTTCACTGTCATAGCACAGGGCTGGACCCTTGAAGACGAGCCCTTCCTTGCCAGTGATCTTCGCGACAGCTCCGTCTGGGCTGAAGTTCCCGCGCATGATGCGGATATGACCGGTCGCCTTGACCGGCTTCTCGATGGGGTGAATCACATCTTGTCCGGGCGTCAGGCCGGGCAGCGAGGCCAAGTTCTCCGCCAGCGTCTGCCCCGTCACGGTCAGGCAAGAGCCATCGATCAGCCCCTTTTCGAGCAGGTATTTGAGCAGGCCCGGAGTGCCGCCGACCTTGTGCAAATCTTCTTGGACGTACTTGCCGCTCGGCTTGAGGTCGGCCAGGAACGGGATGCGGTCGCTGACCTTTTGGAAGTCATCGATGGTCAAATCCACATTCACCGCCCGTGCCATGGCGATCAAGTGCAGCACCGCATTGGTCGAGCCGCCCACCACCATAATCAGCACCATCGCGTTCTCAAACGCAGCCCGCGTCATGATGTCGCGCGGCTTGATGTCCCGCTCCAGCAGGATTTTCAGGGCCGCCCCCGCTGCGAAGCACTCCTGATATTTGCCCCCATCTTCGGCGGGGATCGAAGAACTATACGGCAAGCTCATGCCCATCGTTTCGATGGCACTGGCCATTGTGTTGGCTGTGTACATCCCGCCGCAGGCACCGGCTCCGGGGCACGACTTCTGCACCACGTTCTTCCGCTCGTCCTCGCTGATTTTGCCGCCGAGGTACTCTCCGTACGCCTGGAAGGCTGACACGATGTCGAGTTTCTCGCCGTTCGCCCCACAGCCCGGCTTGATCGTTCCGCCGTAGACCATCAGTGACGGACGATTGAGTCGCCCCATCGCCATCAGACAGCCGGGCATGTTCTTGTCGCACCCCGGAATCGTGATGACCCCGTCATACCACTGGGCGGCCATCACGGTCTCGATGCTGTCGGCGATGATCTCGCGCGACTGCAAAGAGTACGACATCCCGTCGGTCCCCATCGAGATCCCGTCGCTCACTCCGATCGTGTTGAACCGCATCCCGACCAGCCCCGCAGCTGTGACCCCCTCCTTGACCTTGGCGGCCAAGTCGAGCAAGTGCATGTTGCAGGGGTTCCCTTCGTACCAGACGCTGGCGATGCCGACCTGGGCCTTGTTCATGTCGGCTTCGCTCATGCCGGTCGCATAGAGCATGGCCTGCGAAGCGCCCTGGGACTTCGGCTGGGTGATCTTTGAGGAGTATTTGTTGAGCATGGGAGGGTGGATTCAAAGGGGTGATGAATGGGCAACCCGCCCGCGAACGGAAACGCTTCCCGCCGCAGGCTGGTCAACTTTGGTATGATAGCGGCCCGACCTCCCGGTTCGAAGCGCAGGCACGGCAAGATCGTCCGGAGTCGCTTGGCCAACGGCACTTGGTCGAGATCAACAACCAGATGCCTGAGCGTTAAAACACAGAGAACGTCTTCCCCGGCTCGCCCTCGCTGACGCTTCGGGTGACTACAGCAAGTGCCATTGGGCGCTGGGCGGGCGGATGTTTCCAACGTCGGTCGTGTGTTTCCGGCTCCCTCGCCCCCGCGATCGGCTTGACTTCCAATGTGTTCGTCACTGCGGGGGAGAGGGTTGGGGTGAGGGGGGCCGCTTAGCAATTCGCTCAGCCCCCTCACCCCGGCCCTCCTTGCTCACAGCCAAGCGTTAGCCGCAAGTCATGTCGCCAGTCGGGGAGAGGGAGCAGGACTCAACCCGCATCGATGTTGTGGAGGCACACACTCGCTGAGCGGCACATCCCGTCCTCAATCGAACCGGCGTTGAAAACCGTCTACAATAGGATCCGAAGCTGTCGCCGCTGGCCCGTTACCGATGCACTCCGGTTTGTCGGGCCTCACCCCCAAGAGAGACTCCCCCTGATGAAAGCTCCCCAAAGTGGCGGCGGCTGGAAGGCCATTGCTTACACCTTTCGCATGGCGAACCGGGTCGGCTGGTGGAAGCTGTGGACGGCGATGCGGTCGAAGAATACTTGCAAGACCTGTGCGCTCGGCATGGGGGGCCAGATGGGGGGCATGGTCAACGAGGGGGGCTACTTCCCCGAGGTCTGCAAGAAATCGTTCCAGGCCATGGTCTCCGACATGCAGTCGGGGATCACCAGCGAGTTCTTCCAGCGGTACGGGTTCGCCGAGTTGCGGGCGTTCTCACCCAAGCAAATGGAGATGAGCGGGCGGCTGGTCTTCCCGATTTATGCGGGGCCCAAGGACACCCACTATCGCGAGATCAGCTGGGAAGAGGCTCTGCGGATTCTGTGCGACAAGCTCAAGGCTGCGGGGCCGATGCGGAGCTTCTTTTATGCCAGTGGGCGGTCCTCCAATGAGGCGGGGTTTCTGTTCCAGCTCTTCGCCCGGCTGTTCGGGACGAACTACGTCAACAACTGCTCGTACTACTGCCACCAAGCCAGTGGCGTGGGCCTGGGAGCCGCGATCGGGGCGGGGACGGGGACGATCCAATTGGAGGACCTCGATCATGCGGACCTCTATATCCTGATCGGCGGCAACCCGGCCTCGAACCACCCTCGGCTGATGCGCAGCTTCATGCAGCTGCGGCGGCGTGGCGGGAAGATCGTGGTCATCAACCCGGTCAAGGAGCTGGGGCTGGTCAACTTCCGCGTGCCGAGTGATGCACGCAGTTTGGTCTTCGGGTCAGAGATCGCCAGTCAATATGTCCAGCCGCACATCGGCGGCGACATCGCGCTGCTGCTGGGCATCGCGAAGTCGCTGCTGGCTCGCAATGCCCACGACGCGAAGTTTATTGAGCAGTCGACCGAGGAGTTTCAATCGTTCCGCGAGCAAGCCGAGACGACCGACTGGGCCACCATCGAAACCGGTTCGGGCGTCACCCGCCAGGAGATCGAGCAAGTCGCCGAGACCTATGCCGCCGCGAAGAACGCTGTCATCGGTTGGACCATGGGGATCACGCACCATCTGCATGGAACCGACAACGTCAAGATGATCGCCAATCTCGCACTCCTGCGGGGGATGGTCGGGCGGCCTCACGCCGGGCTGATGCCGATTCGCGGGCATAGCAATGTGCAGGGGATGGGCTCCGTCGGCGTCACGCCCCAGCTCAAACTCTCCATGCTGAAGCGGTTCGAAGAGAAGCTCGGAGTCCAGCTGCCGACCTCGCCGGGGTTGGACACGATGGCGTGTATGGACGCCACCTCGCGCGGCGAAATGGACATGGCGTTGTGCCTGGGCGGCAACCTGTTTGGCAGTAACCCTGACGCGAAGTTCGCCGAGCAGACGCTGAAGAAGCTGGGGCTGGTGACGTACTTGACCACCACGCTCAACACCGGTCATGCGTGGGGCCGGGGGGAGGAGACGCTCGTGCTGCCGATCCTGCCGCGCGACGAAGAACCACAGCCGACCACCCAGGAGTCGATGTTCAGCTACGTCCGTCTGAGCGATGGCGGGCCGACGCGCTACGCCGGGCCACGGAGCGAGGTCTCGGTCCTGACCCACATCGGGAAGACGGTCCTCGGTGAAGCGGGTCCAGTCGACTGGAAGACACTCGAAAGCCACGACGCCGTCCGGCAGCTGATCTCCGAGCTGGTTCCCGGCTTCGAACCGATCCGCGACATCGGGACGACGAAGAAGGAGTTCAGCATTGAGGGCCGCAGCCTCGGCACGCCGAGGTTCCCGACCCCCAGCGGCAAGGCGAAATTCCACACCGTCGCCATCCCCGCCGCTCATAACGAGCAGGGCCCCCAGCTGCGACTGATGTCGATCCGCTCGGAGGGTCAGTTCAACACCGTTGTCTACGAAGACGAGGACTTGTACCGAGGCCAGGACCGCCGTGACATCATCCTGATGCACAAGGCCGACATCGCCCGCTTCGGTCTGGCCGTCGATCAACTCGTCTCTGTCAAAAGTACCACCGGCGAGATGCGCTACCAACGCGTCCGGGCCTTCGACGTCCGCCCCGGTAATGCCATGATGTACTGCCCGGAATGCAACGTCCTCTACGGCAGAGAAGTCGACCCGCAGTCGAAGACCCCCGCGTTCAAGAACGTGTCGGTGACCGTGAGTGCGGAACCGTAAGTCGCTGATCGCTCCGTCGACCAGAACGCTGGCAGTGAACCGACCCCATCCTGGGCGACGTTCTGATCGCGGAGCGATCAGCGACTTTTCTCGCTGTTCTCCAGTCGGAGCTTGCGGCAACGAGTTGAAAACATGAACCCAACAAGTACTGCTGTGTTCATTCCGATGGATCCTCGCCTGTTTAGGTATCCCTACACATTCGTCTTAATATTCTTCCTATGCACAGTCATACCTCCGTCTCCATCGCTATTCAGTGCAGTCCGCCTCGTTCTAATCCAGGGCTGCTCGGCAGATGAGTTTGCCGCGTTGATCGCTATCACCGTCTTCGTCGGCGGCATGTTCATCACGGGAGTAGAGGCCTTGGCATGTGTCTGCATGAATTCCGGGCCGATCGCCGTGATCGACTCGCGGGGTGTCAGCCTACGAGCGAGACGTGTGATTCCGGTGATCTAGCTATTTGGATCTCATTTGCACCCTCAGAGAGACATATCGAATTTCCAGGTGGTGTTTTCTAGTTGCCAGCACGATATGGCAGTGATCTGTTTCACACACAAACGTCTATCCTAGACACGGGACTGCCAGGGTGGCACTGTCGACGTGAGTCGAACCGGCGAATGACGACTGGTATGGGGGGGGAGGCACTGGAGGTCGCTTTGGACCGCCAGTGATTCCGCTCACAGGGGGGCCAGGACTCTGCCCTCGCTGTGTCGCACGCATCACATCGGCGTCTGGGCCACCCAGTCCAAGTTCATCTGGGCCACCCCGTGAATGTTTAGAATACGTGTTGGAAATGAAAGGTGCGAGGGAAAAGTCGGGGGAAGGCTCTCGAACAGGTGGGCGGTTTTGGGAGTCTCGCGGGGATGACGCAGCCCCGGTCGCCAGTCGCGGGCGGATATTCGCCATCTCCTTGACACATGCTGACGGTCTCTCGCAGAATGGAATGTATCAATGGACGTGCATTTGAACTCAGCGTGACCATCAACGGGAGCCGGGCAGCATGATCGCGATCGGGCGAGTTTTGATGATCGCGGTTGCACTGTTGGGAGCCCGAGGGAGCTCGGCCGGGGAGGCTCCGGATTTTCAGCGGGAGATTCGGCCGATTCTTTCGGAGTACTGCTTCCAGTGTCATGGGTTTGATGAACACGCTCGACAGGGACAGCTGCGGCTCGATCAGTTCGAGGGGGCGACGCAGGCAGCGGATTCGGGGGCTGCGGCGATTGTTCCGATGCAGGCCGACCAGAGTGAACTGATCCGGCGAATCACGAGTACGGATCCCGACCTGCATATGCCGCCGCTTGACACAGGGAAGGAGCTAACGCCTCTGCAAATTGAGAAGCTCCGTGAGTGGATCGATGCGGGGGCGGGATACACCAAGCACTGGGCCTTCGAGAAGCCAGTGTCCCAGTTGCCGCCCGAGGTGCAGCAGCGCGACTGGCCGCACAACATGATCGACCGGTTCGTGCTGAGCCGGTTGGAAGCTGCGGGTTACGCCCCGACGGCGGAAGCCCCTCCCGAGCGATTATTGCGGCGGGTGTCGCTCGATTTGATCGGGAGACCGCCGACGCCGGAGGAGCTCGACGATTTTCAAATAGCCAGCGCTCGCGATCCCGAGGCCGCGTATGTCGCCGAGGTGGATCGCCTGCTCGCCTCGCCGCATTTTGGCGAGCGGATGGCGATCGACTGGATGGATGCGGCGCGGTACGCGGACACCAACGGGTACTTCGGCGACCTGCCCCGCATGGCCTGGCCATGGCGAGATTGGGTCATTCAGGCGTTCAATGACAATCTCCCGTTCGATCAGTTCACGATTCAGCAACTGGCCGGTGACCTGCTCCCCGATGCGACCCGCGATCAGCGGATCGCGACCGGATTTCATCGGAACTCGATGGCCAACAACGAGACCGGGATCATTGACGAAGAGTATCGCGTCGAGGCCGTCGCCGATCGCATCGACACCACTTCCGCTGTCTGGCTCGGGCTGACCATCGGCTGTGCCCAGTGCCATGACCACAAGTACGATCCAATCACCCAGCGGGAGTACTATCAACTCTTCGCGTACTTCAACAGCTCCGTGGAGCCGGGCTTGGCGTCTGCGGAAAGTCCGCCGCCGATCATTGAAGTACCGACCCCGGAACAGACGGCGAATCTGGAGCGCTGTCAGCGCGAGCGAGGCGAAGCCGAGCACGCGTTTCAGGCTCAAGCCGCCACGCTCGCTGCCGACCTCACTGCCTGGGAATCCTTAGCTCCCCAGGAGCTGGCCACTCTGCCAACAGACGCCGTTCTCAGCTGCGACTTCGATCCCGTGGCGAGTCCCGCCACAGCAGTCGGAACCACGTTGCAGATCGTGCGCGGGATTCGCGGACAGGCGGGGAGTTTCGACGCGACGCAGCATATCGAGATCGAGCAGGGCTTCGAAGTCGACGGCCCGTGGACGATCTCGGTCTGGGTGTACCCGACGAACTCTCTCTGTTGTATATGGTCTCGTATCGAGCCGAAAGACCGACGCCGAGGCGTCGAGCTGATTTGGCAAAAGGGGCGGCTGCAACTCAATCTGGTGCATGACTGGGGGACCGATGAGATCATCGCGGCCACGCGTGATCCCCTGCCCACCGGCAAATGGCACCACCTAATTGTCAGCTATGACGGATCGCGCACAGCTGCGGGGCTGCGAGTGATTACGAACGGGCAAGAGAGTCCGCTGCTGGTCCATCGCGACTCCTTGGCAGGCACGCTGCAATGCGGTGAGCCTCTGCGCATCGGTCGCCGGGATTCGGGCTTGGGGTTCTACGGACTGCTCGATGAGTTCCGGGTTCTGCCGCGAGCGGTCACCGTCTCGGAAGCCACAGGCTGGGCGGACAGCGAACAGTTGTGCGATGTGCTCGCTCGACCAGCAGCGGAGCGGTCGGCCTCGGAGCAACATCTCCTCAAGGAATACTACATCCGGCACCGAGCGTCGCCGGAACTGCGAGCGTTGAACGAACGACAACAACTGGCACGGCAAGCGGAGTCGATGGCCCGGGCCGCAATCCCCACGACGCTGGTGATGCAGGACCTTCCCGAGCCCCGCACGACACATCTGCTGGTGCGCGGCCAGTACGATAAACTCGGGGACGCGGTCATGCCCGGCGTACCAAGCATCCTGCCTGCACTGGCGACCGACGCTTCACCCAATCGACTGGCGATGGCACGGTGGCTGGTGTCGCCGGATCATCCACTGACGGCGCGAGTCGCGGTCAATCGACTCTGGCTGCATTGCTTCGGAGAGGGGTTGGTACGCACCCCGAACGACTTTGGTTCGCAGGGAGAACTCCCGACGCACCCCGAACTGCTGGACACTCTGGCGGTGCGGTTCATCGACAGCGGCTGGGATGTCAAGGCGCTGCTGCGGCTGATCGTCACGAGTGCCACCTACCGGCAATCGTCGCCGCCGTTGCCCGAGCTGTTGCACTCCGATCCGGAGAATCGACTCTGGGGGCGTGGGCCGCGTTTTCGCCTCTCGGCGGAGTTGGTTCGGGACCAGGCACTGGCGGTCTCGGGGCTGCTGTCAGATCGCATTGGCGGGCCGAGCGTGAAGCCCTACCAGCCGGCTGGACTCTGGGAAGAGGTCTCTTACAACGAGGAGTTCACCTACGTTCCGGACACCGACGACGGACTCTGGAGACGCAGCCTGTATACCTATTGGAAGCGGCAAGTCCCGCCCCCGACGATGCTGACCTTCGATGCCAACACGCGCGAGAAGTGCGTGATCCGCCGCTCGCGCACGAATACGCCCTTACAGGCTCTGGTGATGCTCAACGACACCACTTATGTCGAGGCGGCGCGGGCTCTGGCGACGCTCGTCCGAGTTGCGCCGGGTGACGACGAAGCTCGACTGCGGGCCATGTTCCGCCGTGTCGTGTCGCGCGAACCCGAGCCGACGGAGCTGCAAGTGCTGGGAGACTTGTTGCAGCGACAGCGAGGCACGTTCTGCGTCGACGTGGAAGCGGCCCGGCAACTGCTGGCCGTTGGTGCCTCCCCACTCGATCGGTCGATCGAGGCCAGCGAACTCGCGGCTTGGACGCTGGTCGCCCAAACGATTCTCAACCTCGATGAGGTCATTACCCGCCGATGAACCGCAGGCACTGGATCGAACGTTCTGGCACTCACCTCGGCGGGATCGCGCTGGCTTCGCTGCTGCGCGGGGAGGCCCAGGCTCAAACGCACTTTGCGCCGCGAGCCAAGCGCGTGATCTCGCTGTTCATGCACGGCGGTCCGTCGCAGCTTGATCTCTGGGATTACAAGCCGGGGCTGCGCGCCTGGCACAGTCAAGAGCTGCCCGCGTCGATTCGGGGCGATCAGCGGCTAACGGGGATGACGAGCAGCCAAGCCTCATTCCCAGTGACCGCTTCACTGTTTGGATTCCAGCAACACGGGGCGAATGGCACATGGGCCAGCGAGCTGTTGCCGCATACCGCTGCGATGGTCGACGAGATGTGCATCATTCGGTCGCTCCACACCGAGGCGATCAACCACGATCCGGCCGTGACGCTGTTGCAGACTGGTCATCAGCAGCCGGGTCGCCCGAGTTTTGGAGCGTGGGCGAGCTATGGACTGGGGAGCGAGAACGACAACCTGCCGACGTTTGTGGTCTTGCTTTCTCGGGGGAGCGCGGCCCGCCCGGCGGACCCACTTTACGCCCGGCTCTGGGGTTCGGGGTTTCTCCCCTCAAATCATCAGGGGGTCGCAATGCGGAGCGGCAGTGAGCCGGTGCTGTACCTCGCGAATCCGCCCGGCGTCTCAGCGGCAATGCGTCGGGAGCAGCTCGATGCCCTGTCCCAACTGAACCGCACCGCACAGGTGCAGGCTCATGATCCCGAAATTGATACGCGGATATCGCAGTATGAGATGGCGTTTCGAATGCAGTCCTCCGTCCCGGCGCTGACCGATTTGAGCCATGAGACCGAGGCAACCTGGGACGCCTATGGTCCGGCAGCCAAACAGCCCGGAACCTTTGCCGCCAACTGTTTGCTCGCTCGACGGATGGCCGAGAGCGGTGTGCGATTTATCCAGCTCTACCATCGCGGGTGGGACCAGCACTACAACTTGCCGAGCGATATTCGGTTGCAGTGTGGAGATGTCGACCGGCCGTGTGCGGCACTGCTGCGCGATCTCAAACAGCGGGGGCTGCTGGACGACACGCTGGTCATCTGGGGCGGCGAGTTTGGTCGCACGCCGTACTCGCAAGGGAAGCTGGAGGCGACGAACTATGGTCGCGACCACCACGGTCGGTGCTTCACAATCTGGCTGGCGGGTGGCGGCGTAAAGCCGGGAGTGGTGTACGGGGAGACTGATGATTTTTCGTACAACATCACACGCGATCCGGTCCATGTGCATGACCTCAACGCCACTCTGCTCCAGTTGCTCGGTGTCGATCATCGCCACCTGACGTACCGATTTCAGGGACGAGACTATCGCCTGACTGATGTCGCGGGTGAGGTTGTCGCCGGGATCATGACTTGAAAAGTCGCTGATCGCTCCGCGATCAGAACGGTTGCTGCATGGGGCCGTTTTCCAAGCGTACGTTCTGATCGACGGAGCAATCAGCGGCGGGGTGGCCCAGACGCTGCTTTGAACGTCTGGGTGACGCAGGAACAAGAGGATCAACTGGATGAGATGCCACTCTCTGTGCCTCTTGTTGCTCTGCCGCCCAGACCCTCAAGGCAGGGTCCGGGCCACCCCGCCGCTTCGGCCAGACGGCGTCGT
>Ga0105047_10003840_pt1 | contig 26369 bp, 22 predicted proteins | sample MAT04_FD_78384 | JGI IMG/M metagenome (GOLD analysis project Ga0105047, IMG submission 78384) | Freshwater microbial communities from Lake Fryxell liftoff mats and glacier meltwater in Antarctica - MAT-04 (megahit assembly) | ecosystem: Environmental > Aquatic > Freshwater > Ice > Liftoff... | reverse complement strand
CCGGCACCCTGCCGCCCGGCCGCCCGGCGCCCTGCCACCCCGCCACCCGGCCGCCCGGCGCCCTGCCGCCCGCCACCCTGCACCCGAGCGTGGTTGGGCGCGAAACTGTGTCAGTTCCGCCCGCCCCTCCCCCCACGGGCGCGGAAGCCTGACGGGTCTGTCACAGAGTCGCGCCCGTGGGCGCGAAGGGGTGACACTTCAAGCGGGACCGAGTTGGTCGAGGCCGAGCATGGGGAGACAGGGCTCGACGCCGTGCAGGCTGATGTCGTCGCGCTGCAGACGAGCGGTGAAGTCGTCGCGGCTCATCTCGAAAGTGCGCAGCTGGCCGGGTTCGCTCTGGCGCACACTGCGACGGTGGCCGGTGTGGATGTAGCCGAGGCTGCCGGTGACGCCCAGTGATGGGCCGTTGTCCACCCAGGCGGAGGTGGTGGCCCACAACGCGTCGAACCCCACAAAGCCGAGCTGTAGCGCGGCCAGTCGCATCTCCTTGCCGAGGCCTTGGCCCTGGTGGGCGCGGCCCAGCCACGACCCGGTCTCGAACACTCGCAGCGTGGCGAAGTCGTGCGCCATCAACCCGGTGGTGCCCACCACGATGCCGTCGACGAGCGCGGCGAAGTTGATGTTCCAGCTGGCGGCCGTCAGCTCCGCCCGACAACGCCAATAGAACTGCAGGGTGTTGCGTTCCAGCAGGGGTGATGTCGCTTCGGTCCACGGAATTGCGAACGGCATGTACCCGGGCTCGTGAACGCCCTCGGCCGCCAAGCGGGCCAGGGCCACGCCCAACTCGTCGTCGATGTACCGCAGTTCGAGCCGCGGCGTGCGGACGCGCAGGTCGAACAGCGGCCAGATGGGGTGTGTCATGTCGAAAGTGTGGCGGATCACGTCAACCGGAGCGACCCGATTATGAGTATGCGGTGGCGTACTGCGCACGCTGCTCGGCGGCCATGGCGGCGATGGTGTCGATCTCATCGGTCTCGAACCCGGCCATCTCGCGGAACCTGCGGGCCAGCTGAATGGCGGCGTCGCGGGTCTCGCCGCGCAGCCCTCGGAAGTTGAACAACCCGTCGACGGTGCGCTGGAAGTCGAGCGCGTTCGCCTGGCGCTCCTTGTCGTCCTTGGTGAGCTCACGCAGCCAGGTGCTGCCCATCTTCACGTGGGTGACCTCGTCGGCCAGCATCCAGTCCTCGCAGAAGTGCAGTACCGGGTCGTTCATCTCGATGGCGAAGTCGCGCATGGTGGTGAACACGTCGATGGCCAAACCCTCCAGCGCCCGGTTCACACCCGCGAGGCGGAACACCGGGTCGGGGTGGCAGGCCGCTTCGAACAGCGTGACCGCCTCGCTGAACTCGCCGACGTCGGTGCCCATGTGGTCGCCGAGCAGCAGGCTGATCTCCACGTGGCGCGCTTCGTCCCAGCATTGCCGAGCCATGTCGAGTTTCAGCGCGAACGGTGTTTCCGTGGTGGAGTAATCGAACGCGGTGCGGCCGGCGCCTTCCATCGCCTGGATCTCTCCGACGAAGATGCCGTGCATCTGTCGTCGAGCACGGTCGGCCACGTCGTTCGACGCGGGGTCCATCCGGCGCTCCTCGCCGGCGCCGTTCATCCGCTCGTCGGCGAAGCGTTCGGCGGTGGTGATGCGATGGAAGCGGGCGTCACGGGCGAGTGCGGCAGGGGGCAACTGTGTGCGCATGTGAAAACCGTAGTCGGGCCAGGACCCATGGCTCGACAAGTGGCGTTCGTGTCAAACCTCCAGACCTGGAGCCGCTGGTCAGAGCCCGACAGCCTTTACGTACACGGGGTTTGGGCCGGTGCTGACCGCTCAGAAGGGGTCGCGCTCGGCTTCGGCTCGGTTGGCGAGGTACCAGTCGATGGTGGTGCGCAGGCCTTCTTCGAACGGCATGCGCGCCCGCCAGCCGAACAGAGCCTCGGCGCGGCTGGGATCGACGCGACGGCGTGGCTGACCGTCGGGCTTGGTGGGGTCCCACGCCAGTTCGCCCTCGTACCCCACCATGGCGGCAATCAGTTCGACGGTTTCGCGAATGGTGGCCTCGCGGTTCGTGCCCAGGTTCACCGGCTCGGTGCCGTGCCACTGTTCGGCGGCCAGCACGATGGCCTCGGCGGCGTCGTCGACGAAGAGGTACTCGCGGCTGGCGGTACCGGTGCCCCACACTTCCATCTTCATCTCGCCCTGCTCCTTCGCCTCGACGCAGCGCTTGATGCGGGCGGGGATGACGTGGCTGACCGACGGGTGGAACTTGTCACCGGGCCCGTAGAGGTTGGTGGGGATGAGGTAGGCGAACTGTTGGCCGTACTGCTGCGCGTTGACCTGCGCGTGGATGAGGTGTGCTTTCTTGGCAATGCCGTACGGAGCGTTGGTCTCTTCCGGGTAACCGTCCCACAGGCTTTCCTCGCGGAACGGCACCGGCGTGAACTTGGGGTACGAGCAGACGGTTCCGAGCAGCACGGTCTTCTCCACCGACGGCGCGAGGCGGGCTGCCTCGATGACGTGCGTGCCCATCAGCAGGTTCTGCAGGTACAACGGTGCGGGCTGCTCTTGGTTGTAGCCGATGCCACCGACCCGAGCGGCGAGGTGCACGATGTGGGTGGGCGTGGTGTCGGCCAGCAGGCGCTCGGCAACACCCGGCTGGGTGAGGTCGTAGTCGCGGCTGCGCGGCGCCGCCACCTGCGCGCCCTGCCGTTCGAGCAGCCGAACCACCACACGACCGAGGAAACCGGCCCCTCCGGTGACGACAACACGACGGCCATTCCAAAACCCGGTCATACGTACGATGCTACGACCCGGCGCGCCATGATGGGGTGCGTGCGAGTCGCGTACACCCTCGAGCAGTGTTGGCACCGGGTACCAGGTGGTACCGGTGTCGCGGCGCTGCGCATCGCCGAGGCGCTCGGCCCGCACAACGACGTGCGCCTCGTCGGGGTGGCCGGGCGTCATCGCCACCTGCCACCCGAGCCGTGGGTGCCCAGCATTCCCGTGGCGCATCTGCCGCTGGCCGGCGCGTTGTTGTACGAAGGGTGGCTGCGCCTCGACTGGCCCAAGGTCGAGCGGGCCACCGGCAAGGTCGACATCGCGCACGCCACGACGCTCATCCCGTGTGCTACCGACGCGAAGTTGGTGGTCACGTTGCACGATCTTGCGTTCCTGCACGACCCTTCGCAGTTCACCCGGCACGGGGTGCGGGTGTTCCGGCGCAGCCTGCAGCTGATCCGTGAGCGGGCCGACCTGGTGCTGTGCTGCAGCCAGGCCACGATGGACGACTGCCTCACCGCCGGCCTCTCCGGCGACCGCCTGCGGCTGGTGCCGCTCGGCGTGGAGACCGAGCGCGCCGACGTCATTGAAGTGGCCAGAGTGCGCCAGCTGTACCGACTGCCAGAGCGCTACCTCCTGTTCGTTGGCACAGTGGAGCCGCGCAAGAACTTGAAGGGCCTCGTCGCCGCGCTCGAGCACCTCCCCGATGCTCCGCCGTTGGTGGTGGCCGGTGCCGATGGGTGGGGCGACAGCGGGCTCGACAACGTCGACCACGTGCGCTTCCTCGGCTTCGTCGCGGCCGAAGACCTGTCGGGCCTCTACGGCGGCGCTTCGGTGTTCTGCTACCCGAGCGAACGCGAGGGCTACGGCCTGCCGGTGCTCGAGGCAATGGCGCAGGGCACCCCGGTGGTCACCAGTCGCGGCACCGCCACCGAGGAGACCGCCGGCAACGCAGCGGTGCTGGTCGACCCGATGGACCCGGCCGACATCGCCCGCGGCATCGACGAGGCGGCTCGCCGGCACAGTGAACTCTCGGCGAAGGGCTTGGCGCGCGCTCAGCGCCGTAGCTGGGCGTCCGCCGCTGCGCTCACCGCGGCCGCGTACCGGGAGCTCGCCGGTTGAGCCTGTCGCGTGTGCTCGTCAACATGCTGTGGTGCGTGCCCGGGAAGGTGGGCGGCTCCGAGGAGTACCTCGTGCGTCAACTGCTCGGCCTGGCCGAGCAACCTGCGCCGCAATGGCGACCCACTGTCGCGGTGGCTCGGGGGCTGGCAGCAGTACATCCCGAACTGCACGACGTCGCCAAGGTGGTCGAGCCGCACTTCGACAGCAGCAGCAGAGCCCGCCGCATCGCAGGTGAGGCCACCTGGCTGCGCCAGCACAGCGCGGGTGTGGCGCTGGTGCACCACGGCGGCGGTACCGCGCCGGCGCGGGCACATCGGCCTTATGTGCTCACCATCCACGACCTGCAGTTCCGCACCTACCCGCAGTACTTCTCGCGGCAGAAGCGCCTCTACCTCGGTTCCGTCATTCCGTCGTCGGCGCGGCGGGCGACGGTGGTGGCGGTGCCCAGCGACTACGTGCGCGAGTCGGTGATCAGCGCTTACGGCGTGCACCCCGAGCGGGTGATGGTGGTGCCGCACGGCATCGAGCCGGCGCTGGCACACGAGGTCACCCCGGCCGACGAGTTGCGTCTCCGCTACCGGCTGGGTGACGGCCCGATCATCGTCTACCCGGCCGTTACTCACCCGCACAAGCAGCACCAGTTCCTGCTCGACATGATGCGTCACCACTGGCTCGACCCCGACCTGCGGCTGGTGCTCATCGGCGGTGCAGGCATGGCCGATGCGCAGGTGGCCGCCGCGCTCGACCCACGGGTGTTGCGCCTGGGGCGGGTGCCCGCCGCCGACCGCAACGGGTTGCTGGCCATGGCGCTGGCGATGGTGTTCCCCAGTCAGTACGAAGGGTTCGGCGCGCCACTCATCGAAGCCATGACACTCGGCGCGCCAGTGGTGTGCAGCGCTGCCACGTGCATGCCGCAGGTCGTGGGCGCGGCTGGCCTGGTGCGACCGCTGCAACCCGAGGCGTGGGCTGGGGTGCTCGACGAGGTGAGTGACCGGCGCGAGGAACTCGTGGCTGCCGGGCACGAGCGAGCCACGCACTTCACTTCGCGAGCTAGTGGGGCAGCGTTGGCAGCTGTCTATACGCGAGCGTTGCAGTCCGCATGAACACTTCCGCGTCCCGTCCGCTGCGCATCGCCGTGCTGTGCCCGCACTTCGCACCCGACACTGCCCCGACCGGCGAGGTCATCACGCGCATCGTCCTCGAGTTGGCTGCGCTCGGCCACCGGGTGCACGTGATCACAGCCCTGCCGTGGTACCGCGAGCATCGGTTGGAAGCCGGCTGGGCGGGCAAGCTCGTGCGGCGCGAGCGCACCGCGTGGGGCTCGATCACCCGCGTGCACCCGTTCCCCGGCGACGACAAGACCAACCTCCTACGGCGGGCGGCGGGCTTCGCCGGGTTCAGCGCGCTGGCCGGGCTCACCTCGCTGCGCGGCGGCCGTGTCGACGCGGTCATCGCGATGTCGCCACCGCTCACCATGGGCCTCACCGGCTGGGGCACGCACCTGGTGCGCCGCGGCTCGCTCGTGTTCAACATCCAAGACGTGTTCCCCGACGCCGCCATCGAGACCGGCGCCATCACCAATCGGCGCATCATCGCTGCCGCGCGCTGGTTGGAACGCGTCAGCTATCACCGCGCCGCGGCGGTCACGGTGCTCAGCGACGACCTGCGCGACAACGTGGCTGCCAAGATGAAGCCCCAGCGCCGTGACCGGGTGCATGTCATCCCCAACTTCGTCGACACCGAGTTCATCCAGCCGGCCTCGCGTCTCACCCCGCTCCGCGCCGAGTTGGGCATCGGCGAGGGCCCGGTGGTGCTGTACGCGGGCAACGTCGGGTTCTCCCAATCGCTCGAGATGGTGGTCGACGCGGCCCGCGAGTTTCCAGAAGCGACGTTCCTGATCAACGGCGATGGCGCTGCGCGTGCATCGTTGGAGGAGCGCGCCGCCGATGCGGTCAACGTGGTGTTCAGCGGCTACCAGCCCAAAGAGCGGGTGCCGGAGGTGTTGGCCACCGGCGACATTCACCTTGTGCCCCTCAAGGCGGGCCTCGGACGGGTGAGCGTGCCCTCCAAGACGTACTCCATCCTGGCCGCGGGGCGCCCCGTACTGGCTGCCATCGACCCTGGCACCGAGGTGCCGCGCATGCTGGAGGCCAGTGGGGGTGGGGTCGCAGTGGCGCCTGACGACCTGGCGGCATTCACGTCTGCCCTGCGCGACCTGCTGGCAGCGCCCGACGCGGCGCAGGCGATGGGGGTGGCCGGCCGCCAGTGGGTGCTGGGTGCGGCCTCGCCGGCAGCTGTGGCCGTGGCCTACGAGCAGCTCATCCGCTCGCTTGGTTCCCGGCGTCGCTGAGCAAGTTTTGGTGCGGCGAGGCGATAACCTCGCACCCTCGTGGCTCCGTCATCGTCCGCTCGCAAAGTCGCCAAGCTCGCCTCGCGAGGTAAAGGCAAGAAGGTCCGCTTCTCCGGCGGCACCACTTTCCCTGTCATCGTGGTTGCCGTAGGTGTGGCCATGCTCGGCCTCATCGTCTACGCCAAGGTCAGCCTCCCCGGCGAATCCACCGGTTCCCCCACGTCCGACGAGAACTGGTCCATCGCCTACGGCGTCAAGGTGTGCGACGAGTGGCTGCCCAACCTCACCGGCCGGTCAGCCGAGCTCACCGAGAAGGACGCATCCACCGGCGACCCCGACCAGGTGGCCAACGGTGGCACCGATGCCGACGGCATCATCCACTACCACCCATTGGTCGGCGGCAACACCGGCGGCAAAGCCAAGCTCGGTGTGTTCCTCGATGTGTACGACATCTCGCTGAACGACAACAAGCTGGAACTGCCGCAGTCGCAGGTGGGCGAAGGCGAAACCCGCTCGTGGGACGTCGACGACGAGAACGTGTTCGACGGCACGGCCTGCGAGGGCAAGAACGCCGTCATCAAGGTGCGGGTGTGGCGCGATTACACCACTGGCGCCTTCGAAGACAAGATCACCGACTTCCGCAACCTGCGGTTCACGAACAACGGCATGGTGTTCGCCATCGCAGTGGTGCCCGAGGACGAGAGCGACTTCGAGATCAACAAGCCCGACTCGGCTGCCAAGCTCGACGAACTGGGCGTGCTCGGCGAAGGCTCCGGCACTACCGACACCACGGTGCCCCCTGAGACGACTGGCGCCACCGACACAACGGTGGCCACCGACAGCACGGTAGCTCCCGACACCACCGGCGCTCCCGACACCACCGAGTCGGCCCCCACCACGACCACCGGCTGATGCGCGCCGTCGTGCTGGTGGGTGGGTTCGGTACCCGCCTCCGCCCCCTCACGTCGACCGTCCCCAAGCCGATGCTGCCGGTGGGCCACGTGCCCATCATCGAACGGCTGGTGGCCAACCTCGGTCGCAGCGGCATCACCGAGGTCACCCTTGCGCTGGGCTTCAAGCCCGAGCCGTTCATCGCGGCATTTCCGAACGGTGAATGCGCCGGCGTTGCCTTGCGCTACGCGGTCGAGCCCGAGCCGCTCGACACGGCCGGTGCCATTCGCTTCGCCGCCGAGGCGGCCGGCATCGACGACACGTTCGTCGTCGTGAACGGCGACATCCTCACCGACCTCAACGTGGCCCGGCTGGTGGAGTTCCACCGCAGCAATCAGGCCGAGGCCACCATCCACCTCATCGGCGTGCCCGACCCGTCGGCGTTCGGAGTGGTGGCGATCGATGCGCAGGGTCGCGTCGAACGGTTCGTCGAGAAGCCGGCACCCGGCACGGCACCCAGCAACCTCATCAACGCCGGCACGTACGTGCTCGAGCCGTCGGTGCTGCAGCGCATCCCCGCTGGGCAGAAGGTGTCGATCGAACGGTCGACCTTCCCGCTGGTGTCGTCGGCAGGTGGCCTGTACGCGATGGCCACCGACGACTACTGGATCGACACGGGCCGCCCCGACCTGTACCTGCAGGCCAACCTCGACCTACTCGGCGGCCTGCGTCGCTACGACCACTGCCAGCCCGTGCACGACGCGGCGCAGGTGCATGCCGAGGCTGTGGTCGAGCATTCGGTGGTCGGCCCCGGTGCCGTCATCGGCGCCGCCACGGTGCGCGGCTCGGTCCTGCTACCCGGCGCCGTCGTCGAAGCGGGCGCAGTGGTGACAGACTCGGTCGTCATGGGTCGAATCGGTTCGGGTGCAACCGTGCACCACAGCGTGCTAGGAGCCGCGGGTGTGGTCGCGTCCGGCGAGCACGTCAGCGGCGAGCGCCGCCCCGACCCCGACCAGCCGTGAACGTGCTCATCGTGGGGGGCGCCGGCTTCATCGGCTCGCATCTCACGGAGCGCCTGCTGGCCGAAGGCCACACCGTCGACGTGGTCGACCCCCTCACTGCTGGTTCGTTGGCCAACCTCGCAGGCGCTCGCGCTGTCGGCGGCGATCTGAAGATCCACACCCTCGACGCCGGTGCCGAGGAGTTCCAAGCCTTGGTGGCCATGCGCACTCCCGATGTCATCTACCACCTCGGTCTGATGCCGCCAGGCAAGCCGCGCGCTGCCGTGGGTGGCGACGGGGTGCGTTCCACGCTGGCGGTGCTGGAAGCGGCACGCCAGTCGGGCATCACGAAGGTGGTGGTGGCGCTGTCGGCCGTGGCACTCTACGGCGACGTCGCCGGGCGCGACCTGCCGGTGAAGGAGAGCCAGCCGTGGGCGCCGATGGGCGTGCACGGTGTGCTCACCCGTGCGGTGGCCGACCTGCTCACCGTGTACCGCGAGCAGCACTCGGTGGAGTTCACAGCGCTGGCCATGGCCAACGTGTACGGCCCGCGTCAGCGCCCTGACGGTGGCGTGGTGGCTGCGTTTGCGCTGGCGCTGCGCGACGGCGTCAGCCCGCTGTTGCAGGGCGATGGCCGCCAGACCCGCGACTTCCTGTACATCGACGACGCAGTCGACGCGCTCGTTCGCGCGGCAGCGAAAGGCAGCGGGCTGGTGGTCAATGTCGGCACGGGCGTGCCCACCTCCATCCGCGACCTGTGGGCGCTGATGGCCGGCCCCGACGGTCGTCCACCAGCACCTTCGCCGCGCCGCCCCGACGACGTAGTGCGCAGTGCGGTGTCGCCCACGCGAGCCCGCATTCACCTCGCCTGGGCACCGTGGACCGACCTGGCGGTTGGCCTACGCGGGTTGGCTCGCTGACTCAACACGCTGTGACGGGTGCCACACCTGCAAGGATGCGGATCATGCACGAGTCAGCGCTGGTCGTGGAAGTCGAAGCAGCCGAGCCGGTGGTTGGTCACTGGCGTCGCCGGTACGACCCCGCAGCGCGGTTGGGGATGCCCGCACACGTCACGGCGCTGTTCCCATTCCGGCCCGTCGGGTCATTGAGTTCGGCCGAGATGAACACCCTCGGGCGGGTGGCTGCGCAGATCGAGCGCTGTCGGTTTCAACTCACCGCGGTCGAGCAGTTCCCGGGTGTCGTGTGGTTGCGGCCCGAGCCCGACAACTGGTGCCGAGAGCTCACTAGCGCACTCACCGCACAGTTCCCCGACTGTCTTCCCTACGGCGGCAGGTTCAGCGACAGCGTCCCTCATCTGACGGTGGGCCAATTCGCAGACGAGGCCGATCTGCAGCGTGTGCAGCAGAGCCTGCGCGACGGGATCGCCACCTCATTGCCACTCGACTGTGTGGCTGCCGCGCTGTCGTTGTTCGTCAGCGACAACACCGGTAGTTGGTCGGTAGCCGCTCGATTCCCGTTCCGTTGAGTTCGCCGGCTTCTCGACCCGTCACCTGAGCCCCCCGGCAGCCAGTGTGCGCCGTGCCAACTCTCGGCCCACGGCGGGGTCGGCCATGACGCTGGGGGTCACCACCACTCGCATGCCGGCAGCTTCCACCGCGGGCGCCAGTGCCTGGTCGACCGGGTCGATCACCAGCGTGCCGGCGATGTGCGCGTAGAGCCGGGCCACGCCCACCACCGATGCTTCGAGCCCCAACTCTTGCAGCATTCGGTCGGCAGGGCCCTTGAGGGCTGCGCCGCCGACGATAGGAGAGATGGCGACGACCGTGTCGCGCCGGTCGTGCAGCAGTTGGTCGAACCCGGTCAGCGCTCGCAGCGGGGCAATGGAGACCAAGGGATTCGAAGGGGCCACCACCACCAGTTCGCTGTCGCGTAGTGCTGACGCAGCGGAGGAGGTGAGTGCAGCCGAGTCGGCGCCCGCGAAACGGACAGCCGCGATGGGTACGGCGTGCTGCCGCTGCACGAAGTACTCCTGGAAGGGCACCTCGATGCCCTCCTCGCGCAGCGTCACCATCGTGCTGACCCGCTGGTCGGACATCGGCAGCAGCCGCTGTGCCAGGCCCCAGGCAGCGGTGATCTCGGCGGTGACCTGAGTAAGCGTGGCGCCTTCCGCCAACCGGGCCGTGCGGTAGAAGTGAGTGGCAAGGTCTTGGTCGCCGAGGTTGAACCAGGTGGGCGCGGCCGACGACCCGACGGGGCGCACCGCGGCGTAGCGGGCGAGCGCCTGCATGGCCCGCCAGGTTTCTTCGCGCAGGCCCCAGCCGCGGTCGGGGTCGATGGCCGACGCAAGCGTGTAGGTGATGGTGTCGATGTCGGGCGAGATGGCCAGGCCGTGCAGCACCGTGTCGTCGCCGGTGTTCACCACGCCCACGGTGTGCTCGGCGGGGTAGACCCCTTCCAGCGCCCGCAGGAAGCGTGCGGCGCCCACCCCTCCACACACCACGCTGACGGTCATCTGCTCTCCGATTCATCGACGCGGCCGGCGACCACGTCGTGATACAACGACACCATCTCGTCGGCACAACGCTGCCAGGAGAACCGCTGCCACTGGCGGGCGCCCGCGGTGACGAGGTGGTCCCGCACCGAGTGCGAGGTGAGCGCGAGTTCGAGGTTCGCCGCCAGTGCATCGCCGTCGTCGGGGGTGCTCAGCAGCGCCGCGTCGCCGGCCACCTCCGGGATGGAGCCGGCGGTGCTGGCCACCACCGGTACCCCGGCCTGCATGGCGTCGAGCAGCGGGAACCCGAACCCCTCGTCGAGCGACGGATAGGCCAGCACCGCAGCGTGATGTAGCAACCACGACCGGGTGGCCTCATCGACGCGCCCGGTGAATGCGACGCGCGGCGCCAACTGCGGCCCGAGCGCGTCGACGGCGCGGTGCACGGCGGGAGCATCGTCGCCCTCGCTACCGGCCAGCACCAACTGAACCTCGGCGTGCCGGGCGGCGACGGCCCCGAACGCGGCGACCAGCAGTGGCAGGTTCTTTCGGCGCTCGAGGGTGCCCAGCGCCAGGATGAACGGCGCGCCGCCGAGCGCGATCGGTGCGGTGGTGGGAGCCGGCGGCAGCACCAACGGCCCCAGGTGTACCGTGCGCACGACGGCGCCGGGCAACAGTTCACGCAGGGCCTGCTCGGTGGCGACGGAACTGGCGTGCACCACGGCCCCAGCGGTCACGGCCCTTCGCAGCACGTGGCCGGCGCGGTGCACGGCCGGCTGAGCATGAGCCGATTGGCGCAGGAACCAGCAGTCGTAGACCGACACCACACGTGGCAGACGGCTCGGCGGCACCACGTAGTTCGTGCCGTGCACCAACTGGGCGTGGGCGAGCCAGCGGTCGGCGCGGGGGTGCCCGCTGTGCGCCCAGCAGCGGTGGGCGAGTGCCGCCGGGAACGGCAGCTTGTGCGTGCCGGCCGGTGGCCGCGCCCGCGCGGACACTATGTAGTCGACCAGCGTGACGTCGTCGCGAGTGATCAGTTCGTCGTGCAATGCCTGCACCGCGAGACCGATGCCGGTCTTCGGCCCGTAGAGGGGGCCTGTGTCGAAACCGACGCGCAGCGGTGTCATGGGCCGCTCAGGCTAGTGGGTGCCATCGCCCGGGAGCGGGTACGCAAACTCGGTCGCCGCCGTAGACTTCGCCGACCCTGTTCAGCGAAGAACGACGACGAAAGAAACCGCTTCATGCCCCGTGCATTCATCACCGGAATCACCGGCCAGGACGGCCAACACCTCGCCGAGTTCTTGCACGGCAAGGGCTACGAAGTCTTCGGCATGGTGAAGGGGCAGAACAACCCTCGCATGGTGCAGATGCGTGACGAGTTCTCCTACGTCGAGCCGGTGCCGGGCGACCTGGCCGACCTGCCGTCGCTGGTGAAGGCGCTCGAGTACTCCCAGCCCGACGAGGTGTACAACCTGGGTGCCATCTCGTTCGTCGCGCTCAGCTTCAACCAGGCCGAGCTCACCGCCAACATCACCGGTCTCGGCGTGCTGCGCATGCTCGAAGCCATTCGCATGGTGGGCGGCGCGCAGAACAACTCCATCCGCTTCTACCAGGCCAGCAGCAGCGAGATGTTCGGCAAAGTCCGCGAGACCCCGCAGACCGAGCGCACGCCGTTCCACCCCCGCTCGCCCTACGGCTGCGCCAAGGTGTTCGGCCACGACATCGTGGTGAACTACCGCGAGAGCTACGACATGTTCGCCTGCAGCGGCATCCTGTTCAACCACGAAGGCCCGCGCCGCGGCCTCGAGTTCGTCACCCGCAAGGTCACCAACTCTGTCGCCCGCATCAAGTTGGGCCTGCAGAGCGAGATCGTGCTCGGCAATCTCGACAGCAAGCGCGACTGGGGCTACGCCGGCGACTACGTCAAGGCCATGTGGGCCATGCTGCAGCAAGACGCCCCCGACGACTACGTCGTCGCTACCGGCAAGGCCTACAGCATCGAAGATCTGGTTCGCCTGGCGTTCGCCGAGATCGGCGTCGACAACTGGCAGGACTACGTCCGTCAGGACGCGAAGTTCTTCCGCCCGGCCGAGGTCGACCTGCTCATCGGTGACCCCACCAAGGCCAAGGAGAAGCTCGGCTGGGAGCCGGAAGTACAGTTCCCCGAGTTGGTCAAGATGATGGTGGCCAACGACCTGGCCGTCGAGTCGGCCCGCCGCTGATCAGGTTTCCAGTGGCATGTCGGTGATGGCATCCATCACCGAACCGCCGGTGGGCACCACGCCCGAGGCCAGCTTGTAGCGCAGTGCCAGCGCAAACGCCACGAGGGCGGCCACGCTGGAGGCGACCAGCCCTATCTCCACACGGCGAAACATCCGCTCCGGCGGTTCGTTGTTGAGCCAGGTGACCAGCAGGAACGTGATGCCGGCGATGGCCCAACCGAGCGCCACCAGTTTGTGTCCGCGTAGTGCAATGACCGCCTGCGCGAGCGCCAGCGCCAGCATGTAGATGGCGCTACTGAACGCGAGCGTGGCCAGCGTGTTGCCGCTGAGTTCGCTGTCGTAGAACTTCTCGATGACCAGCGGGCCCACCAGGTAGGCGCCGGCTGTGCCCACCACGGCGACCACGAGCACCACCTTCATCAGGCGCATCAGCCCCTCGCGGAACTCGACGATCTCGTTGCGGGCCGCCAACTGGGATAGGCGGGGCAGTAGCGCGGCCTGAACGGCCTGGAACAAGAACAGCGGAATGCGAGCGAGCAGCACGCCGTACGTGAAGCGGGTGACCAGCTCCTTCTGGTCGGGCTCGGCCAGCACGGTGGCTGCGAGTGGCCCGGCGTTCACCAGCCCGGCGGCGAACACGGAGCCGACCAGCAGCCAACCGAGGTTCTGGGTGACCTCGCCCCACTCGGCAGGCGGGCCGTCGTCGGTGCGTAGCTGCTTGCGGAAGTAGACCCACAGCACGCCGGGTAGGGGGGCGAAGGCGATGGCGAGGCCGTACGGGCCGACGGTTTTGACGCCCACAACCGCGAGCAGTGCGCAAAAGACGATGCGCACCACGCCATCGGAGGCCATCACGATGGCATAGGCGCGGAAGCGGCCGTGGCCGCTGGCGATACCGCGAGCGATGTGTGCGGGCGTATACGAGACGAACGCGATGAGCAGGGCCACGACCAGCACCCAGTCGTCGTTGAAGAACGCCGAGGCGAGCGCCGGGCTGATGGCGATGATGCCCACCGACACGATGGCGGCCAACACGGCACCGAGCACGATGACCTTGCGCAGCACGGGTTTGCCGCCCAGGCCTGTTGCGCGCCGGTGCGCCAGCGCGCGAGCCAGTTCCTGCTCGACCGGAAGGAACACGCCAGGGGCGAGTGCGAAGGTGGCCACCCACAGGCTGGTGATGGGTTGCAGCGCTTCGTCGCTTCCCAGTGCCTCTTTGCCCACCTTCAAGAACAGGTAGCTGGCGATGCCCGCGATGATGAGCCCGATGGCGACGGGAAAGGTGCCCTCGGGCACCGGCACGCGTGATGAAGAGGATGATTCGTCGGACGCTGCCACCAAGTGGACGAGGCTATCCGCCCGACATGTCCAATGGTGAGGACGAGCACGCGGCGCCGACAGCCGGCTTGGCCGGCAACGTGTCTCGGTGCCGTCAAGTTTTGGGCGCGATGGTCGATACTTGTTACATGCGTCGCCTCGTGGCTCCCGTTGTCGCGTCGCTTGCGATGTCGTCCGTGCTCGTTGGTGTGCCCGTCGGCGTCGCCCCGATGGTTGCCGCTGCCGATGTGGTGGTCACGATCGACGGTGCCGGGAACGGGCACGGCTACGGCCTCAGCCAGTGGGGCGCATATGGCTACGCCGTCGACCACGGCTGGTCGGCTGCGCAGATCCTCGACCACTACTACAACGGCACGGTCGCCAGCACAGTGCCGCTCGACACCACCATCACCGTGCGCCTGCAGAACCTCGACGATGCGCAGACCGCAGTGGTCAGCGAGAGCGGCGGTCTGATGGTCGACGGCGTCGCCGGTGGTCCGTGGAAGTCGGTGCTGGCGCGCGAGGTGTCGCCGTCGGTGTACTCGGTGTGGGCTCGCTCCGACGCCCAGGTGTGCCCGGCGGCAAGTGGCAACCCGGTGTCGTCGGGGTGGACCCTCGTTGCCGGCGCAGTGGCCGCCAAGGTCGACATCCGCACGCAAGCCGACACCAGCACCGCCGGCTTCCCGTCGCTGCCCGCCGTGTGTGGGCCGGGTGGCAAAGTGCGCTCGTACCGCGGCTTCATCCGTGCGGTCAACGGCACCGCCGGCGAGAACCGCACCGTCAACGTCGCCCCGATCGAGCACTACCTGCGCTCGGTGATCGCCAAGGAGGTGTCGCCGTCGTGGTCGGTCGCGGGTGGTGGCAAGGGCGCCCAAGCGCTGCAGGCGCAGGCCGTGGCGGCACGCAGCTATGCGCTGGCGGAGAACAGGTATTCCTACGCCAAGACCTGCGACACGATCTGCCAGATTTACCTCGGTGCTGCCAGCCGCGACAGCATCGGCAGCAGCTACGTGCAGATCGAGTACCCCAGCACCGACGCCGCGGTGCTGGCCACCGCAGGTGTGGTACGGCGAGTGGGCAGCGCCTCCGGCGCGATTGCGTACACGATGTTCGCCGCGTCGTCGGGGGGCCACACCGCCGCCGGTGTGGGTGCGCAGATGCCGTTCCAAGCCGTGGTCGACGAAGGTGACGACACCAGCCTCAACCCCAACTTCCGCTGGAGTTCCACGCTCACCGGCTCGGCGATCTCCGGCGTGTATCCGGGAATCGGCACCTTCGTGTCGCTCACGGTGCTCAGTCGCAATGGGCTCGGCGAGTGGGGTGGGCGCGTCACGTCCATCCGTATCACCGGCAGCACCACATCGATCACCAGAACCGGAGATCAGTTCAGGAGTGCGTTCGGCCTGAAGTCGAACTGGTTCAGCGTGCGCGGCAGTGGCCCCGTCGACCCGTGCGACGGCCGCGACGCGCCCGCTCTCGGTGCTGCTGCGGGCACGGCCGCAGCGGCTCGGTACACGCCGTTGGCGCCCAACCGACTCATCGACACCCGCGATGGCACCGGCACCATTGCGCTGCCGCTGGGTGGCGGCTGCACGCTCGTGGTCGACCCGGGAGTCGCCCCCACTGTCACCGCGGTGGCCGTCAACCTCACGTCGGTCGCTCCGGCTGCCAGCGGTTGGGTGACGGCGTACCCGTGCGGAGTGCCGCGTCCGGAGGTGTCGGCCATTCAGGCCATCGGCGGTCGCACCGTGGCCGGCATGGCAGTCGTTCCTCTCGGCGCCGATGGAACGTTCTGTGTGTTCAGTTCGGTCCGTACCGCGCTCGTGGTCGACCTGTTCGGCACCTATGAACCTGGTGTTGGTGTTCGGTTCGAGCCGATCTCACCCGTGCGTCTGCGCGACACCCGACCATCGGGCGTTCGTGTGGCGGCGGGTGCTGTGCTCCGCGTCTCAGTCGCAGGTGTGGCAGGGGTGCCGGCCGGCGCCACCGGGGTGGCGCTCACCGTGCACAGCACGGGCGCGACAGCGTCGGGGTGGGCAACCGTCTACCCGTGCACCAACACGGTGCCGCTGGTCAGCAGCCTCAACGTGGTATCGGGCTCGGGCGTCACCAACCATGTCGAGGTCGCGCTGAGCGGCGCGGGTGAGGTGTGCGTGCACGTGAGCACAGCGATGCACGTCACCGTCGACCTCAGCGGCTGGTTCGGCGTCACTGCCACCACCTCGTTCTACGCGGTGTCGCCGTATCGCGCCCTCGACACGCGCAACGGCATCGGGCTCAGCGGTAAGTTCAGCCCCAATTCCAGCAGAGTCCTGCCGTTGGCCGGGCAGCAGGGCCTGCCGCCTGCGGCCACGCTGCGCTCGGTGGTGGCCCAGGTCACCGCGCTCTATCCGTCGAGCTCCGGCTTCCTCACGGTGCACCCCTGCCTGGCCACGGCACCCAACGTCTCGATGGTGCGGTATAGCTCCATCGGTAACGCAGCAACCACGGTCGTCGGCGTCGACGACGCCAGCGGCAGGTGGTGCATCCTGGCCAACACGAGCATTCACGTCCTGGTCGACGTCAGCGGCTATTTCGCTTGAGCCGCGGGCCCCGACGCGACGAGGCGCCGGTGGGCGCCGGCGCCTCATCCATCAGTTCGTGTCAAAGTCCCGACTACCGGACCCCAGGTCGGCGGCCGACAGCCTTTACGTAAAGGCGCGGGAGCGGTCAGGCGGCGGTGCGGATGAAGCCGCGGACCTGCTTGCGGGCGGCCTTGGCGAAGTCGTGCGCCTGGCCGACGATGGCGGCGGCCTGATCGGGCAGGCGACCCTCGAGCTGCTCGACGGTGGTGTCGAGCTTGGCCTCCAGCGCAACGAAGCGCTCGTCGAGCTTGGCCAACTGTGCTTCGACCGTGGTCATCATCTCGTCGATCTGGGTGCGGCTGGTGCCGAAGCGCTCCGACAGGCTCTTGACGAGCTCACGTCGGCGCACCTGTGCCTGCTGCACAGCCAGCACGCCGAAACCGACGGTGATGTAGGCGGCATCGCGGACAGCTGCCACGAGCTTCTCGTCGAGGTCGCCCAACTTGCCGGCGTCGAGCGAGGAGAAGTCGAAGCCCTTGGTGAGACCCGACATGTCGGGCAGCTTGAAATCGGGCAGCTTGAAGTCGGGCAGCTTGACGGCGGGGGCCTTGACGGCAGGGGCCTTGCGAGCTGCCGGCTTGCGCGCGGCGGTCTTGGGGGCGGCCTTTGCGGTCGTCGTGGGGGTGGTCTTGGTGGTCATGGGGAGTGTCCTTTGTGAGCGGGCGGCCTTCGTGGCGACCGGGGATCCGAAGATGATTGCAGCGTACCGCAAAGTGCTAACTATTGCAAGCACTTCGTCGGTCGGGTCGCCGACCGGCCGGGAGTGACCGGTCGCGGCGGTACCTGCGCCGCTAGCCTCGAATGTTCGTGGAACCCACCGGAACGCTCGCCCCGCCCGTAGTGGCCGTGATGGTGGTGTATCAGCCCGGTCCGTGGTTCGAGGAAGCTCTCGACGCACTGGCGGCGCAGGACTACACCAACCTCAAGAATCTCTTCCTCGTGGTGGGCGAGCCTGGCGACGCCCCGGCCCGCATCCGCGAGCGGGTGCCGAATGCGTTCGTGCGCGCCGTCGCTGGCAACCCAGGTTTCGGCACTGCGGCCAACGAAGTGCTGCGCCTGGTCGAGGGCGACAACGGTTTCTTCTGCTTCCTTCACGACGACGTGGCGCTCGACCCCGATGCCATTCGACTGCTGGTGGAGGAGCTCTACCGATCGAATGCCGGCATCGTGGGGCCCAAGCTGGTGTCGTGGACGCAGCCTCGCGTACTCCAGCACGTGGGTCTTGGCGTCGATCGCTTCGGTGAGATCGACCCCATTGTCGAGCCGGGTGAGTACGACCAGGAGCAGCACGACGCGGTGCGCGACACGTTCGCGCTGCCGACGGCGTGTCTGCTCGTGCGCGCGGATCTGTTCCGGGTCATCGGCGGCTTCGATCCCACCATTGCGTTCTACGGCGACGACGTCGATCTGTGCTGGCGAGCCCACCTCGGTGGTGCTCGCGTGGTGGTCGTCCCCGCCGCCCGCGGCCGCCACCGCGAAGCGCTCGCCGAGCGTCGTCCCGAACTGCCGCACGCAGCGCTGGCCGCTCGCAGCCGCATGCGCTCGGTGGCAACCCTCACCGGCGCTCGCCGGTTGCCGATCGTGTCGCTGCAGCTCGTGCTCATCACCTTGGCGGAAGCCATCGTAGGGGTGCTCACCGGCAGGTTCCGACAAGTCGGCGCGACGCTCACCTCGTTGCTGGCCATGGTGCCGCGCACCCCAGCCTTCTTCGCCCGCCGGCGAGCCCTGCTGCCGCTGCGTGAGGTGCCCGACACCGAGGTGGCCGGCTTGCAGCTGCGCGGCAGCGCGCGGCTGACCAACTACCTGCGCTCGCGAGAGAGCCGCCAGACCGACCCCGACAGCACCACCGAGCGCCGCTGGCGGCAAACCGCGGGTTCTGCCCCGGCACTGGCCTGGTTGGCGGTGGGCATCCTCGCCATCGTCGGCAGCCGGCAGCTGATCACCTCCGGTGTGCCCCGTTTCGGCGAGTTCCTGGCCTTCCCCGTCAGCCCTCGCGACCTGGCTGCCGACTACTTCTCGGGCTGGTCGGGGCAGGGGCTGGGCAGTAGCAGCGCAGTGCCCACAGGAACCGCACTTGTGGCCATCGGCAGCGCCGGCACCCTGTTCCAGATGGGCCTGTTACACACTCTTTCGGTCGTGGGCCTGCTGTTCGTCGGGTATCTCGGTATGTGGCGCCTGGCCACGCTGTTCCCCACAGCGCGCGCGCGTGTGGCCGCCATGGTGGTGTACGCCGCGGCGCCGTTGTCGGCGCAGCTGCTCGCCAGTGGTCGCTGGGCTGCGCTCGCCTGCTACGCGGCCACCCCGTGGGCGCTGCACCACCTGCGGCGCATCGCCGGCATCGAGACCTCGGGTGTGCGTTTCGACGAGGAAGTCGAGCACTACGTCGAGGTGCCGGCCCGCAAGCTGGTTCGGCTCAGTGCACAGCTCGTGCTGCTGGTGGGCGTCACGGTGGCGTTCGCTCCCGCTTTCGCACTGCTGGTCGCGCTGATGGGCGTCGTCGTGGGGCTGGCCACCGTGCTGTGCTCGGGCGCGATCCGTGCCGCACTGGTCGTGGCCGGCGCCGGCGTCGCCGCGGCGGTGCTCGGCCTGCTCATCAACCTGCCGTGGGCGGCGTCGCTGCTGGGCAGCGACGGCTGGACGTCGGTGGTGGGCGTGCCCGTCGTGTCGTCGCGTTCGCTCGGTGTTGCAACTCTTGCCCGCTTCCTCAGTGACGGCAGCGGGCTTGGCGCACTCGCGATGCTGCTGTTCCTGCCGGTGCTGGCTGCGCCTCTCGTGGCTCGCGCCTGGCGCTTCACGTGGGCGGTGCGGTCGGCACTGCTGGTGTTCGCCTTCGGTGGGCTGGCAGTGCTCGACGATCGTATGGCGCTGCCGTTCCGGATGCCTGAGCCGGGCGTGTTGCTCGCCCCGGTAGCCGTAGGTGTAGCGCTGGGCGCAGCGTGCCTGGCAGCCGCGTTCCAGGACGACGTGCTGGGTGGCTCGTTCGGTTGGCGTCAGCCGCTGGGCGTCCTGGCGGGCATCGGGCTGGTGCTGGGTGTCGTTCCCGGCGCCGCCGGCGTTGCCGATGGCCGCTGGGAGATGCCGGAGCGCACCCTCGTATCGGTGCTCACACAGCTCCCCACCGACCCTGTTGAGGGCGACTATCGGGTGCTGTGGATCGGTGACCCGCGCGCGATTCCCGTGGCTGCCTACACCTATCAACCGGGTATCGGCTACGCGATCACCGACGATGGTGGGCTCACCCTCGATTCGTACTGGTCGGGGCGGCCGTCGGTGCCCGAGCAGGAGGTTGCCAACGCGCTGCGCCAGATGGCCGATGGCTTCACGTTGCGCGGCGGTCGGCTGCTCGCACAGTACGGCATTCGCTTCGTTGTCGTGCCGGTGGCCGACGGCGCCAACGGCACCATCGCCGACCCACTGCCGGCGCCGCTCGGGCTCGTCGACGTGCTCGAAGACCAACTCGACCTGGCCGCGCCGCTCACCAAGCCGCCGAACTACCTCATCTACGAGAACACTGCCTACACGCCTACACGCTCGCAGCTCGCCGCAGAGGGTTCGGCCGCCAGTGTGGAGGCCGGTGGCGAAGCGCTTGCTGCAGCCGACCTGCGCGGCTCCGTGCCATTCGCAATCGGATCGCCCGACCGTGGTGACGCCGTCGGCGAGGTAGCGGCCGGCACGCTGCATGTCGCGGTGCCGTTCGACTCCAACTGGCAGCTCACCGTCGACGGCGTCGACGTGCCCGCTCGCCGGGCCTTCGGTTCCACACTCGCGTTCGACGTGCCTATCGCGGGTCGGGCTACGTTGCACTACAACACCCCGGTGTCGCGCACACTGTGGGTGGTGGGGCAACTGATGGTGTGGCTCGGCCTCCTGCTGGCTGCCAGTCGCCTACAGCCATCGCGGATCCTCACTCGCTGGCGACGGTCGCCCGGCCTCACAGACACCTCACCCGTCGCCGACCTCACCCCTGCGCTCGAGACGTTCGTGGTCGCGCCAGCGGCGGCCGACAACGACAACGACAACGACAACGACAACGACAACGACGAAGACGATCTCGTCCAGCCGGCACACCCCGCTGAGGAGGTCCGTTGAACCGCCGACTGATGCCCATTCTGCTGGCCGTCGTGCTGCCCTTGCTGCTCGCGGCCGTTGCCACCTTCGACGGCGACGCGCCCGAGTCAGCCACGCCCACTTTCGCCGATCTGGGCACGCCCTCGATGCCGTTCGTGCCGAACCAGCAGTTCCTCGCCGCAACCTGGTTCTGCGCCGGGGTGCCGGCCGGCGGCGTCGACCTTGGCGGGTCGGTCACCATCGCCAACACTGCCGACGCGCCGCTGCTGGGCGAGCTCACCGTGTTCACCGATGCGCCCGAGGTCGCTGCGGCCGAGCGCGACTTCGAGGTGCCGGCGCGTAGTTCGGTGCAGTTCGACCTCACCGAGTTGCAGCCGATGGGCACCTTCCTGTCGGCAATGGTCGAGATCACCGGTGGTGGCGGTTTCGTCGAGCAGCAGGCCGACCATCCCGATGGGTCGGCAGTCAGCCCGTGCTCGAACAGCACATCGGCCACGTGGTACTTCGCCGACAACTACACCCTCGGCAACAGTCAGGAGGATCTGGTCATCACCAACCCGTTCCCCGACGACGCCATCCTCGACGTGTCGTTCGCCACCGACGAGGCTGGCGTTCGTTCACCGCCGCAGCTGCAGGGTTGGGCCGTGGCCGGGCATTCGGTGTCGGTCATCGACGAGCGCTATCTGGCGAAGGATGAAGCGGTGCTGGCCATCACCATCACTGCCACCACCGGGCGAGTGGTGGCCGCCAGATCGCAGCAGTACCTCGGCGAACGGCAGGGTTACTCGATGTCGCTCGGCGCGCCGGCTGGCTCGACCAGCTGGACCTTCGCCGACGGAGAGCGCGGCGGCGACACGGTGTTCGAGCGCTACAGCATCTACAACCTCAGTGGCGAGCAGGTGGAGGTGCAGCCCGCATTCCTGGGTTTCTTCAGCGAGGAGTTCACCGGGGTCGAGTCGATCATCATCGAACGGAACCAGGTGGTGTCGTTCAACCTGGCCGACATTCCCGACCTGCCGGAGGGGCTGCACGGGCTGGTTTTCGAATCGCTCACCGGCGCGCCCATCGTGGTGGAGCGAGCCATCACCCGGCGCACCGACGAGGGGTTCGTCACCACGGTGGTGCGCGGCGTGGAAGATGCGTTCGCCCGTCCCGAGTCGGGCTACTTACGCTGGAGCATGGCCATCGGCACCGAACTGGCGGTCGAGGATGTGCTGGTGGTGCTCAACCTCGTCAATGTCGATGCCACGGTCACGGTGAAGGCGCTCGGCCCGGGTGGCGAGGTCGACGTCCCGGGTCTCTCCGGGTTGTTGTTGCCGGCCAACAGCGTGCTGCGCATCGCGATCCCCGACCTGCAGGCGGCGCTAGGCGTACCGTTGGTCGTCACCAGCACTCAACCGATCATCGTCGAGCGACTGCTGCCGCGTGCCAGCGACCTACGTGGTCGCTCGGGCTCGGTAGCCCTGCCGGGCTGAGTGGGCGGGCCGTGCAGCAGCTCCTGGTGGCCGGTGCGGTGTTGGTAGCCGCCACCGTGGTCGGCCTGGTGCTGCGTCGCCGGCAGGTGGTGGCAGCGCCCACCCAACCCAGCCATGCGGTGCCTGTGCAGCTCGACCGCGGCGACTTCGGGGCCGCCGCGCCGTGGCTGGTGGCCGTGTTCTCGTCGGCCACGTGCACCACCTGCGCCGACGTGGTGCGCAAGGCCATGGTGCTGCAGTCGGCCGAGGTGGCGGTGGTCGACATCGAGTTCGGCGCGGCCCGCGACCTGCATCGCAAGTACGACATCCAGGCGGTGCCGATGGTGGTGATCGCGGATCAGCAGGGCGTGGTGCGCGCCGGGTTCGCCGGCCCGGTCACCGCCACCGACCTGTGGGCGGCCGTCGCCGAAGCACGCCAACCGGGCTCGAGCCCGGAGCCGCAGCTGGGCCGCGACGAACCGAGCATCTGAGACCAAAAACGGCTGAACCCGGTGGCCCGCGGCCTGCGTCAGCCGTTGGCGTTGGCGTTGGCGTCCTGGTCTTGGTCGGCGGTCTCGTCGTTGCCGGTGTGGTCATCGCCGGCGGGCACCTGGTCGAGGCTGGCCTGCACCAGCGCCGCCACCTCGCCGCCGTCGATGGTCTCGCGCTCGAGCAACGCCTCGGCGACCATTTCGAGTGCCGGGCGATACTTCTGCAGTAGCACCGTGGCCCGCGCTTCCTGCTCGTGCAGAATGCGGGAGATCTCGCTGTCGACCAGTCGGGCGGTGTCGTCGCTGTACTCGCGCCCCTGCGTCATCAGGTCTTCGCCGAGGAACACCTGCTGCGAACCGCTCCATGCCATGGGACCGACCGCCTCGGACATGCCCCACTCGCGCACCATCCGGCGGGCGATCGCGGTGGCCTGCTCGAGGTCGTTGGCTGCGCCCGAGTTGAGGTGGCCGAAGACGATCTTCTCGGCCACGCGGCCGCCCATTGCCCGGCAAATCATGTCGTCGAAGTAGTCCTTCGAGTACGTGTGACGCTCTTCGGGCAGGCTCCAGGTGACACCCAGCGCCATGCCTCGGGGAAGGATGGTGACCTTGTGCAGTGGGTCGCTGTGGGGGAGCACCACCGTGAGGATGGCGTGGCCGCCTTCGTGGATGGCAGTGGCCCGCTTCTCCTCAGCGCTGAGCACCAGGCTCTCGCGGCGGGCTCCAAGGACCACCCGATCGCGAGCGTTCTCGAAGTCGATGCGCTCGATCTGCTTGCTGCCACGACGCACAGCGAACAGTGCGGACTCGTTGACCAGGTTGGCCAGGTCGGCACCGCTCATACCAGGCGTTGCCTTCGACATGACCTCGAGGTCGACGTCGGGGCCCATGCGCTTGTCGCGACTGTGCACCTTGAGGATGGCGAGGCGCTCTTCGTTCTCGGGGAGCGGCACCACGATCTGACGGTCGAAGCGGCCAGGGCGCAGCAGCGCCGGGTCGAGGACGTCGGGGCGGTTGGTGGCCGCAAGGATGACGATGCCCTCGCTGGTCTCGAAGCCGTCCATCTCGGCGAGCATCTGGTTGAGCGTCTGCTCGCGCTCGTCGTGCCCGCCGCCGAGGCCGGCGCCGCGCTTGCGACCGATGGAGTCGATCTCGTCGATGAAGATGATGGCCCGACCAAGCTTGCGGGCCTGGGCAAACAGGTCGCGCACGCGGCTGGCGCCCACGCCGACGAACATCTCCATGAAGTCGGAGCCGGTGACGCTGAGGAAGCCAACACCAGCCTCGCCGGCGACGGCGCGGGCGAAGAGTGTCTTGCCAGTGCCAGGAGGTCCGACCAGCAACATGCCCTTGGGTACGCGTGCACCGATCTCGCGGAACCGCTCGGGCATCCGCAAGAAGTCGACCACCTCGGTGATCTCCTGCTTCACGCCCTCGTAGCCGGCGATGTCGGCGAAGGTGGTGCTGGGCTTGTCGGCCTGGTAGGTCTTCGCCCGGCTGCGACCGATGGACATGACGTTGCCCATCTGGCCCTGCGCGCGCCGGCTCATCCACACCAGGAAGCCGATGATGAGCAGGAACGGCAGCATGAAGCCGAGCGTGCTGAGCAGCCAGTTGTTGTCGGGCGCCCTCGTGGTCCAGTCGACGTTGTTCTCGGCGAGCAGTGCTCGCTCACCTTCGTCAGGGAAGTCGTTGCGCACTGTGGAGGTGAACTTGGTGCCGTCCTGCAGCTCGCCGCTGATGGAGTTGGAGCCGTTGGTGAGGGTGAACTCCTTCACCTGGCCACCGTCGACCGCGGTGATGAGCTCGGTGTAGCTGAGCTTTTCGCCCTCGTCTTTGGGCCACAGCTGGTTGAGCAGCACGGTGCCCAACAGCACTGCAACGAGAACCGGGATGGACCAACGGGGCCAACCTGAGCCGGCGGGCCGACCCTTGCCACCCGCGGGCGGCTGCGGCCCGGGCTGCTGACCGCGCCCGGAGGGAGGCGGCGGCGGCGGCGGGGGGAGATTGCTCATGCGTCAATGCTACGGCCCTTCGCGGCCGCTGGCTCGTCGGCGCGACCGTGTCACACGGTCGCGCGTCTGTTCGGGAGGGTCCACCACTGGCGGCGCTCGACGATCTAGCTTGTCGACCCATGAGCAGGCAGTGTTCGCGCACCGGATGCGCAGAGGCGTCAACCGTCACTCTCTCGTACCAGTACGCGCGCTCCATCGTGTGGCTCGACGACCTCACCGTTGAGCGCGACCCGCACACCTACGACCTCTGCCAGCGCCACGCCGCGCGGTTGTCGGTGCCCAACGGCTGGCGGCTCGAGGATCGCCGGTCGCGTCGCGAGCTGGTGTACGCCGCCGCTTCGCGCCTGGCCGGCTGACGTCACTCGGCGCTCGACTGCGGCTTCGCCGACAACCGCCCCAGATAGCGTGTGCCGCCGTGCCGTCGCCGAAGCTGCCCCCCATGCGAGCGGTCGGCGAGCGCGCCGACATCTCCATCGGCGAAGCCGCCGCTACCTGGCTGGGTGCCTGGCTGGTCGGCACGTTGCTGGCCAGTGCCATCTTCGGAGTCAGCGGCGCCGACTCCGTGGCAGAGGCCGGGCCCTACTGGTTGGCGTCTGGCGCGATCGCCCAGTGGGTGCCGATGGTGCTGGCCATCTGGTACGTCGGCAAGCGGTCGGGCACCGGGTCGCTCGCTCGCGACTTCGGTCTGTCGTTTCGGCCCATCGACCTGGTCGGCTTGCCCATCGGCGTGCTCACCCAACTGGTGGTCGTGCGACTGGTGTACCTGCCGCTCGAAGCCATCTGGCCCGACACCTTCACCCTTGACAGGATCGAAGAGCGCGCCCGCGACACGTACGAGAGCGCTCAGGGCGGCGGTCTCCTGCTGCTCGTGCTCGTCGTCGTTGTGGGGGCGCCGCTGGTGGAGGAGCTCGCGTATCGAGGGCTGCTGCAGGGCGCGTTCACCCGTCGCCTGAGCGACACCATCGGACTCGTGGTCGTGGCGTTCTGGTTCGCTGCCATTCACTTCCAGCCCATCGAGATCCCGGGGCTGTTCATGGTGGGGCTCGTGCTCGGGCTGTGCACGCTGCGTTCCGGCCGCCTCGGTATGAGCGTCGTCGCTCACCTGGCATTCAATGCCACAGGCTTGATGCTGGTCGCCATCACATGATCGAAACATCTCGCGAACACCATCGCTCGGTGACACCCGGCGCACCCGGGTGCATGGAAGAATGCCTCCCGGCATGAGCGACCTCCTTACCGCAGACAACCCTCCGGCTCCGCCGGCCGACGAACCACCCGCCCCGAAGAGCGATCTGCTCGCTCGGGTCGGGCGGCGCATCGTGCGCCGGCCGGTCAACTGGCTCGAGTCGCCATGGCCCACCTCCCGCGTCATCCAGTACCTCACTGCGCTGCTGCTGGTGGGCGGCTGCACCGTGGCGATGCTGCAGATCATTCACCTCGACCTGGTGTTCTCGAACAACACGCCCACCGGTGGCGACATGGGCGCGCACGTGATGGGGCCCGCGTACCTGCGCGACAACCTGCTGTCGAGCGGTCAGATCAGCGGTTGGAGCAACTACTGGTACAACGGCTTGCCCATGTACCGGTTCTACATG
>Ga0105047_10003838_pt1 | contig 26372 bp, 23 predicted proteins | sample MAT04_FD_78384 | JGI IMG/M metagenome (GOLD analysis project Ga0105047, IMG submission 78384) | Freshwater microbial communities from Lake Fryxell liftoff mats and glacier meltwater in Antarctica - MAT-04 (megahit assembly) | ecosystem: Environmental > Aquatic > Freshwater > Ice > Liftoff... | reverse complement strand
TCGGGCCTTGCAAGGAGGTCGGTCGTGAAATTGCGCGCGCGTAACGGTGCCGGTGCCTTTACGGTTCCGGAGATTCTCGTTTCGATTTGTATCATGGCGATCCTTCTATCGCTCACGCTTCCGGTTATTGCGGGGGCGAGGAAAGCGGGTCGAAGGTCCGCGACTGAATCGACGCTTCGGCAACACTTGGCGATCTTTGAGCTATATGTTCAGGATTATCGGCAATTTTACCCATGGTTTGGCTCTCCAACTGACGGGTTGCTGACGATCCAACTCCCGCTTAGCGCGCCAGTCAGGTTTCCTTATTTCTTCCTCAGTGAACTGTGGCCACTTCCCATGGCCGATTACTACGGCGGCTTGCTTCGGCATCCATCGCAAAGTTATCCTGGCAGATCCGGCGGGTCACTCTATATGTATTCGTGCGCCATGATGGCTGACCCGGCGTTCTGGAATCTTAGGACCCGCGGGACGCCGGACCAGTGGCGAGCAACGAAGCCCAGTGAAGTTATTTACCCTAGTCGGAAGGCGCTGCTTGTTGCGGCGATCGATACTCAGCCCTTTCCGCGCCAAGTTGTCGATGGTGTGACATTTGGATTTTGCGATGGATCGGTGAAGTTTGCTTTAAAGAGTGAACTCGCCGAACCCATCGGGCCGGGAGATGGCCCACACGCCGGAGTCTGTCACGTGCGTGGTTATTACGGGCTTGACACCACCAACGGCGTTCGGGGGTGGGACACACTTCGTTGAAGTAACTTGTCGTTCTGTGTAGCCCCGCAGCGTGTGGCCGGCGCACGGGCTCTCGGCACGCTGGGTTCCCCTTGTGCACTTGGCGACGTGTGATGCGGGAGCGGGGTAGTTGGGGGGTGTGACCATAATTGAGGGCATCAGGGGGCCATCTTCGCCCAGCAAGGCGATCACTGGCCTCTGTGGCACAGCGCCAGTAGGTTCATGATGTCCTCGACGTTTTCGGGATCCCACTTGGCTCCGCTGATCTTCAGGCGCACGCTGTGGTCTTGCACTTCGCCGCCTCGTTCGGGCCCGATTCGATGTCCCAGCGGCGGGCGATGGCTTCGGGGTACCGCAGCATTTCCAGGCACTTTTCCACGTGGCCGATGAGGGTCGCACAGAGCATCGGCCCGCTCGCCATCGCCGTTGCTAGGAGCGGACCATTCGATTGCCCTGTCCAAGCGGCAATTGGCAGCGTGGTGGGCCGTGCGATGAATACCCTTCGCCCACTTATGTCCCTCGCGCCCGCACCATCCTCGGCCCCTGTCAGCCCGTCCGCCCCCTGCAAGCCCTCCCTCGCGGAGACCCGTGGCTGGGAAGTCTCCGTCCAGCCCGCGTTCGTGCCCGAACGATCTGACCCCATGGCCCGCACCTGGGTCTTCTCCTACAAAATCAAGATCACCAACAAGAGTGAAGCCCCCGCGCGGCTCATCTCGCGACACTGGGTCATCGTTTCGGCCCACGGGCAGAGCGACGAAGTTCGCGGCGACGGGGTCGTCGGCTCGCAGCCGCGCCTCGAGCCCGGCGAGTCGTTCACCTATCAGAGCTTCTGCCCGCTCCCCACCTCTTGGGGCACCATGGAGGGGACCTACTCGATGCGAACCGACGACGGCGAGCATTTCGATGTCGCAGTGGGCCGGTTCTATCTCGTCGGACCCCGCGGCTAAAACCCCGCGCCGGCCAACCTGCCTGCCCGTGCCGATGCCCGCCCGCGCCGATGTCTGCCCGTGCCGATGCCTAACCGTGCCGGAGCCCCCCTTGGGTATCGAGATAGAACGCAAGTTCCTTCTGAGCAGCGACGCATGGCGCGCGTTGGGCGTGCCCGTCCGCTACACGCAGGGCTACCTGAACTGCGCACCCGGCCGCACCGTGCGGGTCCGGATCGCGGGTGACAGGGCCTACCTCACGATCAAAGGTCCGCCCCACAACCTGGCCCGGGCGGAGTTTGAGTACGAAGTTCCCATTGATGATGCGCGATACATGCTCGAACATCTCTGCGAGCGACCGCTCATAGACAAGACCCGCCGCAGGATTCCCGTCGGCGCGCACGTCTTCGAGGTCGACGAGTTCTTCGGCGACAATGCCGGTCTGGTCGTGGCAGAAGTCGAGCTTCAGCACGCCAGCGAACCGTTCGAGCGCCCCACTTGGCTCGGGGTCGAGGTGACCAGCGATCCGCGCTACTCGAACTCCAGCCTCGTAAGGCTGCCCTACTCCAAATGGCCTGACCAGCCGGGCCGCCGGTAATCGGCAGGTCTCCGCCGCGTCGCCCCGGGAAGTGCGGTTCGTGACGGCTTGGCGAGCAAGTATTCCCTACCCTCGCACCCGGGAAGTTGGCCCTCCGGCCGACCCAGCCCCTTGAATGCTTGAAATGCCGGCGCTGCCGGCTCTTCCGTGCGATTGACCTCATGGCCCAGAACTCACCAAATACGTTCCTCCGCATCCTGATTCCGATCGTCGTTCTGGCCGCCGCGGTCGGGATGTTCTTTGCGGTTAGGTCAAACACATCGCCCACCACATCCGCGCCAAACGCGGCAAGTGCGCCGGTTCCCGTCACAGGCCAAACTCCCGCCCAAACCCCGACCCAAGGCAGCGCAAACCCCGCCGTACCCGCCGCCCCCGCCCCCGGCGCACCAGCCGTCCCGCCGACCCAAACCGCCGCCGCCACGCCCCCGCAACCCGCCCCCGGCGTCCCCGTCCAAGCTCCCGCCGGCTCGCCGCTCGCCGGCCGGACGCTCATGGCCAAAGTACAGCCCGTTGACGATTCGACCCGTGAGGCCAAGTTCAAAGCCCTCGGCTCCACCGACAACGTCGAATCCCCGGGCGCGTTCAGAATGCAGGTCACCTTCTCGCCCCATGGTGCTGGCATCGCGGCCCTCCGGCTCGCCCAGCATCGCGAGACCATCGATCCAAAGTCCAACCCCGAAACGCTCCAGGCGGCCGAGGTGGTCAACATCCCGCTCTTTGTCAATAACAAGCAGGTGGATACCCAGCCCGTAGCCCTCGTGCCGATGGCCGTCCTCGGCGTCTGGCTCGACGGTCAATACGTCGACCTGTTCTCGGCAACTCCCGAGCAACCGATCTGGAAGCAAAAAAGCTGGGGCGTTTTCGAGGCCGAGATCATCGATAGCCAGGGCGTCCTCGTCGCCCGCGTCACCCGCGAATACACCCTCAACCCCGGCGACTACGAACTCTCCATCAAGCAGGGCGTGACGAACCTCACCACTGCCCCGATCGCCATCGCCTGGCGGCAGTACGGCCCTTCCGACTTGCCCTCAGGCATTATCCGTTACGGCGGCGATGTGCGCCGGCTCCGACTGGGCTACCTCGGCGGTACCGCCGCCGACCCTGATGGCCAGTTCGTCCGCGCCGACACCCGCACGCTCACCCCACGCTCCTCGCTGCTCGAATCCCCCGCGTGGAACCCCGCCCTGGGCTATTGGGTCTGGCCCAGCAAGCCCCTCTGGCCAAACGACGAGTCGCGTGCTTCCGCCCTCACGCTCTCCTGGGCCGCCATGGCCAGCCGCCACTTCGCAGTGTCGGTCCACCCGCCCGCCCGCCAGCGCCTCGGCGCCACCTCGGGCAAGCCAGTTGACGACAAGCGCTTTCTGCTCGTCGATTCGCTCGACCGCGTCGCCCTCGACCGCCTCGCCACGGCCGGGGCAGAACCCCACGATTTGACCTTGAAGGCCCTCGTCGCCCTCCGCCTGACCAGTGCCGCCACCACTGTCGCTCCCGGCGAAACGCTCGATTGCTCGATCGGCGTCTACGCCGGTCCGATCGCCTCCAAGTACACCCAGGACAAAGGGCTCCTCCAGTCGCTCAACCTGCACGAGCTTGTGCTCTTCACCTTCGGCGGTCCCTGCGCGTTCTGCACCTTCCAGTGGCTCGCCCATTTCCTGCACGGTTTCCTCCTCATCCTCCGCGCCTACGTCGTCTTTGACTACGCCATCGGCATCGTGCTCCTCGTCGTGTGCGTCCGCACCATCCTGCACCCCATCACCAAGTGGTCGCAAACCTCGCTCTACCACTTGACCAAGCAAATGCAGGCCCTCGCCCCCAAGCAGGCCAAGCTCAAAGAGAAGTTCGGCAATGATCCCGTGCGGCTCCGCGAAGAGCAGACCCGCCTCATGCGCGAAGAGAACATCAACTACGCCGGCGCCCTCGGCTGCCTGCCGATGTTCCTGCAAACCCCCGTCTGGATCGCCCTCTCGGCAATGATCTACTTCTCCTTCGAGCTCCGCCACACCGGCGCGTTCTTCGGTATCTTCCAGAACGTCCCCGGTTGGACATTCCTGGGCGATCTCTCAGAGCCGGATCGGTTCATTGCATTCAGCAGGGGCTTTGAGGTGTGGGGCATCCACAGCATCATGGGCCCCATCGATTCGCTCAACTTCCTCCCCTTCCTGCTCGGCATCGTGTTCTTCCTCCAGCAAAAGCTCACCCCCCAGGCCGCCGCCACCACGCCCGAGGCCGAGCAGCAGCAGAAGATCATGAAGATCATGATGGTCGTCATGTTCCCCGTCATGATGTACAACGCACCCTCGGCGCTCGCGATCTACTTCATCGCCAACACCACCCTGGCCATGCTCGAGTCGGTCTACATCCGCAAGCAGATCGAGAAGGCCCCGCCCCCCGTCCGCAAGGAACCTTCCAAAACCGGCTGGCGCGCCCGGCTCATGAAAGTCGTCGAAGATACCCAGCGTCGCCAGCAGGAAAAAGTCGCGGGCCAAAAGCGAAAGCCTCAGTAAGCCGCGCAAGCCCCCGTACGCCCCGCCTGACTCCGTACGATCCAAAACGGCTCCGCCCCGCCGGCCCGACGAGAACACCCCATGAAGCACTTCCAGACGCCGGCCTCTCTGCTCACTCGCATCGCGGCACCGCTAGCCCTCATGGGCATGCTGCTGGGCGCTGGCCCGGCGACCGGGCAGGATGAATCCCCCAAGCCGGCGCCCAAGGCCACCGCCGATCCCCGCGTTGATGCCGCCACCGGACGCGACCTCGGCAACTATTCCCCCGATCGCCTCTTCGATCACGAGCACATGCTCCTCGAGATCACGATCCCTGACTTGAACGTCAAAGAGTTCTCCGCCAAAGAAACCCTCCGCGTCAGCGCGCTCGGTGCTGCCCGTTCCGTCCTCACCCTCGACGCCCGCACGCCGCTCACAATCAAAACCGTCACCCACGACGGCGCGCCCCTCGCCTTCACCCACGAAAACGAAAAGCTCGCCATCACCTTCGCCAAGCCAGTCGCCATCGGGCAACAAGCCACGCTCATCATCGAGTACTCCGGCAAAGAGCCCTCGACCCGTGGCAACGGTCTCTGCTGGTTCACCGCCCGCGAAGCCACCGAAGATCGCCCCGCCGTCGATCCCATGATTTACAGCCAGGGCGAGGCGTCCTGGAACTCGCTCTGGTTCCCCTGCCATGATTGGCCCAACGAGCGGCTCACCACCGAGATCATCGCCACCGTGCCCACCGGGTTCGAAGTCGTCTCCAACGGTCGACTGCTCACCAAAGAACCCGCCAAAGACAACGACAAACTCACGGCCTGGCACTGGCTGCAGGATAAACCCCACGCCAACTACCTCGTCATGCTCGCCATCGGCAAGTGGGACATTGTCGAACTCGGCGGTCCCGAATCTAAGCGGCCCAATCTCAGCATTCCCGTCTACGGCAAGCCCGGCTCGGCCGAAGCGCTCAAGAAGGCCTTCGCCAACACCCCCGAAATGATCGCCTTCTTCGAAACCAAGTTCGACGAGCCCTACCCCTGGGATAAATACGCCCAGGTGTTGGTGAAAAACTTCCGCTGGGGCGGCATGGAAAACACCAGCGCCACCACGCTGGCCGACTTCGCCGGCAGCCGCGGCCCCGGCGACGGCACCGATGAACTTATCAGCCACGAACTCGGCCACCAGTGGTTCGGCGATCTTGTCACCTGTCGCTCGTGGGAACACCTCTGGATCAACGAAGGTTGGGCCACCTACTGCGAGGCCCTCTGGGCCGAGCACAAAGACGGTGACAAGGGCTACATGCGGGTCGTTCGCAACTCCTTCAACACCCAAAAAGGCCGCAACCGGGCCAGCGCGCCAAAGTCGATTCCGATGGTCAGCAATCTCTGGAAGACCGCCGACGATACCTTCACAAAAGTCGATGACGTCTACAGCAAGGGCGGCTGCATTCTGCACATGCTCCGCAAAAAGATCGGCGACGAGGCGTTCTTTGCCGGCACCAGGCTCTACCTCGACCGCCACAAGTTCACCTGCGCCGAAACCAACGACTTCCGCCGCGTCATGGAAGAAGTAAGCGGCCAGTCGCTCGAGCGGTTCTTCATCCAGTGGGCCTATCGCCCGGGCCTGCCGCGCCTCAACGTCGCGTACACCTGGGACGAGTCCACCAAGCAGCTCGGGGTGACCGTCGAGCAAACGCAGATCATCAACGCCGACAACCCCGCCTACGAGCTCGAACTTCCCCTTGTGTGCCGCTGGGAAGATGCCCAGCCCGTGACCGTCACACTCAAGACCGACACCAAGACCGCTTCGGCGACGTTCCCGCTCGCCCGCAAACCCGGCCGCATCGAAATCGACCCTCAACTGACCGTGCTTGCCGCCAGCAAGGTGACCAAGAAACTTGATGAAGCCGACGCCCCCGCCGCAGACAAGCCCGCTGCGGGGGATGACAAAAAAGAACCGCCCGCCGACGGCGCGGGCGAAGTACACAGCCAGTGATCGACATCTGCGGGTTTTTTTAGGTGACACATGCCTCGTTCTTTGACCGGCCCGGCCGGCACCATTGTGGTCGGTAATCTCTCCTGGGCCATGGTGCTCAAGCTCGCTCTCGACGCGGGGTGGAAGCCCCGCGGCACCGCGCCGCCCGAGGACTTCTACGGCGAAGTCGAGCGCGACGGATACACCACCAAGCAGTGGAACCCCCGCAACTATTTCTCCCGCCGCGGGCAAAGCGTGAGCGAGGAAGACGCCCTGGCGATCTCCGAAGCCCTCACCAAGGCGCTCCAGGACGTGCCCGACCACGACGCCGTCGCCCACAAGGTGATGGGGTTCATAGACACCTCGCTCATCGGCCGCTTCCGCATCCTCGACCCTAAGCGTAAGGTCAACCCATTCGAGTATTTCAGCGGTGAAAACAAAAACCGGCTGCGAAAGTTCATCGTGTACTGCCGCGCCGGCGGATTCAAGATCGTGTAGCCGCCGCCCCGAGCGGGCCCAGTTGAGCAAGCCACCGTGCCAGCACCCCACCCAAGCCGTGCCGAAACCATCGTCGCGCTCGCGTCCGGGCCGGGCCATGCCCGCCGCGCCGTCGTGCGGCTCTCAGGACCAGCGACTTGCCTCGTGCTCGCGGCCCTCGATGCCGAACCCGAGTCGAGTAGGCGCCCGCGCGAGCGCGGCACGTCTACAACGCGACTCCGCATCGCCCCAGCACTCAGCGTGCCGGTGCAGGTTCTTCGCTATCTCGCGCCCCGCTCATTCACCGGCGAAGACGCCGCCGAAGTCTTGCTGTGCGGCAACCCCTGGCTGACCGAGCGGCTCGTGACCGCCATGTGCCAGGCGCTGGCGCCCGCCAGCGCGATCGTTCGAACCGCCCAGCCCGGCGAGTTTGCCGCGCGGGCCTATCTCGCCGGCAAACTCACGCTGGCCCAGGCCGAGGCCATCGCCGCCATCATCGCCGCCGGTGATGCCGATGAACTCGCCGCTGCGCGTCGCGTGCTCGCTGTCGGCAGCGGGGCCGAGGCCGCCGCCGCCGCCGATGAACTTGTAACCCTGCTCGCGCTCGTCGAGGCCGGGATCGACTTCGCCGACACCGACGACGTCGTCGCCATCAGCAGTCAAGACCTGCTCCGTCGCGCCCAGTCGCTCGCACTCAAGCTCGATGCTCTGGCCGGCCATGCCCGCCCGCGCGGGGCCGCGCTAGCGCTCCCCATCGTCGCACTCTTCGGCGAGCCCAACGCCGGCAAATCAACGCTCTTCAACGCCCTGCTCGGCAGGTCCCGCGCCGTGGTCTCCGCCGTCGCCGGCACCACCCGCGATGCCCTCGTCGAACCGCTCACCAGCCGCCAAGGTCGCCAGCCGTTCGCAATGCTTGCCGACCTTCCCGGTGTGGATGACGCCGCCCATGCCGCCCACTCCGCAATGCAGGACGCTCAACCACTGGGCCTGCTCGGCGCAGCCGACGTCGTGGTATGGTGCGACCCGACCGGCCGCTTCGAGGCGGGGGGGGGCGGTGGGGCGGGGGGGCGCGGGCCCGCTCCGAGTTTCGCCCGAGTCATCCGCGTCGCCACCAAGGCCGACGTCCGTCCCATCCAAGGCGGCCGCGCCGATGGAAGTGGGGGTCGACCCGACGCTTCGCGCGCCGACCTCTCAGTCTGCGCCGTCGATGGCCGCAACATCGCCGAGCTCGTCGATCTCCTGGAGCGCTCCGCCTGGGCCGTTGAGTCAGGCACAACCGGTCCCGCCGTGCTGCTCCCGCAACACCGTCAGGCCGCCGCCAAAGCCGCCGCGCTCATGCACGATCTCTGTTCGCGGATCGATGTCAGTAACCGCGTACTCCGCTCGCCCGAACTCATCGCCTCGCAACTGCGCGATGCCCTCGCCGCCATGGCCCCGCTCACCGGCCGCGTCCACCCCGACGACATCGTTGGCCGCATCTTCGGCATGTTCTGTATTGGCAAGTGAACGCGGCGTCTCGAACGGACTGCCTATCCCGCCGCCTTCGCCAGCCCGCGCTCAATACACGCAAACACCTTCGGCCAGTCCGCATCGTCAAACACCGGCATCGGCGGCAGCATGCGCACGTGATACGGCCCGTGCCCGCAATAGAACGCGATAACCCCCTCGTCGAAGAGGTGCTTGCACGCCTTCATCACCTTGTCTTTGTTGCCGCCAAACGGAGTGAACCGCATCATGCCCCCCGTGCCGCCAGTCAGGTCATTGCCCGGTCCCCACTCCGGCACCGCCGGGAACCACTCAGGGTGCCTCTCGATGAGCGCCCTGGTGTGCATCCGGAACGCCGCATGCGTCTTGGCAAAGCGCCCGGCCGGACCATAAAAATCACCATCGCGCAGCCGCTCAAGCACCCGCTTGCCCACCGCGAAGGGCACCGAACCGCCCGTGAACGTCCCGCTCAGCAGGCCCGGACCCGGGTTGTACTCTTTCGTATACAGCGTGGCGCAGACCTGCGTCATCTTGCCGACGCAGAACACGTCAACATACTCCCCAAGGTCGAGCGCCTCGTACGCAAACATCTGCTCGGTGCGACCGAAACACTGAATTTCATCATCCCACACGGCAATATTGCTCGCCTTGCACACGTCCATCAGGGCCTTGAAGTAGTCGCGCGTGCCCACGTTGAACCCGCCCTCGCCCTGCACCAGCTCAAAGATGAAGCATGCGTGCTGCTTGGGATACCGCTCAACGTACTGCCTCAAGTGATCGACGCACATGTCGATGTAGCGCGTCCCGCCCATCCGGGCCGCGCCAACCGGGTCATAAAACGGCATGTAATCAACCTGCGTCGAAAGCGGCAGGCCGATGCGGTTGGCCGCCGCATCGCCGATCTGGCTCATGGTCACCGACCGGCCCATGAAGCAGTCCTTAAACGCAATCACCCGGCTCGCCGGGGCGTGCTTTTGATAGCAGACCTTGACGGCGTTCTCATTGGCCATGCAGCCGCTGGTGCTCATGTAGATGTGCGCCAGCCGGCTCGACCGCTTGGCGAGGTTGAGGAACGTCTCGGCAAACTCATAGCCGTCAAAGTTCGCTTGCAGGTTGCCCTGCATCACCGTGTCGCCCATCGCGCCCCGCAGCGCCGCCGCCGTCAGGTCCGCATCGCTGTGCCCGAAGAAGTGCACCCCGATGCCCGAAATCATGTCCCACTTCACACTGCCATCGGCGAGTTCCACCAGCGCCCCCCGCCCAAGGCCCGAGCCCAGCATCGGATACAGCAGGGCGCGGCCGCGCACATCCGCCGCGCGGGCCATGAGCGATTCATACTCACTCACCAGTCCGGGGTTCGCCGGACGAGCGTCAGAGAGGTGTCGCGAGCGAGCCTGCTGCTCGCGCACGATCGTGTCAATGGCGGCGCTCACCGCCGGTGAGGCTGCAAGCTCGGCCGCCAGCGTGGTCAAGGCGTGGGCTTTGGAGGCGTGGTCGGCAGGGTGGGTGGCGGTAGACATGGCTGTACTCGACTCAAAAACTCTTGAACGCGACCGAAGATGTCGCGCCATAAGACGAACGCTCATTCGTGGTCTTCGATATCCCCCATCGGCGGCGGCGGCGCCTGCGTCCCAATCGCGCCGACCTTCTTGAACCACGCCGCCGCTTCCCGCGGCGGCTTGCCCATCCCCGGCATGATGCCCCGCTTGCTGGCGATTACGAAATCGGCCATCTCCGCCAGCGGCGGGCAGTCGAGCTCAACGGCCCGCCTGGAGAGCTCAGCGATCACCACATCACGATGCTTGGGGTCGCGCAGAATGTCGAAATACGCACTGACGACGGCGGTGATATGCTCACGCGGAAACCCCGCGCGACGCAGGCCAATGCGGTTGATGCCGCCGATCCGGTTGACCGTAACGGCGAGGCAAAAAGGCGGAAGGTCGTTAGACGCCCCGGCCAGGCCGCCGATCATGGCGAACCGGCCGACCCGGGTGAACTGATGAACCGCCGCCCCGCCACCCATGAGCACGTTGTCGCCAATCTGCCCGTGCCCGCCCACGGCTGAGTTGTTGATCATCGTCACAAAGTTGCCCACCGTCGCATCGTGGCCAATGTGGCTGTTGGCGAGCATGAAGCAGTTGTTCCCCAGCCGCGTCGGCGCTTCGGCCTTCGTCGAGGCGTGAATCGTCACATGCTCACGAAGAATGCAGTTGGCCCCGATCGCCACGCCCGCCGTCGGGTGCCCCGGTTTGAACTTGATGTCCTGCGGCTCAAGCCCCACACACGCGTGCGGATAAAGCATCGTTTTCTCGCCGATCGTCAGCGGGCCCTGCAAGTAGTTGCTGCCCATGAGCTTGACGCCGTCACCCAGGGTCATCGGCCCGGTAAGGACACAAAACGGCCCGATATTGACGTCTGCGCCAAGCTGTACTTCGCCCTGAAGGATTGCGGTCGGGTGGACTTTCGCCATAGAACGAAAGTGTAGGAGAAACGCCGGCGCAGATGCGAACAATGAGCGGTACGAATTGCGGCCGCCGGGTTGAATATCCAGAATCGAATCAATGACGATCGACGTGCGAGATCTCGGCCTGATGGACTACGCCTCGGCCTATGCGCTCCAGTGCGCCGCCGTTGACGAGGTGCTCGCCGCACGCACGGCGCGCGAGGCCCCGCCAGCCGGACCCACAGCCGGACCCGCTGCCGGCCCAAGTGCCCAGTCAACTGCCAGTCCAGGCGCGGCCAAAGCGGCCGATCTGGTCGGCATCGTGCTCCTCGTCGAGCACCCCCCGGTCATCACCGTCAGCCGGCGGCCAACCGCCGCGGGCAACGTGGTCGCCAGCGCCGAACTGCTCCGCCGGCAGGGGGTCGCAGTCGTTGAGACCGACCGCGGCGGCGACGTGACGTACCACGGGCCGGGGCAACTGGTGGTCTACCCCATCCTCGACCTCAACGCACTCAGCCTGCGGCTTCATGAATACATGCGCCTGCTTGAAGATGTGGTCATCAAAACGGTCAGCGCGTTTGGAATCCATGCCGGCCGCGATGTCTGCGCCACCGGCGTGTGGGTCGGAGTCGAAAACCACCCGGTCGCCGATCCGTCGTGCGCTATCCCAAAGTCCGGCTCCAAGCTCTGCGCCATGGGCGTGCGCATCCGCCGCTGGGTGAGCATGCACGGGCTGGCCCTCAACGTCACGGTCAACCTCGACCACTTCGGGCTCATCGTGCCCTGCGGTCTGGTCGGCCGGTCGGTCACAAGCATGGAGCTCGAACTCGCCGAGCTCTGCCCGGGCATGAACGCCGTGAAGCGCGAGCTCACAGAAAACCTCCGCCGCGCCATCGAGGCGCGGGCTCAGGGTGTTCGTTCCAGCGCAGCGAATGTCTCGCCGTAACCGTCGCAACTACCTGCCGGGCATGATCGACGGGCCGGTGCCAACATCCAGCCGGAGCGCACGCAGCACCTCCCCGGTGATGTCGTCGGCCTGCGGGCCGATCACGACGGGCCGGGCCAGAATGCGCATCGTAAAGCCGAGGCCGGTTTCGGGCGCCTTGCCGTCATCTACCAGGCGCGTGGCCATGACATGCGAATAGCCGCGCCGCGCCGAGATCTCGCGCGCCGCCTCCACGACAACGTTGTACGCCTCGAAGTTCTTCACGGCCGTGAAGTTCTCGAAGGCATCGGTGAGCTTCTGCCGCTGCGCCAGGTAGTCATCGCGCTGCTTCTGAAACTTCTCGGCCAGGTCCTTGGCGGCCGGGTCTTTGGTGTCGGCGGGGAACTGGCTCAGCCGGTTCTGCATCTCCAGCAGTTCCTTCTCGATGGGCTCAAGGTTCTTGATGTTCAGTTCCGTCGCCCGTTGCTCGTTCATGATGACCGGCGCAAATCGCTCGGACTTCATCATCAAGTCGGCCGCGCGGTAGACGTCAAACGTCGCGACTGCCGCGGCCGGAGCCGGCATAAACGTCGGCGTCGCAAACGCAGCCGACCCGCCCGGACGCACCACGGCGTATCCGGCAAGAAGAAGGGCGGCCGACGAAAGGCCGGTAAAAACGAGTCGTTCAGAAAGGCGCATAAATCATCACTCCAGTCAAGAGATGCTGCAAGGCGTTGCTGGCGCAACCCGCCGATTCATCATGATCATTCGCACCGCGCCGCCCCGGCGATTCGCTCCAGTCACCGGCCCAGCCCACCGCACGAACCCCTCCCAATGTGTCACTGGCGTGTCACGATCTTGACGATGGCGCGGGCCAAATCAAACACCCACGCCGGAAGCACGCTGGTCCAGCCACCCACGCGGCCTAGGGGAAGATTGATTATGATAAACCCATGAATCACAATCAATAATCCCGTGAAGAGCATCCCCAGCCAGCCCACCGGCGGCAGCCGACCAAGCCTGCGAAACAGCATAAGCCGCTGAAAGACATGCACCAGCAGCCGGAGGCCGCCCAGCCCGATCACGATTCCAAGAACAATCACCGCCCACGAGAGCGACCGCAGCGAATGTGCGCCGCTGTTCGATTCAAAAATGTCCTGCTCAAACGCCCAAATCGCCGGCGACATGATCGCCGCACCCGCCGCGATGACCGGCCAGCGATAGCGAATGGGATACATGTCATCAATGGAATGCCCAATCGCCGCACATTCCGGGCAGCGACTGCCCATCACATGCGCCAGCGAGTACCAGCAGTTGGGGCACCGCCGCTCGTCCGACCCGCGAATCGGCAAAAACCCCACGACCAGCACCGACATCCCCGCGATGAGGATGATGGCCCAGACGTCGGTGGGGATAAACAGGAGGCCCATGAGAGTCAAACGCCAGGCAGGCGCGGTCGCAATCCAAGTATTCTGCACCGAGTGTATCCTGGCACCCGATCCACGCCGCCCGCCTGTCGATTCACACCGCATGCGGCCCGCCAGCATCGGTTCACGGCATGAATCCACACGCGGTCCAGGCCTCGATCAGCGCGCTGTGCTGGTACGCTCGCCCGCATTTAGGGCACACACCGCTCGCGGGCAAGGGTGTCGTCCAAACAAGTGGCACGCTGGAGGTGAATGAGTCGATAGCTGAGGGAGAAAGGGCCGGTGGACGAGCCGAGCGAACCAGCCAAGGAGGGCATGATGGATATTTCGATTTTCGATCCGGTCGAACGGTTGATCGCCGAAGCGGCGGTTCTTGGGCATCGTGAGGTGATGAAGGCCATGAAGAGTGCTCCGCACGGGCAGGGGCTGGCCGTCACGGAACGGGCGGTGTTGGATCGGGGTCGCCAACAGATGGTGCTGTGTCTGGAAGAAGCCCTGCGGGCCAAGGCCGCAGAGGAAAAAGGGGGGCGCGCTGTTCGTGCAAGCGGCGGGCGGCGTTCCGGCATTGCCAGCCCTTCCACATCGTGACGGTGGTCGGTCGGGTCAGCGTGGCACGCCGGTATTATCTGTGTCGCGGGTGTGGGACGAGCTGACGACCTCGCCGACTACATCGGGGCGTTCTTCGGGCTGGGGTGCTGACGAGACTGGTCACGGCTGGCCTGCTCCGCCGCCAGCGTCGCTGATCGAGTGACCACTGACTCGCCCGTCATCCATCGAACCATTCACCAACGAAAAACCCCCGTGCTGCATCATGCAGAACGGGGGTTTTCTTGTAGGCCTGCGAGAGAGTGCCCCGTCCTTGGGGCATCAGTCCGTGAGCGACTGTCGCGTCGTGTCCTTGAGCGGTTCTTCTCGCGTTGGCTTGTTGGGAGAGCGGGGTCGTTGGGCGTGTCGAGCGCGGTGGGAAAGTGGGAGGACGTGGCCAAAAGATGAGCCGGCCATGGGGCTCTTCAGATCGGATCAGCCGCTCCCGCTCGAACCATGCTTCGCCGCCATCCGTGGCGTGCGAAACCGAGCGTCCTTGCTATGCCTCGCTCGTTTCCCACCCGTGCGTCCGTGCAGGAGGTGGGCCACTGGCGAGGCCGCCGTGCGAAAGCGACTGATTCGATCCAAAAACCTCTTCCTCAGGCCGTGTCCGGCGTGAGAGGCAAAGCCAACTGCTGCTTCACTGACCAGCCGCCGCGGCCGTCCGCTGCGCCGTCACCTGATCAGCCAGCGTCCCCAGCAGGGCGAAGCGACCGGGCTCTTCGGCGAGCCACGAGGCCTTGTCGCGAACTTCCAGCCGATTGCGGGCCCCGACAACCACCACGTCGCCTTTGAGCTTGGTAAACTCAAGGTGCTTCTTGGGAAGCGTGATGCGACCGGCCGAGTCCATCTCGCAGCGTTCCGCGAAGCCGAAGAAACCGGCCTCGAAATCCGCTACGCCGCGGGACGGGGTGAGCGTGTTGTGCTCAGCCGCCGCGAGTTTTTCGAAGTCTGACTCCGTATAAAGCCGAAGAATGCCGCCCGGCCAAGGAATGACGACCCATGCTGTTCCATCTTTGTTCGGATCCCATTGGTTACGGTACTTGGCGGGGATCGCCAGCCGTGCCTTGGGGTCAATGGAATGTTCGGAAGTGCCTATAAAGAGCAACTGAACCACTCCATGGGAATGCATGGGATTATGCCCCTAAACACCCCACCGTGCAACCCCCATTGGGTCATGTTTTGGCTATTGTGGATGAATTGTGCGTAATGTAAGGGGTTTCGACAGGATGTCCACGGCGTTTCCCTTCAACGCTTGTTCGTGATCGGTTAGATGTTCCCCAGTGGCGGTCGTTACGTATCGAATAGCATCTATGTAATGGCCACCCCCGCCCCCAATCTCTCGGCCTCCAACCCCCCAGCTTCCAGCCCCCCAGGTTCCAGCCCCCCCGCGCCCCGACGCCCGGCCGTTCGAGCGGCCAACGTCCACGGGCTCGACTTTGCGGCCGAGGCGGCTCGGCTGGGACCGCCGCCCGTCGCCATCATCGATGCCCACACGCACATTCACGGCCCCGCCTCGAGCGCGATCTACGACCGGGCCCGCCGACTCTTCGGCGTGACCATGACGTACTCGATGACACAGCTCCCCGGCGCGGCGGCGGTGCGGGATGTGCTGGGCGATTCGATCCGTTTCATTTGCATGCCCACATGGAGCGATGGCGACAAGAACCGGGCGCACCGGCAGGGGTACATCGAGACCATCGAGACGTTCCATCGCGACTTCGGGGCCCGGATGATGAAGGTGTGGGCCTCGCCCCGGCTGCGCGATGTGGTGCCGGACCTGAAGGACACAACCTTCGGCGCGACCGACCTGTGCGAGATCGACAGCGCCTGGCGCATCGAGCACTGCAAGGTCGCGCAGTCGCTGGGCATGATGTTCATGGTCCACGTGGCCGACCCGGACACATGGTTTGCCACCAAGTACACCGACGCCAAGCGCTATGGCACCAAGCGCGAGCAGTACATCGGCCTTGAGCGCATGCTCGACCGCTTCACCGCGCCCTGGATCGCGGCCCACATGGGCGGCTGGCCGGAGGATCTGTCGTTCCTGGATGGGTTGCTCACTCGGCATGCGAACCTGTATCTAGACACCTCGGCGACCAAGTGGATGGCCCGTGAACTGAGCAAGCACCCGCGCGAGGAAGTGCTGGCCTTCTTCTATAAGTGGCAGGGGCGGCTGCTCTTCGGGTCGGACCTGGTGGTGATGGAAGACCAACTTTCGCCGGCCAAGAGCATGGGCAGCCCGATGGGCGATTTGGCGTCAACTCCTGAGGAAGCGTTCGAGCTCTACTGCTCGCGATACTGGGCACTGCGAACGATGTTTGAGACCGAGTTTGACGGCCCCTCGACGATTGCCGACCCGGATCTGAAGATGGTCGATCCCGTGCACTTTGACAGCCTGTCAACGCCCCGGCTGCAGGGCATCGGCTTGACGCGGTCGATGCTCGAGGTGCTCTATCGCGGCGCTGCGACGGACCTAGTTGAGCACTGGTGGAAGACGCACTGAGCGGCTGGCCGAGCGAGCTTGATGCTCACGGCAGCTTGCCCGGCGCTGCGGTGGTGCGGAGGGTGCTGAGGAGGCGGATGGTGCGGGCTTCGAGGGCTTTGGCGGTCTCTTCATTGCGCGGGGCTTCGATGGTGCCGGTGAGGGTGCTGGCGCCGAGCCGGTCGGCGAAGTTGGGCGTGGCGCGGGTGAGTCGCACGGAGACATTCTCAAGCGTGCCGCCAAACAGCGTGCCCGTTGGGGTATCGGAAACCGACATGAAGCCGCCGCCGGAATAGACGCCGGTGGCACCCTGCGCGAAGACGAAGTGGTTGACTGCGACATTGCAGGCGGTTGGATCGATGGGGGTTTTGCCCGCAGCAGGGACGAGGAAGAGGCGGATGTGGATGAAGTTGCCGGCGAGGTCGCTCAGGTCATCTCGGGTATTGGCGAGGCGGTCGAGGGGCAGGTCGGTCAGGAAGATGTCGGCGGTGTTCTCGTCGGTTGATTTGAAGACGCTGGTGGTGATGGTGGGGGCGAAGGTGGCAGCGCCGGTGACGGCGCTGAGGCGCAGTTCGCTGGCGGTGGTGGAGCCGCCGCCGCAGCCGGTCAGGGTGAGAGCGGTGAGCGTGAGGCCGGTGAGGGTGAGGGCTGTGAGCGTGAGAGTGGTGAGCAGGCAGGAGGTGGCGAAGGTGTTGCGGAAGTGAGCGAGCATGGCCAAGCGTACTCCGATTTGAAACAGCGCGGTCTGGGAGGCAGGCGGTGGGTGGCTGGCAGCGGGCGGCGGGGGGTGGGCGGTGGGGGGCGGGCAGTGGGCAGCAGAAGAGTCAGACCCTGGCGACGATGTAAGCGACGAAGTCGTCGGGGTGGTTTTCGTGATCATCGCTGGGCGCTGCGTGGAGTTCGCCGAGGTTGTCGATCGCGCTCCCGACGGCAGCGTGGACTTCGGTTGATCGGAAGCCGGCTTCGGCCATGGCTTCGCGGACTTCGGCGACGGTCCAGAGTCGCCAGTGATAGTTGAAGGCGTTCTTCAGGACGCGCGGCTTGGATGATGAGGCCGGCCTGGATGATGAGCCTTTGCTGCCATTCGGACCCTTGGTGCCTTTGGCCGAAGCGGGTGTGACGCGGAAGTGGATGGCGTTGTGGACACGTGAGCACCAGGGCATGACGCCCTGCTGATCCCAGATGTATTCGATCTCTTCACCGCCGGGGCCATCGATGAAGCGGCTGGTGGCACCCATCATCCAAGCCGTGGGGCCGCCGTAGAGATCGAAGGCGGCGAAGCCCTTGGGGCGGAGGCGGCGGCGGGTGTTCTTCAGGTACGCAACGAGGGCGGCGCGAGTGGGAAGCTCGCCGAGGGCAAAGTTGAAACCGGCGACGATGTCGGCGGGGTCACGGACTTTGAGCACGTCGCGGCAGACGAGCCGCAGGCGCGGGTGGGAGGAGGCGTGTGAGAGGGGCTCGGGGTCAAGGTCGGTGGCGATGGCGAGCAGGCGGGGGGCGAGGGCGACCCATTCGCGGGAGATGGCGGCGGCTCCGCAGAAGTCTTCGGCGAGGATGGTGGGCTTGCCGGGATGAAGGGCGCGGAGGAAGCGCGCTGAGGCGGCGGGCTGCTGGACGCAGAGTTCATAAAGAGCGAAGCGATCGAGTGCCGGGGCGGGCGCGGGCTTAGGCGCTGGCTTGGGCTTGGTCGCGGACTTTGGCGCGGGCCTGGGGTTGGGCTTGGGAGCTGGCTTGTGCTTGATGGTGGGCTTCTTGTTGTTCAAGCCATGCGGACCCATTTGACCAGGGTCTTGAAGTTGGGCGGCTTGCCGTACATGAGGACGCCGATGCGGAAGACTTTGGCGGCGGCCCAGGCGCTGAAGACGACGGCGAGAAGGCCGACGCCGATGGACGCTGGAATCTGCCAGGTTGGGATGCTCTCTTCACCGCCCAGGCGGATGACCATGACGAAGGGGTTCACGCCGGGGACGAAGGAGAGGACGGTTGAGAACATGGAGTTGGGGGCGCGCTGGATGGGCATCCAGAGGAGCCAGGGGAGCATGATGAGCATCATGACGGGCGTGAGCAAGGTCTGGGCCTCGCGCATCTCGTTGACTGCGCTGCCGATGGCGGCCATGAGCGAGGCGATGGTGAAGAAGGCGATGAGGAAGTAGACGACGAGCAGCACGAGGGTGAGGGGGCTGACGAGGTCCATCATGGCAGAGATGAGCAGGCCGACAACCCCAAGCGAGCCGTAGACGAGCAGGATGGAGAGGCCGACGGCCATGTGGCCGAGGATCTTGCCGACCATGAGCTGCATTGGTGAGACGGCGCTGAGCAGCACCTCCATGACACGGCTGCTTTTTTCCTCAACCACGGTGGTCATGAGGTATTGGCCGCTGGTCATGACCGAGATGAGCATGAGCGCCATGAAGGCCATGGGGATGAGCATGCGGAGCGGGCCGATCGACTTGGTTTCACCAGCCGTTGAGACGGTGATGGTCTCGGCCCGGGGGCTGGCGAGCATGGCTTTGAGTGCGCCGGCATCCATGCCGCTGGCTTTCACGCGCGCGTCGGTGGCGATGCGCACATCGACGATGGCGCGGCTGATGTTGTTCTCGATGCGGCGCTGCACTTCGAAGCTCAGCTTGGGCGCCGTGAAGAGCTTGAAGCCTTCGTAGACACCGGCCTCATTGGGGGTGATCAAGCCGGGCACAAGGTCGGCCAGCGCAATCACAGGCCGCGCTTCGCCCTCGGTATCGCTCACCTTGATCTTGGCGTTCTTGATCTGCTCCTTGGTGGCTTCAAGATCGCCGGGCTGAATGATGGTGACGTTGAGGTCGCTCTTGTCGGAAGCGTTTTCGACCTGCGCGGCGGTCTGGTTCTTGATCTGAGCCTTCTGGGCATCGTCGAGGGGGAGCTTATCGAGTTGTTGGTTGATCTTGGCGGTTGTCTCGGCACCTTCGGCCTTCTGGCCCTCAGCGCTGAACTGCTTGCGGATGGCATCGGTAAGGAGGCCGGTGCGATCGACGATGGCGACTTCGCCGACGGCGCGGGGGGCTTGCTGGTTGCGCATCAGGAAGATGGCGCCGATACTGATGGCGGCGATGACGGGGACCATGAGGACGCCGAGCAGGAAGCCGCGGGTGAGGACGACGGAGGTGAACTCGCGCCAGGCGACGAGGAAGGTGCGTTTCATGAGTTAGGTTCCGATCCGGCGGTGGCGAGTTCGAGCTTGAGTTTTTCGCGGTGTTCTGGATCAAAGCGGTTCATGCCGCCGGGGGAGCCGTTCTGGCCGGTGCTGAGGATGACATCGATAAAGATGTCTTCGAGCGCGGCACGTTTGCGTTCAAGGCGGCGGACGGGCAAGGCGTCAAGGACGCGGCGCATGGCGTCTTGCGAGGTGACGCCTTCGGCGAGTGTGCACTCGAGCACGGTGGGCCGGTCGCGATCGGGGCGGACACGCTCGAATCCGCTCAGGCGGGTGAGGGTGGCGATGGCGGACGAGGTTTCGATTTCCGGCGAAGCTTCGACGACGAGGGCGCGAGGGTCGAACTGGGCGATGATGTCGGCGAGTTGGCCGTCGAGCATCTTCTGGCCCTGATGGATCATGAAGATCTGATCGCAGAGGGCTTCGGCCTCAAACATGGCGTGGGTTGAGAAGATGATGGTGCGGCCGGCGCGGTGCTGCTCATCGATGAGTTCGCGGAGCAGGCGGCGGTTGACGGGGTCGAGGCCGCTGAAGGGTTCGTCAAGGATGATGAGGTCGGGCTCGTGGATGACTGAGGAGATGAACTGGACCTTTTGCTGCATGCCCTTGGAGAGCTCTTCGCACTTTTTCTTCCAGGTCTCTTTCAGGCCCACACGCTCAAGCCAGGCGCGGGCCTTTTGCTCGGCGGCCGAACCGTCAACGCCTTTGAGTTTGGCGATGTAGGTGAGGAACGGGCCGACCTTCATTTTGCGGTAGAGGCCGCGCTCTTCGGGGAGATAGCCGATGCGGTCTTTGCTCTCAACGGCTGACTGCTTGCCGAGCACGGAGAGTTCGCCCGAGTCTGGGAAGATGATCGACATGATCATCCGGATGGTGGTGGTTTTGCCGGCGCCGTTGGGGCCGATGAAGCCGGTGACTTTGCCGGTGGGGATCTGCAGGTCAAGGTTGCTGACGGCGACTTTGGTGCCGAAGGTTTTGGTGACGCCCTTGATGGTGATGGCGTTGGTGGATGACAAGTCGTGACTCCGCGGTGGGTTGTTGGCGAGAGTTATTGGAGAAGCGTGCGGTTGCGTTTCGAGAGGCGATGGTAGTGGCGAGAATGCTCAGTGCGTGCTCGGCCGGGCTGGAGCGCTCAGGAGGCGCCGAGCTGGGCGGCGAAGTTTTCGGCGACATCGGCGAAGCGGACGTTGGACTCGATCTGCTGCTCGGCATCGCGGAGGAGGCGGAGGGCCGAGAGGGCGCGGGCGCGAGAGATCTCGCTGGGGGCGCGGAGGCGATCGGCGTAGCGGTGGGCGAGGAAGCCGAGGAGGCGGTAGGCCCAGGCGCGGTTGGCGGCGTCTTTGCTGGCGAGCTTGTCGGCCTCGACTACTTGCTTGGCGCGGGACTCGACTATTTCAGCAAGCACTGAGCCCAGCGTGGCGGCGGGGGGGGCGCCGCCGTCGGTGGGGGCGAGGAGCGGTTCGAGTTGCTGGTGGCAGGCGAAGAGATCGCTCTTGAGGGCGACGAGGAGCGCGCCGGGGGAGCCCTGGGCGTGCCAGATAAGCCACTGGCGCTGCTCGGCCGGGACGCTAAGGCCGGAGGCTTCGAGCCAGTGCTGCATGGAGGCTTGATCAAGCGGGCCGAAGCCGATGCGCTGGCAGCGGCTGCGGATGGTGGCGAGCAGGCCGGCTTCTTCGCTGGTGACGAGGATGATGACGGTGCCGGGCGCGGGCTCTTCAAGGGTTTTGAGAAGGGTGTTTTGGCCGCGGTCGTCCATCATTTCGGCCTGGTCAACGATGAAGACCTTGCTGGCGGCAGCGCCCGGTCGAAGGCCGCACATGGAAGCGACGGCGGCGGGTTCGAGCAGGAACTGAAGGAGGACCTCGCGGGGGATGTTGGACTGCTTGCGCTTGCGGACTTCACTCTCGCGCGAGAGGGAGGCGAGTTCTTTGGTGATGACGTGCAGGTCTGGATGATTGCGCACCGCGGCGGGCTCGATGGCGAGGAGCCTGGCGGCGAAGGCGAGGGCGGTGGTGAACTTGCCGACCCCGGCGGGGCCGTGGAAGATGAAGGCGTGATGGACGCGGCCGGCGGCGAGGGCGCGGGTGAGGGTGGTGACGGCGTCTTGGTGGCCGAGGATGGATTCGAGGGCAGCGGCGGGCGGCGGGGCGGCGGAGGAACCCTCGGGAGCGGCCGCGAGGAGACCGTCGGCGGCGGGGATAGCTTTGGTGGAGCGAGATGGTCGCTTGGCGGGGGGCATGAGGGAGATGAGCGTAAGCGGAGCAAGAGGGGAATTAGCCACAGAAAAACCCAGACGGGGACCAGAAGGAGGTGGGCCCGCCGCGGCGGGTAAACTGCTCGGGGGTGGTGCGGTTTTGGTTGAGATTGAGATTTGAGACGAGGTTGAGACGACCGCCGGGACTGGGACTGGGACGCCGTATTGAGGTAGAAACGCGGTTTTGGGTGGAGTGGGATTCGGGCTGGGACGGGACCCCCCTCTCCCCCCTGAGATTGAGATTTTGAGACGGCGGTTGAGACGGCAGGGTCGGGCCGATTGGTTCGGTTTAGTGGGACTGGGACTGGGACGCCGTATTGGGGCAGGAACCCGGTTTTTGGGTGGAGTGGGATTCGGGCTGGGACGGGACCCCCCTCTCCCCCCTGAGATTGAGATTTTGAGACGGGAGTGAGACTGGGGGTGGTGGACGGCGTGGTGGCAGCGTTTTTGGGGCTTGGGGGCGGTTTTCTTTGGGTTGCCACGCAGAGTTGAGATTGAGACGGGGTTGAGACGACGGCTGATCATGGGGGCGGCGGATAGGCAACTGGCGGTACGCGAGGGTCGGGCCCGGGATCGAGGGTGGTGGTCTTGGGTTTGGAAAGACGGAGGTCGTCTATATACATGGGGGTGGTGGGGGGCGGGGTTGGCGGGTTCGATGGTGGTGGGGGTGACGGGAGGGCATCTGCGATTCGAGACGGGCGGGCGGGCGTGGCAACGGTTGTGGGCCCCGCTTTGGGGGTGAAAGGCGGGCGCGAGGAGATCTGGGACGGGTGATTGGATTTTCCACGAGTTGCGTGAGGCCGTGCGGAGGTGTCACTTGGGGCACCATCGGGCCGCTTGGCATGAACGGGTGTAGGATTGAGCCATGAGCACCGAGATGGTCTTTGTCGTGGAGGCGGACCCTGAAGGCGGGTTCACCGCCCACGCGGTTGGCGCTTCGATCTTCACGCAAGGCGACACGCCCGAGCAACTGCGCGAAAACGTCCGTGATGCGGTGCGGTGCCACTTTCCTGATGAGCAGTCGCGCCCGAAGATCATCCGGCTGCACCATGTTCGCGACGAGTTGATGGCGGCATGAAACTGCCTCGGGACATCACCGGTCACGAGCTTGCGAAAGCGCTGGGCCGGCTTGGGTAAGCCGTTGAACGGCAGGCAGGCAGTCATATTCGCATGACCACTCACGGGCCAGGCGAGCACCATGTGACCGTGCCGGCACACGACCCCATCAAGGTCGGCACGCCGAACGCAATTCTGCGCGACGTCGGCGATCACGCTGGGATGGAGCGAGCTGCGCTGTTGCGGCTGCTATTCGATGCATGATCCCATGGGAGAGCACGCTCGTCGAAACGAGCGGCCACGGGTACGAACGGGCTGCATGGACGCGGCGAGCTGAAAACGTGATGCGGCACATTGGAAACGGGACGCGGCGCGATGAAAACGTGATGCGGCGCGCAGAAAACGTGACGCGGCGCGCTGAATCTGGGCTGTTGCGCGCTGAAGCTGGGCTTTTTCGCGCCGCGGAGCGGTGAGAGGGCCGTGCGGGCACGATGAAGGTTTGTTACAATGGATCAACCCCGGAGTTTACCTATGGCTATTCCCAAGCGTGTCGCCGAGCGAATCAGTACCCGACTCAAGCTGTTTCACGGCATTTTGACCCAGCAGAAGGCTCGGGACGTGTCGGAGGCAGACACGGTGACAGTGGTGAAGGATCTCCTTTCTGAGCTGTTCGGATACGACAAGTACGCCGAACTCACCAGCGAGCACAGCATTCGGGGAACCTACTGCGATCTGGCGGTGAAGATCGATGGGAAGCTCGCATTTCTGATTGAGGTCAAGGCCATCGGAATCGAGCTCAAAGACGGACACGTCAAACAGGCGGTTGACTACGCCACCAACCAAGGATGCGATTGGGTGGTGCTCACCAATGGGGAGGAGTGGCATCTCTACCACGTGCTCTACAAGAAGCCGATCGACAAGCAGGAGATCGCCCGCTTCAACTTGTGCACGGCGAGCGCCCGCAACGAAAGCGACATGGAGAAGCTCTATCTGCTCACCCGAGAGGGTTTCACGAAGAGCGCCCTTGTCGAGTACCGCGACCGCAAAGACGCCACCAGCCGTTTCATGATGGCGGCCATCATCCTCAACACGGATTCGGTGCAGACCGCCATTCGACGGGAGATTCGGCGCGTGAGCGAGATTGCGGTGGACGAGGAGACGGTCGACAAGATGCTGCGCGAAGAGGTAATCAAGCGGGAGACCATCGAGGGCCCCGAGGCGGAAGCCGCGTGCCGACGAGTGACACGCAGCATCGACAAGCGAACGGCAATGAAGGCGGCGGAGAATGGCGAACCGTCGAAGGTGGTGGCTGAAAAGGCGGCGGACGCTGTGACGGGCTGAATCGGTGCTGCAGAAGGTGCGCCGCAAGATACCAGGAGAACCGGAATGTGTAGCTGGACCGATATTGCAATCGTTCTATTGACCTCCCTTCTGACGGGCATTACCGGGTGGTACGCCCACCTTACAGGAAAGCTCGTTCGAGCACAAACCTCGCCATTCCTGACCGTTACACCCGAACGAAACGACGTGAATGGGTTTGTGTCGCTCGTAATCGTGAACCACGGCTTAGGCCGCGTTTGACGTACAAGTCACGTTACCCAGCGAGTTTCGGGACGAGTCACTGCCGCCAGTCGGGAGCCTGAAGCGCGGCCCGGTAGGCCACGGTGTTCCCATCTTGGGGCCACATCAAAGGATTGCACAGGTGTGGGCGCACGAGAAGCCGCTCTGGCACAAGCTTGCGTTTCGGCGATTTGAGGTCGAGATTTGCTGGCGGGAGCGGCCAGATGGGCCTGGAAAGACCATAAAGCATGGCATTAGCCTGTCAACAATCGACCCAATCAGCTTCCCGCAGAAGGCGCCTTAGCGAAAGACGCTCAGCTGGTCGGGAGAAAGTTGCGAAACGCAGGATCGGGGGCTGGTTCGAGTTTCTCCCAACACTTCGCATGCCGCGGACGGGGTAAGGGCTTGGGAGTTGGCGAGTGTTTTGACAACGGGGATACTCCATCGGCCGTAGGCGCCGGAGGCCGATTCCACGTGGCGGCCGCGATGCCCCCCACTCCCTCAACTGGGCGAGAGCGTGAGGAGCGACCAACTGAGCCCGCTTGCCCGGGATCCCGCTCCCGATCCCCCCGGCGGCCCGGCCGCCGCCGTCCGGCATGGGCGGGCGAACGTGCGTTGTCGGCGCGCGAGAAGGCAGGCGGGCCGCGGGGGAGTGGTGATGGCGCGCGAGTTGGGGGCGCGGCGGGGTGATGAGGGCGACGATTCCGGGGGTGTCGCGGGGCGCTCCACGCCCCGGCTACGAACTGTCGAGGCCTTCGGCCTGTAAGCGGGGGCGGTGTCCGGTAGCTTGCGCGCCCAGAGCGGCTCGCTGCGGAAGCGGCAACGGTCGTGCGCCCTATCGGGCGGGGAGTGGAGAAGGGCGAGGAGATGCCGGGAGTGATACGTGGTCGGTGAGCGGAGTGGTGGGCGCGGGTCTCTCCCCGCGGCTGGCGCGAACGGGCTTGTCAGCGGAAGGGGTGATGGCATGGGTGAGCGAATGTCGGTAGACTATTGGAAGACTGAGCGAGTTGTCTGATTTCAGCTGCGGCCTTGCAAGGACATTTTATGACCACGACCAGAAGTTCACGGCGCGAGTTTCTTCAGTTTGTGACGGCGGCGGGGGTGGGGGGGGCGGCGGCGATGGTTGGGCCGCGGTTGGCGTGGGCCGGGGGTAGTGGGTGGGGCGGGGGAGGCGGGTGGGGTGGAGGGGCGCGGTCGGACACGCGGCTGCGGGTGCTGTCGATTGGGGTGATCGGGACGATTGGCGGGGCGGATCGCAAGACGATTGCGGCGCACCCGCTGGTGGACATGGTGGGGCTGTGTGATGTGGATGCGAACGCGCTGGCGGAGGCGGCGAAGGATCATCCGATGGCGTTTACGTGCGCGGATTATCGCGAGGCGTTTGACAAGCATGGGGACAAGTTTGATGCCGTGATTGTGGCGACGCCGGATCACTCGCACTGCGCGATCATGACATTGGCGCTCTCGCGCGGGAAGCATGTGTATGGGCAGAAGCCGCTGGTGCAGCAGCTTGAGGAACTGGAGATTCTGGGTCGGGCGGCGCGGGCGAAGCCGGAGCTGGTGACGCAGACGGGTGCGCAGCGGATTGAACATCCGCCGCGGCGGGCGGCGGTGGATATCTTGAAAAGCGGCGCGCTGGGGAAGGTGATTGAGGTACACATCGCGTTTGGTGGGGGCTCGCTTGGGGGTGGGCACTACTTTGCCGATGGGAAACTGGGGGACCCGATCGACCCGCCGACGGGGTTTGATTACAACCTGTGGCTGAATGGCGCGGC
>Ga0105047_10003837_pt1 | contig 26373 bp, 23 predicted proteins | sample MAT04_FD_78384 | JGI IMG/M metagenome (GOLD analysis project Ga0105047, IMG submission 78384) | Freshwater microbial communities from Lake Fryxell liftoff mats and glacier meltwater in Antarctica - MAT-04 (megahit assembly) | ecosystem: Environmental > Aquatic > Freshwater > Ice > Liftoff... | reverse complement strand
GCCATCGACTCGTCAGGCCCGGCGTCCTCCTCCAGGCTGGTCGTGAGCAGGAACACCTGGACGTTGGTCGAGCCATCGCCGTTGTCCTGGAGCCACGCAACGCCCTGGTGGCCGGAGCCGTTCTGCTCGCTCAGGCCGATCGCGATGGCATCGTCGCCCAGCATCTGGCCGCCGAGGTCACCGCACGCGATGTAGACATCCATCGCGTCCGCGGACTCGTGGATGTTGATGGAGCGATCGGCGCCCAGGATGTCCGCAAGGGCCATGGGCACGATGCTGTTGCTGGCTTCGACCGGCACGCCCGACGCCACGCCCATCGCGGCGTCCGTGCCGATGACCAGGTCGCTCAGGGGCAGCACCACTTCGCCAGGGGTGGGGCACAGGCCGTCATGGATGTGAGCCGGGTGCGGCAGATCGACCGCGCCCGCGTCCGGGGACTGGGCGAGGGTCGCCGTGGCGAACGAGCCGCTGAGCAGCGCGACGGAGGCGCCGACGAGAAGTGATCGCTTGTTCATGGGTGGTCTCCTTCTTGGGCGCTCACAACGGGAGCGACAGGGGGAAGTGGGCGCAGCCACCATCCCCCGACGGAGGTTCAGGGAGCATCAGTCAGACGTCGCGCGTCTCTCAGTCGCATGTCACTGTGCCGGCGGCTGCCACCCGCACGAGGTGCTCGTCCTCGACGGCGGGCTGAGCGGGAAGGGGAGCGCGCGCAGATCCGGACGCCGATCCGTGTGCCGACCCAGCGCTATCCAGCCGTCGCCAGGGCCGCCGGCTCCGACGCGTCGTCTGCTGCATCGTCCATGCCCGAAGGCTGGCAGACGCGGTTCCGACCAGCCGCCTTGGCACGGTAGAGCGCCTCGTCAGCGGTGCGCATCAGGCCCACGGGCTGCAGCCCGTCACGCGGAGCGGCGGCGACACCGATGGACACGGTCACCCGGTCGGTGATGCCGGGGCCGAGATTGATGAGCGTCGACTCTGTCCGGACGCGGATGCGCTCCGCCACCTCCTGGGCCATCCACGCGTCGAGCCCGGGCAACAGCACCGCGAACTCCTCACCGCCGTAGCGGGCGGCGACGTCGTGATCACGCACGGACGTGCGCAGGATCGCGGCGAACACCCGCAGTGCCTCGTCCCCGGCCGGGTGGCCATGGCGGTCGTTGAAGTCCTTGAAGTTGTCCAGGTCGAGCATCAGCACCGCGAATGGGCGATCGTGGGAGGACGAGCGGAGTTCCTGCTCGCAGGCCAGGTCGAACGTGCGGCTGTTGGCGAGGCCAGTCCGCGCGTCGGTGCTGGCCTGGCCCTGGAGCGCCGCCAGCAGTCGCCGGTTCCCGATGGCGAGCGCGGCATGGTCCACGACCCGGCTGACCGCGGCGCGATGTTCCAGAGGGAACGCGTTCGGTGCCTCCCAGGCAAGATGGACGGCACCCACGGGCTCGCCGCTGTCGAGCGGGATGCAGGCGAGCGTCCCGTGGTCGACCGGGTAGACCGGGCAGCGGACGCCGAGCGGCTGGCTGGCATCGTTGGTGACATAGGCGCTGCCCCGGATGACGCCAGGGCAGCGCGAGAGCGCGTTGAGCGGCAGGACCTCCGCCACGGCGGCGCCGAGCGACACCTCGGGCGATGCCCGATCCGCGGACCGGTTGAGGAGATGGGTGACCGCGGCGTCCGGATGCACCAGCAAGGCCAGTGCCTCCAGGTTGGACGCGGCGACCGCCCGATCGTCGGTGGCGAAGGCGGTCGACTCCGTGAAGCGATTGAGCACGTCCGAGCGCTCCGCCTCCCGCCCGACGCCGCGGCTGTAGCGTCGCACCATCCAGAGGCCGGCGAACGTGGCCGCCACGCCCAGCGCGAGCTGCAAGGCAGTGCTCGCGCTACGCATGAATGCGAGCTGGTCGGTCTGTGCGACGACTTCCTGACGGGCGCTCCGCAGGAACTCCCGCATCGCATCCACGTCCCGGCTCACGGGGGCGCGGGCGCGAGCGCCATCCGCGGCGAGGGCGGCCGAGCCCAGTGGCGAGCCTGCTGCGATCGCCTGGAACGCCGGGTCCGCGTACTGCGTCCGCCAATCGAGCACGTCGCCCTCGAGGACGCGCAGGTAGGCGTCGAACGCGGGCGCGACGCCGGCATCCGCGCGCAGTGCCTCGAACGCAGCGGCCTCCGCATCCCGCGCGACGTCATACCTGTCCGCGGCGGCCGGGGCAGCAGAGGCGAGATGATCGGCGATGGCGAGCTGCTGCGCGGTGAGTGACGACTGGAGCGTCTCCACGGATTCCGTGAGGCGGACCAGCGCGACCGCGCGTCGCTGCTGGGACGCGCGGTCGCCATCCATGACGATGTAGGCCATCGCATTGAGCGCGATCGCGCTCAGCGCGATGGCCGCGACCACGTACAGCATGCGCCGTCGGGCGGCAGGGACCGGAGCCATGCTCGGATCCTAGGGCGGCGTCCTCCCAGCGAGACTCCCCCGTTTGTCCCCGTACCCCACCGGACCCGGGCCCTGACCGCGGCGCGCGCCGGATCCGATGGTCGAAGCCCGGCCGCACGACGCTGAGGAGGCCGTTGACGGCATCGATGCCTGAGGTCAGGTCCGCCCGTCGGCCCCGCCCCCCGCCCGCGCTCCCACGGTCGCATCGAGGAACCGGCTGACGCGCGCTTCCCACGCCGCAGGCTGGGCCGCGAGCGCACCGATGTGTGGCGCATCCGGCACATCCCAGCGGTCCACGCTCCCGGAGGCGGCCTGGAGCAGCGGCGCGGCACCGATCTCGTCGGCGGCGTCGCACACGATGAGCAGGATCGGGACCCCGGCCCCTGTCGCGACCGCCTCGCGCAGCGGCATCGGCGCGTCGGCGTCGGTCAGCAGCTCCGCCACCCCGTACATGGCCACCGCCTCCAGCCGCTGGATGACGCCCAGGACGTCCATGGGCAGATACGCCAGGTCTGCCGCCGTGCGCCCGCTGGCGCCCTCCGCGATCACCGCGGCCAGGCGTCGGTCCGTCGCCGCCGCCGTGAGGGCTTCCTCCGCGCCCATGGACAGGCCCAGCGCGGCGATGCGGCCCGCATCGACCTCCGCCTGTGCGGTCAGCCAGTCCAGTGCGCCCGCGATATCAGCTGTCCCGTGCCAGCCCCAGGCGTTGCCGATCCCACGGCTGTCCCCCGTTCCCCGGGAGTCGAGCGCGAGGACCCCGTACCCGTGTCGCGCCAGGACCGCTGCATGGTCGATGGTCGAGCCCTTCGCGCCACCCGATCCGGGCAGCACGATCACGGCGGCCCCGTTCCGGGATGGCGTGTACCACGCGATCAGCTCCACGCCGTCGGCGGTCGTGACGACGACCTCGCTCGCCGCGGCGGGACGCGCGGCACCGGTCGGGGTGCGCGGGGGATGGGTGCCATAGAAGGCGCCGGCCAGTGGCAGGGCGCCCAGCTGGAGCACCACGAACGCGACTGGGAACGCGAGCAGCCGCCACCGGCCGCGTGTGGCGCGCACCGCCGTCGCCGTGCCGATGCCGATGAGCAGCAGCCCTGCGACCAGCCCGGCGTCGCCCAGGAGGACCAACGCCGACGGCCCCGTGGTGGCCAGCGACGGCAGGGCGATCCCAGCGCCGGACGTCGCACCGAGAAGACCCGCCAGCAGGTTCGGCATGCCGCGGCTGATCCCGCCCGGCCGGCGAGCCCACCAGGCGAAGGCGGCCATGATCGCGACGGCGACTCCGGCCAGGAGCACACGGCCGACCGGCGATCGGTCGGAGGTCGCGGCGACCGCCACCAGCCAGGCGGCGATGAGGACGTGACAGCCAAGGACGACGCGAGACATCGCCTGGCATGGTCCGTCGCCAGGACCGCGACCAGGAAGGGCGCAAAGTCACGCCTGGGCGGGCGCCTGGTCACCTGCGGCGACCCGCGGTTCGCGGGGTCGTGACATCCTACGTGGAAGCATCCGCGCCCCGCGGGATGCGGACCTGGGCTCGAAGGTGAGATCGCGTGATGCCGGCATGAGCACCTTTGACGAGCGAGCGAGTGACTGGGACACCCCACAGCGCCGTGATCGGGCGAAGGCCCTCGCGGCGGTCATCCGGGCGAGCGTCCCGCTGTGGCCCGCGATGCGTGCGATCGACATCGGGGCTGGAACCGGACTCGTGGGGATCGAGCTGGCGCGGGACGTCGGTGAGATGGTGCTCGCCGAGCCGTCGGAGGGCATGCTCGCCGTCGCGCGGGAGAAGCTGGCATCCGGGGCGTGGCCGACGGTGACGGCCGTCGCGTTCGACCTTGCGGCGGACGTGCCGCCGGGCCCACCGTTCGACCTCGCGGTCTCGCTCCTGGTCCTCCATCACGTGGCCGATACGGCCGCTGCGCTCCGGGCGATCCACGGGTTGCTGGCGCCGGGTGGTCGGATCGCGCTCCTGGACCTCGATGCCGAGGACGGGTCGTTCCACGACGCCGACGCGGTCGGCATCCACCACCACGGCTTCGAGCGGGCGGCCATCATCCGGAAGGCGGAAGCCGCCGGGTTCATCGACCTGCAGGCGCGGACCGCGACCGAGATCGAGCGGGACGGCCGGGCCTACCCACTGTTCCTGCTCACGGGCCGGAAGCCCTGAGCTGCGTGGGAAGGGGAATGGAGCGGGAGACGAGATTCGAACTCGCGACATCCAGCTTGGAAGGCTAGCGCTCTACCGACTGAGCTACTCCCGCTCGGTGGACCCACGGTCGCGTCGGCGCTTCGTCCGATCGCGATGGCAGTTCGCGCACACGATATCGCACTTGTCCACCTCCTTCAGGATCGCGCCCGTTCCGGTCCTGGTCGCCACCGCGAGAACGCGCGCCGGATGGGATCCGTGCTCCATCGCCAGGGCAGGGCTCCGCAGCACGGTCACGAGGGCATCCGCCTGTGCTCGAGCGGCGCGATGCGCACCGCGACCGTCGAGGACCACCGGGGCATGGAGTCAGGCGCAGGACGATCACGCGGTCCCGGCAGGATCGCGCGCCCCGGCTCGTTGCTGGCGGAGCGGTCAGGGGGCGCTGGAGCCTGCGGGTAGCGGGCTGAACGGCGGCGCGCCAGAGGTCCCTGGCACGACGCTGGGGCGCGGCGCGACGGACGCTGATGCCGCCGGGTCCCCTGAGGCACCGGGCGGCGCGGACCCTCCGGCGGACCCGTCCGGGGGCGCCGATGCGGCGGGTTCACCCCGGTCCATGGGGGACGCGGGGGACGTCAGCACGATCGTCACCGCGACCGCGCCATCCGTTTCCTGGAGGAGCGCGGTGCCCCAGTAGCCGGAGTCCAGCCGGGCCCCGAGCTCGATGGCGAGCACGCCGGGTGCTTGCAGTTGCCCGTCGAGCACGCCGCACGCGACGGCGCTCTCCACACTGGCAGGGTCACCGCCCACGACCAGCACCCCGCCCTGCTCCAGGAGGGCGTCGAGGCCCCCGTCCAGCTCGGAGATGCTGATGAAGACCGGCCGCTCGGGCTGATCCTGCCCCTCGGGATTCGCGACGAGACCCAGCAGCGCGACCAGCTCCTCCTGGGGTGCATCGCACGTGCCCGCGGTGATCCGGGCTGGCAGCGCGGCCGGACCGGCCGGTTCCGGGGAGCCGGCGCTCGGGCCCGAAGACGCGGCGGCCCCGGGCGAAGCGGTGGCGGCCCCGGGCGAAGCGGCGGCGGCCCCAGGCGAAGCGGCGGCGGCCGGGCTGGAGGCGACGGCGCTCGGGCCGGCCGTGCCAGCTGCGGGCGAGACGGCTGCCGACGAGCCTGCCGAAGGCGATCTCGCAGCCGGCGAGCCGGCGGAGGCGCTCGCGGGTGCCGACGATCCGGCACCAACCTGGGCCGGAGACGCCTCGGTGCCCGCAGCCCCGCCGACGGGGGTCGCCGGCGTGGACGCGGAGGCACATCCGGCGATGACCGCGATGATTCCCGCGCAGACCGACACCCGCAACCCGGTCGAGCCGTGGCCGCGCGGGATCGACCGACGCGCGGTCATCGGTCCAGTCCCGCTGATCCCGGCCATCCCGGGCTTGTCGTCGTCCGGTCGCACGATCCCGGGCTCCACCATCATCAGGTCCTCCATCATGTCGGCCGCCTCCGCCACGTGTCGGAACCGGGCGTCGCCGGGCCAGATCGTCGGAGCGTGGAGGGTCACTGCTCACGCGACGGATGGCATCGCGCGTTGCGACCTTCTCGCACCTCGCGGACGGCCGTCGGGCGGATTGCGATGCGCGTGTAGCACTCGCGCCCCACTAATGCACATGGGAACGCGTCGAGGTCCATGACGCTTGGCGCCAGCCAGCACGGCCGAGAGAGAAGTGGCGAAAGGAGTCAGCGGATGCGAAAGATTCGGATGTCCGTGGGTGGTCTGACTGGGGTGTCCCTCGCGTTGGCCATCGTGATCGGCCCCCTCAGTGCCCAGAGCCCGGCGGCGTCCGAGGCCCCCGGCGGCGTCGGATTGCCCGCCCCCGTGGTCAGCATGGACCCCTGTGCCCGTCCAGCCGCATCGCTTGACCCGATGCTGTCGCCCACACCCATGACCAGCATGGATCCCATGATGTCCCCGGATCCCATCATGTCGATGGACCCCATGACCTCGCCCGACCCCATGACCTCGCCCGCGGCTTCCGTGCCCGCCCTGCCCTCGATGCCCGCCCTGCCCTCGATCGACCCCTGCGCGAGCCCCTCGGCACCGATGCCGTTGGGCTCGCCGGACGCCTCCGCGGCAGCCAGTCTCGCGCCCGCGAGCAGCCCCGCGCCCGCGAGCTGACAGCAGCGGACGCTGACCAGCGTCCCCCCAAGTATCCGCCCAACCCCGGCCTCCGCCGGGCCCCAGTCCCCGCTCAGCACCGGCCCTCCCGTCCCCACGGGAGGGCCGGTCCTCATTCCATGGCCCAGCGGGCCCCTGATACGTCGTTGCGACAAGCGCCGCGCGTCCCTACGTCGGACGACCCGCATCCGGACGGCAGCATCGGTGGCGGATCCCGCAGCTCCGCGTGGACCACGACGCTCTTCCTCACTGAGGTGTTTCATGAACCAGCCCGATCTCCAGCCGCGACCGGCCACCATCGATCCCCGCGACGCGTACCCCCAGCCCCCGTTCCCCCACCAGGAGCAGACGCTGCCGGGCAGCGATGCGCTTCTGGACCCGGCACCGGATCACGGCGAGTCGTCGTACGTCGGCAGCGGCCGGCTGACCGGCCTCGCGGCCGTCATCACGGGCGCTGACAGTGGCATCGGCAAGGCGGTCGCCATCGCGTTCGCGCGCGAGGGCGCGGACATCATCGTCTCGTATCTCTCCGAGGGCCGCGACGCGCACAGCACGGTGGATCTCGTGGAGGCCGCCGGCCGGCGTGCCATCGCGATCCCCGGCGATCTGCAGGACGAGGTGCACTGCCGCCGGCTGATCGCGGTCGCGACCGAGCAGCTCGGACGGCTGGACCTGTTGGTCAACAACGCAGCCTTCCAGCGGCGCCGGGAGACCATCGAGGAGATTCCCACGGACGAGTGGGAGCAGACCCTGCGCACGAACCTCACGGCGACCTTCTGGCTCTCCCAGGCGGCCGTGGCAGTGATGCGTCCGGGGGCATCGATCATCAACGTGAGCTCAATCCAGGCCCGTGACCCATCACCCAACCTGCTCGCGTACGCGTCCACGAAGGGTGCTCTCGTGACCTTCTCGCAGGGGCTCGCCGGGATGGTGGCGAGCCGCGGCATCCGCGTCAACGTGGTCGCACCCGGACCGGTCTGGACGCCGCTGGTGGCCGCCACGACGGACCCCGAGAAGCTGAGCCAGTTCGGCGCTGACACGCCGCTGGGTCGTCCGGCACAGCCTGCGGAGCTCGCCGGCGCATTCGTGTTCCTGGCCTCGACCGACGCGAGCTTCATCACGGGAGCCGTCCTGCCGGTCACCGGCGGCGAGCTGTTCGGGTAGCGGACTCGCCGCGCGTTTGCAACGCGATCCTGTGCCGCAAGCCCCGTTCGATACGGCCGGGACGGTTCCCTCTGGGGGCGCCCGGCAGGGCCGCACAGGGAGGAGGATTCAATGACACGACTTCGAGCATCGTCGGTCATGGTCGCCGGGACGCTGGCGCTCACCGTCGGGGGAGGGGCGTACGCCCAGTCTCCCGCCGCGTCGGGTGCGCCGGGCGGTGACATCGCGACGACGTCCAAGCACCCGCGGAGGGCGCCCCGCTGACGCTCCGGAATCCCTTCACGGGACCCGACGGCGCCTTCTTCACGGGCCTCACGGACCAGTTCAGCAGCGACACGCCGCAATGCGTGGTGACCGTCCAGACGCAGCCCGGCGCGGAGTACATCTCCCGGCTCGAGGCTGCTGCGGCGGGCGGTGCCCTACCCCACGTCATCGGGGCCGGCTACGACGCACTGCCCATTCTCGTCGAGAACGGTATCCTCACGCCCATCGATGACATCGCGGAGCAGGCCGGCTTCGGGCCGGACATGTTCCCGGAGGCGATCTGGAACGCGGGCGCCTGGAAGGACCAGCGCGTGGGCATCCCGATCGACACTCACCCCATGCTCATGTTCTACGACAAGGCGCGCTTCGCCGAGGCCGGCCTCGACCCGGAGAGCCCGCCCACTGACCGGGAGTCGTTCGAGGCGGCCATCACCGCCATCAACGAGAACACCGAGGCGGATGGCTATCAGGTCGTCGGCAGCGGACCGGGCGCCAACTTCCTGGCCGGCATCCAGTTCGCGAGCCTGTTCTACCAGGGCGGTGGCGAATGGACGAACGCCGACCACACCCAGGCGACGTTCAACGGCCCGGCGGGCGTCCAGGCGGCCGAGTATCTCGCCCACCTCGTGAACGATCTCGGGGCGCCCACGGTGGAGAGCGACGCGGAGATCAACGCCTTCCAGCAGCGTCAGAACGCCATCGTCTGGTCGGGCATCTGGGAAAGCACCCGCTACGCCGAGGCGCTGGGCGATGACCTGGGTGTCGCGGCCGTGCCGGAGATCTTCGGGCCTGGCGCCTGGGGCGGCTCCCACAACCTCGCCGTGACCTCGGCAGCCGCGGACGGGCCCGCTCGTGCGTGCGCGGCGTACTTCATCGACTGGTTCTCCGCCCACTCCCTCGAATGGGCCGGCGCCGGCCAGGTCCCGGCGCGCAACGAGGTCCGGGAGCAGATCGTGGCCAACGGCGGCGGCGAGGGCCTCCTTTCCATCATCGCCCAGGTCGCGCCCATCGCCGAGTCCGTGCGCTTCCTGCCGACCATCCCGGGCGGCGGGGATCTGCTGTTCGTGGCCCAGGGTGCCGGTAAGGCGACGACGCTGGTCATCAACGGCTCCGCGTCCGCCCAGGATGCCCTTGATGAGGCGGCCGCGTTCAACTCGGAGGTGATGGTGCAGAACAAGGAGCGATACGGCTTCTAGTCGACGCGCCGCTCCACCCACCACCCTCGCCATGACCCGACCCGGATCCGCTCCGGTCGTGGACGGCCTCCCCGGCCCCGGTGGACATTCCACCCGGGGCGGGGGACGTCGATCGCGGCGGTCTCCACTGGGTGACCCCTGGTACACGCCGTGGCTGTTCGTGCTGCCCCACCTGGTGGTATTCACGCTGTTCATCGGCGTCCCCTTCTTCCTGGGCATCTGGATCAGCGTCCACGATTCCCACGGCCCTCCGGGAGGGCCCCTTCGTGGGCCTGCGCAACTATCAGCGGCTGCTGGATCCCGAGAGCATCCACTTCGACCGGTTCTGGCAGACCGTCTGGAACACGGTGCTGTTCGTGCTCATGAGCACGCCGTTGCTGGTGGGAGCGGGCCTGGGCCTCGCCCTCGCGCTCAATCAGAAGATCCGCGGCAGAAACCTGTTCCGCGCCGTCTTCATCGCCCCGTGGACGCTGTCGGTGGCCGTCGTAGGACTCACCTGGTGGTGGATGTTCAACGGCAACAGCGGCGTCATCACGCTGTTCATGCAGGAACTCACCGGTAGCAGTCCGGGCTGGCTGACGAGCAATCCGTGGGCCTGGATCACCATCCTCGTGGCCACCCTGTGGTGGACCATCGGCTTCAACACCATCATCCTGCTGGCGGGCCTCCAGGCCATCGCCCCGGAGCTCTACGAGGCGGCCGCCATCGACGGCGCCCGGGCCTGGGACAAGTTCCGGTACATCACCGTGCCGCAGCTGCGGGCGGTGCTGCTGTTGGTCATCACGCTGCAGATCATCGCATCGTTCCAACTGGTCGGCCAACCGCAATTGATGACCGGTGGCGGACCACCGGCCGCGGAGACCACACCGGTGTTGCTGCATATCTTCAACACCGCGTTCGCCGGCCGGCGTGAGTTGAGCCTTGCCGCCGCGATGGCGCTCATCGTCGCCGTCCTCATGGTCGCGGTCAGTATCATCAACTTCCGGCTGTTCAGGACGGAGCGAGCATGAGCGCCGGCCCGATCCCCGCCCCGGCCGGCAGCGTCCCCGCCACTGCGGACGACACCACCAGCCAGGCGAACGACGGACCCGGCCGACCATCGCGGATCTGGGCCTACCTGGCCATGATCCTCGTCTCGGCGTTCTTCGTGGTGCCGATGCTCATCGTGCTGGCGACCTCCTTCAAGTCCGGCGCGGAGGTGTTCACCGACCCCGGCCTGATCCCGCGTGATCCGGGCCTGGAGAACTACGAGGCGCTGCTGACCGGGGGGAGCGCGTTCTACCGCTGGTTCCTCAACAGCGCCATGGTGTCCGTCGCGGGCACGGTGCTCACCGTCGTCCTGACATCGATGTCCGCGTACGGCTTCGCGCGCATGGAGTTCCCGGGTCGGAACCTCCTCTTCTCCCTGCTCATCACGACGCTGTTGCTGCCCTCGGTGATGTTCCTGGTGCCGCAGTTCAAGCTCATCGGTCAGCTGGGTCTCTACGACACACTGCCGGCGCTCGTGTTGCCGGGCATCGCGGGCGTGTTCGGGGTGTTCTTCATGCGCCAGTTCTTCCTGGGCATCCCGGTGGAGCTCGAGGAGGCGGCCGTGATGGACGGCGCCAGCCGGCTGCGGACGTTCGTGTCCGTGATCCTGCCGCTTGCCGGACCGGCCCTCGCCACCCTCTCGATCATCACGTTCCTGGCGTTCTGGAACGACTACCTGTGGCCGGCCATCATCTGCCAGGAACAGTGCACCCTGCCGCCCGGCTTGCGGCTCCTGCAACGGCAGTACCTGGCGGACTACGGGCTGATGATGGCCGGGGCGGTCATCGCCGCCGTGCCCGTGCTCATCGTGTACGTCATCGCCCAGCGTTGGGTGATCCAGAGCGTGACCTCCGCGGGCATCAAGGGATGAGGCGCTTCGATCGCCCCGCCATCGACCTCGACGGGACCTGGGAGTTCACGCCTGACGCGGAGCAGATCCTCCAGGCCCGCGATGTGCCGCCGGGCCAGGAGATCGAGGTGCCGGGTTGCTGGGAGGCGCAGGTGGACCGGCCATACCACATCATCACGGCGTGGTACCGGCGGACCTTCGAGGCCCCACCCGACTGGGCCGGGGAAGCCGCCCTGCTGCGCTTCGGTGCCGTCATGTACCACGGCCGCATGTGGCTCAACGGCCACCTCCTTGGTGAGCACGAAGGCGGCTACACGGAGTTCACGCTGCCCACCGGGGGTGCCCTGGTCGCGGGCACCAACGAGCTGCTGGTGCGTGTCACCAACCCGCTCAACGCGATCTCCGACTACCCCGCGCTCGCGGTCGAGCGGACGCTGCTCGCGGAGGAGTGGTCGCCCGATCTGCCGTTGACCCAGGCGCCCCACGGCAACCAGACCTGGTACTCCAGCCAGAGCGGCATCTGGCGCTCGGTCCGCGTCGAGCGGGTGGGCCCCGCCTGGTTCGACGCCGTTCGCGCGCTGCCGGATCTGGGCCGCGAGCAGATCGAGGTGCGCTGGGCGCTGGGCACCGCGGACGAGGCACCCGCGGGAACCCGGGGGTGGTCGGTCCGGAGCCGGCTGGAGGGGCCCGACGGGTCACCCGTGGGTTCGCCCGGTGATCACCCGCTCGACGGTGGCCTGCTCCAGGGTGCCTTCGATCTGCCCGTCCCGTCCCCGGTGACATGGGGCATCGGCCGCCCGAACCTGTACACGCTCCACTTGGAGCTGGTCGCCGACGGCGATGCCATCGATGCCATGACCGTGCGATTCGGGATGCGTTCCATCGCGGTCCGGGACGGCCGGGTCCTGCTCAACGGCGAGCCCATCCACCTGCGGGGCGCCCTGGACCAGGACATCCACCCCGAGACCATCACGAGCGCGACGTCCCGCGCCGCGCTCGAGGAGCAGTTCACGCTCACGGCCGAGATGGGCCTGAACCTGCTGCGCTGCCATATCAAGTCCCCCGATCCCCTGTACGCCGAGATCGCCGACGAGCGCGGCATGCTCCTATGGTGTGAGCTGCCCAACTGGACGGTGTTCAGCGATGCCGCGGCGCTGCGCGGCCAGCGGACGCTGGAGGACATGGTCGTCGCGCTCGGCAACCATCCGTCGATCATCGCCTGGACCATCATCAACGAGGACTGGGGCACGGACCTGCGCTACGAGGCGCGCGATCGCCTGTGGCTGCGGGGGATGGTCGACTGGCTGCGGGCGCTGGATCCGAGTCGGTTGATCGTGGACAACTCGGCGTGCGACACGCCGCAGACGCCCAACTTCCACGTCAAGACGGACCTGCTGGACTTCCACACGTACTTCGTGAGCCCCGACAACGCACATCGCTGGCGCAGTTGGATCGAGGAGTTCGCCCGCCGGCCCGCCTTCCTCTGGAGCCCGTTCGAGGACGACGTCCGGACCGGCCACGAGCCGTTGATCCTGAGCGAGTTCGGCAGCTGGGGCCTGCCCGATCCCGATCGGGTCGCGGGCCCTGGCGGCCGCCAGCCCTGGTGGTTCTCCACGGGCCAGACCTATTACCGCCCGGCCGGCGTCCGTCGTCGCTTCGGACGCCTGGGGCTGGACCGGATCTGGCCGGATCTGGCGGCCCTCGCGGTCGCCACCCAGTGGCACCAGTTCGAGAACCTGCAGTACGAGATCGCGCAGATGCGCCGGCACGACAGCATCGCGGGCTACGTGGTCACGGAGCTCACGGACGCGACGTGGGAGGCGAACGGCCTGCTGGACATCCAGCGGGGGCGCAAGGCGTACCACGACCAGCTCAGCGCGGTGAACGGTGATGACGTCGCCGTGACGGACCTGGCGCGTCGCGATCTGGCCGGTGGCGCGGCCGTGGACGTGCCGTTCTGGGTGTCGAGCTACGGAGCGGCCTCGGCCACGGGCGCCATCGCCTGGCAGCTGGAGCTCGACGGCCAGGAGGGACTCGCCGGCACCGTCGACGTGGACCCCTGGCCACGCCACGGCAGCCTCCAGGCCGGTTCGGCCCGGATCGAGGTCCCCGCCGTGCCGCAGGTCACCGACGGCCGGCTCGTCTGGACGCTCACCGATGACGCCGGCCGCCCTCGTGGTGGCGATGCGCTACGCATCGCCGTGTTGCCGTCACGGCCGCCCGGTCCGCCCCGACGCGTCGCCGTGCACGATCCGCTGGGTATGTGGTCCATCAACGACCGGGTGCGCAGCCTGGGCCACGAGGTGGTCGGTTGGAGCGATGCCGACGTGCTCGTCACGTCGGGACTGGACGAGCGCGTGGTCGACCACGCAGATGCGGGTGGCAGGGTCCTGGTCCTCGTCCGGACCCGCGACGCGGTGCCCGAGAGCGTGGACCTGGCGCGCCGGATCGATGTCCATCTCCGACGCTACCCGCACGCGGGCTGGCCCGGACAGCGGAGTCCGTGGGAAGGGGACTGGGTGACGGCCTTCAGCTGGATGGCACCGGAGCTGCAGGCGGGGTTGCCGGTCCGCAATCCGCTCGACTTCGCCTACACCGAGGTGCTGCCCGATCACGTGCTGCTGGGCTATGACCCGACCCGACACGGCGATGAGGTCGCGGCCGGCATGTTCGTCGGGTGGGTCCATACGCCCGCGGCGCTCGAGTGGTGCTTCCGGCAGGGATCGGGGTCCATCGCGCTCACGACCTTCCGGGTCGCGCCGGAGTGCGGCCCGGTCGCCACGACGCTGCTGGACCGATTGATCGACCGGGCGGCACGGGGCCGAGCCACCCCCAAGGAGGATGCATGACGCCTGGCTCGACGACCCACACCGATCCGGCACGCGCGACGACCAGGGGCACGCGGCGGAGCAACCTTGTGGCCGCGACGGCGATGGGCGCGGCATTGGTGCTCCTGGCGCTGGGCCTCCGTGGAGCCTCGATCGCCGGCGCCGCCGACGGCGCATCGCCTGGCGCGGACCCGTCCGCCCCCGCCGCGGCGTACACGAATCCGGTGCTCGGGGGCAACTTCGCCGACCCCGGGGTGCTGCGGGTCGACGACGCGTGGTACGCCTACGCCACCGGGGACCTGACAGTGAACATCCAGGTGGCCCATTCGACGGACCTCGTGACCTGGGAGCGGTCGGGGGAGGCGCTGCCGCGTCTGCCGTTCTGGCAGCCGAGCGCCAAGGGCCTGACGTGGGCGCCGGAGGTGGTGGCGACCAGCGCGGGCTACGTCATGTACTACACGGGCCGCGATGTGCAGGCGGGGCGTCAATGCCTGGCCGTGGCCGTCGCGGACGCCCCGGAGGGGCCCTTCGTTGACACCAGCGACCGGCCCTTCCTCTGCCAGCACGACCTGGGCGGTTCCATCGATCCGTTCCCGTTCCAGGACGCGGACGGCGCCCGGTACCTGCTCTGGAAGAACGACGGCAACTGCTGCGGGCTGCCGACCCGGATCTGGATCGCGGCGCTGTCCGTCGACGGCCTCGCGCTCACCGGTGATCCGGTGGACGTGGGCCTCGTCAACGATGCGCCCTGGGAAGGGGGCCTCATCGAGGCACCCACCTTGCTCGTGCACGCGGGCACCTACTACCTGCTGTACTCGGCGAACGCCTACGACTCGGCCCTCTACGCGGTCGGGTACGCCACGTCCGCGACTCTGATGGGCCCCTACGTCGACGCGCCGCAGAGCCCGATCCTCACCAGCGATGCCGACGCGGCCGGCCCGGGCGGGCAAGCGGTCGTCGTGGACGACGAAGGCGACCCTTGGGTGCTCTATCACGCGTGGGATCCTGAACGCGTCGGCGATGCCATCGGTGGTGCCCGGTCGATGTGGCTGGACGAGCTGATATTCACAGACGAGGGCCTGACGGTGGACGGTCCGGACGCGGGTCCGCGGCCGGCGCCTTGACCCGGTCGCGCGCAGGCGGACGGCACGGCGATCTCCGTTCACGTCAGGCCCAGCGGCGCTGCCGCTCCCACGGGCGGACGATGGTCATGCCGCCCAGCTCACGCCGGAGCCGCGCAGCATCGCGCCGCGCGTCCTCGTCCTCCACCGATCCGGGCGTCACGTCGTCCCGCTGACCACGGGCACGCTCCAGGCGGACCATGAGTCGGATCCGGTCATCCCCAGTCAGAGCGCTGAGCCATGGTCTGGACCTCCAGGCAGGTGGTCGATCCAACACGGGTCATCCGAGGGTGCGGCCGATCACCGGCCTTTCTCGCCGGCGAGGTCCTCCTCGGTGTCGGGCCGCTGACCGTCCTCGTCGGGCGCGTAGGTCCCGAGCGCCGCGGCGTGGGCATCCGCACCGGCACCCGTGGGTCGCGTGGCGACACCGGAGACGCGCACGTCACCGCGCTGGACGCCGCCGGGGATGGTCTCGCGTGCCAGCTCGGGCTCGTGGCCGATGTAGCCACCGGCATCGGTGGGGGTCCCGTCGCCGCCCGGCGGCAGGAGCGGATCGTGCTCGGGAGTGTCGATACGCGGCGGGGTGGTGTGCTCGTCCATCATCGGAGCATCACGAACGTTGCGTATCAGCCGTCAATCTCCGGGGGCCGCACATCTGACAGGTTCGTTACGACCCCAGGGCGCTCCACGAGCCGGATGACGAGCGCCTGGTCCTCGATGGCTGCCTCGATCTCGTGGTTCTCTCCGATGGTGGAGACCCGCAGGGCGGTCAGCATCGCCGGCACGGACGCGGCGCTGTTGATGCATCCCGCGATGATGCCCATGTCGGGCCGCCGGGCCGTCGTCCGCATCGGGTCACCGCCGTGGACCACGACACGGTTCCCGCGCCACATCACCACGAGCAGCGGCGCGGGCGCTTCGGCCGGATCGGGGTTCTTCGCCCTGGTCATGTCGAACGGCCCGGCGTCGCTACCGGTGGGTGATCGTCCCCTGCCGTGCCCTCCTCGATCCGACGCAGCAGCGGGAGCACGTGCCGTCGGCCGACCTCCTCCCACGAGGAATCGCGACGGATGCGCATCGAGCGTCGCGCCGGCGCGTCGTCGGTGACCCGATCGACGATCCGTTGCGCGACCGCCTCGGGCGGTGCATCGGGATCGATGTATGTGGCGGCATCACCCGCCACCTCGCGCAGCGCCGGCAGCTCCGAGCACACGATCGGCGTCCGCCGCAGCAACGCCTCGAGCACCGGGATCCCGAAGCCCTCCTCGCGGCTGGGCAGGAACAGGACGTCGGCCAGCGCGTAGAGGTCAGCGACGACCTCATCGGGCAGACCCTCCTCGTGGTCCGCGCCCAGGAACCAGACCGCGTCCCCGATCTCCAGCGCGTCCCGCAGCTCCAGCAGACTCGACCGATATGCCAGCGCATCCGGGTCGTGCGGATCGCCCGGCCCGGTCACCACCAGGCCCGCGCGATGGCCCATGGCGCGCAGGGCCGCGACCACCCGCAGGCCCAGCTCGATGTTCTTGCGGGGCAGGATGCGTGCGGGCATCAGCAGCAGGGGCTCAGTGTCCAGCAGCCTGGTCCGGCGGAGGATGGTCCGGGTGCGGCGGTCCAGCCGCAGCATCGCGGCCACGTCGATGCCATTAGGGACCACCGTGATGGCGTCCTCGGCAAGTCCGGTGAGGCTCGCGAGCTGGCGTCGTCGCACCTGCGAGATCGCCACCTGGGTGACACCCGGCCACGCCGTCCGCAGCAGGTCCCACGGCGGCCCATCGTGCAGGGACGCCCGGTAGTGCGGCAGCGTCCACGCGAGATCGTGGTGCCACAGGGCGAAGGCAGGCGCAGACTCCGCTTGTGAGAGCTGATGCAGGGCCGCGGTCAGGGCCAGGTTCTTGTTGAGCGAGCCGACGTTGTGCGCGATCACCACGTCAGCCCACTCGACGACCGCGCGCAGGTCCGCGACGAGTCGGTCCCGGATCCGGCCGAACGACGGGGGGACCCGGCCGGCCGCCAGCGCCACGCCGAGCTCCGTCACGGACGGGTGCTGCGTATCCACCAGCGGCATGTGCAGGAACCCGACACCCGTCTCTGCCTTCGTGCCCCGACCGGCCACGATGGTGACCGTGTGGCCCGCGTCCGCCATCAGGCGCGCATGCTGCCCGAGGACGCGCTCGACGCCACCCACCACGGGGGGCGCGGCATGGTGGATGAGCACCACCCTCACGGCACATCCCCGAAGCACTCGTCGAGCAGGGCGCGCAGGCGATGATCGAGGACCGTGAACGAGAAGTGCCGGGCACCCTGGGTGTAGTTCGTCTCGGCCCATTCGGCCGCGAGCGCTGGATCGTCGAGCACCCGCTGCGTGGCGGCGATGGTCGCGGAGCTGATGTAGCTATCGAACTCCACCGCCCGGAAGCCGCGGGGCGCGATGTCGATCTCGTAGATCGAGTAGCGGTTCACCACGATCGGCCGCCGGTGGTAGACGGTCTCCAGGAAGGCGTTGCCGAAGCCCTCGATGCTCGACGGGTACGTCACGAGGTCCGCGTGCGGATAGATGTCCGCGAGCGTGTAGGTCCGACGACCGTCCGCCAGCTGCCCGCGCCGGTCGTCCACCAGCTCGGACTCGAACCGGACATCGACGTCCAGGAGCTGGGCGAACTCCCGCACCCGGTGCTCGTAGTCGTCACCCTCGTCCCCACTGGCATGCGAGATGACCAGCGTCGCGGGCCGCTCCAGGCGTCGGACCAGTTCGATGGCGTGCTCGATCCCCTTGCGCTGGATGACGCGCGTCGGCTGAAGGACCAGCAGCACGTCGTCTGGGACGCCCAGGTCGTGACGAGCCTGGCGCGCGTGGTCGTCGAGCGGCGCCGGCGGGACCTCGAACTCCATCACGTTGGGGATGACCCGCGAGGTCAGGCCGCTGCGCCACGCGAGCTGCTGCGCCTGGACCGAGTTGATGACCACGTGGCGGATGGACGGGAGGCGCGGGGGGAAGGACGCCGCAAGGATGTCCTCGACCGCATTCACCGCGAACCGCTGCCGCTCCCACGGAAGGTCATGGTGGTGCGCGATGACCGGGATGCCGGTCTCCGCGATGAGACGCGTGAGCGCCATGCCCAGGGGCACGTGGACCGGGATGGCCAGCGCGTTCTCCACGATGAGCAGCTCGACATCAAGGTCCGCGCAGAAGCGCACCAGTTCGGCATACAGGTGGTCGCGGAGCTCCTCCATGCGGCGGGAGATCCATGGTGACCGGACGTAGGGCGAGAAGAAGTCCCGTCGCCGGACCGCCACCCCGGGATCGGTGGCGCCCGCCAGTTCCGCGGCACCGGGCGAGAACAGCTCCCTCGTGAGGGCCGCGACCTGCGGATGTCGGTAGAACGCCTCCGGGACGGTCCGGCCAGGCGTGAAGCGTTCGTCGAGCTGGCCCGCGAACCAGGCGCAGCTGTGGCCCATCCGCTCCAGGACGCTCGCCCACTTCTCCGCCTCGAGCGTCACCCCGTCCGTGCCCGCGAACCGCGTGCCGACGAAGCCGATCCGGCGTCCCGCGCCGGTCAGAGCAGCGCCTCCGCGGTCGACGGCGGAGGGTTCAGCACGCACCACCGGGCCGCAGCAAGGCACGCTGGGCGATGGCATCACGGAGCTGGTCGGCGAGTTGACCTGTCGGCTGGGCGGGCATCAGGAATCTCCCGTCGTTCGGGTCTGGGCGCTGCGTAGCGTCTCACGTGCGCGGATCCAAGGCATCCGGGTGGCCACGGAGCCGGGTACCCGACCGGTGCTCCGTACCGAACCCGGGCGGTCAGCCGTCGGTCATGGCTCCACGACGTGTCCGTGAGTGACGGCACGTCCGGCACCATCGAGGAGATGCAGCCGGGACGGCGCGCGATCGCGCCACCGGCTCACTCCTCGGAGGGCACGACCCGCAGCGACAGGCGCATGGTCCGCACCTCCCCCCGTCGGACGACGTCGAGGCGCCCGCCCATGGCGAGCACGAGGGCCTGAGCCGCGGCATGCCACAGGCGGCCACCCGGCGCGACCAGCGGGTCGCCGCGATCGATCAGGCCGCGGTGGGCCTTCGATGGGAGGGCGCGCTCCCGGATCGTCGTCACCACCTGGTCTCCGATGCGCTCGATGCCCAGGCGGACCACGGAGCCGGCGGGCGCAGCGCGCACCGCGTGGCCCAGCAGGTTGACCAGGGCGTGTCGCAGCGCCGTCGGGTCGGCCGACACCGCCGGGACGTCGGCTGCCCGGTGGACGGCCACGATCGTCGCGGGATGTTCGGCGAGGAGGCCGAGCGTGACATCCTCCACCACCCGCTGGACGAGCACCGGCTCGGTGCGCACGCCACCGGACGTCGCCTCCGCGAGCGCCAGGAGGTCATCGAGGAACCGCACCAGGCGTGCGGCATCCTGCGCCATCTCGGACACCAGGTCGGTGCGCATCATGCTCGACAGCTCACGGTCGCGCAGCAGCTGGGTGGCGCCGTAAAGGCTCGTCACGGGCGTCCGCAGCTCATGCGCCACGAGCTCCAGCAGGTCGGGAGGGTGGATGTCGACCGAGGCACGCTGGGACAGGCGTCCTGGCCCCTGGCGCCCGATGCGCGTCACGGGACGACCGCGCCCGAGGCGCACAGCCGCACGGCGTCGCCGACCTGCTCCGGCATGGATCCTCACCGTCCGGTCGTGGGGTTGCGGATGTCATTCACTCGCATGATCGGACCGTAGCCCGGCAGCTCTTGCGGCCACCGTCCGCGGCACAGGCGCAGGCTCGCGTGAGCCTTGCATCGTGCGGACTCGCTGGGCGCTGAAGGCCTCTGAGCGTCAATCGCGCGCCGGCTCACCGATGACGACCTCGATGGCGGCGCCGTAGACGCTGCCCACGGCCAGGTCGCACCGGTCTGGCTGGCCGGCGTGCTCGGTGTTGTCGGAACCCACCAGGATGGTCCGGGCGCCCGCACGGCGCGCCCAGCGGCAGTCATCGGCGTCGCCCGTGAGCAGCCAGTCCCGCGGCGCGACGTCGACGTCGGATGCGCCCATCGCCAGGACCACGACCTCGTAGCCGAAGGTGCTGAGGGTCTCGAGGGCGCGCTCGGCGTCAGGCGCAGGGAGTGCCGTGGCGCGTCCGCTGCCGCGCGGATCGCCGGGCCGCTGGAGCTGGAGCGCCTCGGAACGCACGAACACCCGATGCCTCGGTCGGGCGGACGTGACCTCCACGCTCACCGGTGCTGGGGTGTCCGCTGGTCGCTGCACGAGATGCAGCGTGGCGCATGCCGCGTTCCGTCCGCGCCGGCCGCAGCGCCCGGCGGGTGTCACCCACGTGACGAATCGCCACCGGAATCAGGCAGGGCGGGGAGCCTGCGCCCGCCCGCCCTGCCACATCATCCGGTGAGAGGCCGTTCAGCCGTACTGCGCCTCGATCAGCAGGTAGCAGCCCGTGTCACCCGTCGCGTTCCGGAATCCACCGCCCGCCAGCAGGGCCGGCTGGAACTGGGGCAGGTTGGCGCCAGAGCACCGCAGCAGGCTCGTCCTGAGCGCTTCGATGCCCAGGACGTCACCCTTGTTCACGGTCATGCTGACGTTGAACACCTGGACCTGGTAGGGGGGATCGAGGTCGGGCTGCCCGTCATAGGTCAGCAGCGGTCCGCGTCGGACGACCTTGGCCTGGTCGCCGCCGTTCCTGATGCGCGCCAGGACGGGCCGGAACCTGCCCCCCTTCTCGCCGGCGATGACCCGGATCCTCTTGATGGTGCCGTTCTTGGGCGCCTTGAGCCCGTCCGCCCGCTGATACGCCTCCACCTGGACCCAGGTGCAGGTCGTGGACGTGTTCGAGCAGCTCTGGGCGCCGCCGTCAGGCTGGGTCTGGTTGTCCAGGCGAGCCCCGAAGCGGACCGGCGCGGCCGATGCCAGGGGGCTGACCGAGACCAGCATGAGTGTCGCGAGGACCGCGGCCAGGCCCGCCATCCGTGTTCGTCGTTCCCGCATCCGTCTCTCCTTGGGCTGCTTGTCGAGCTCCCCCTTCAGGCAGGCCACTGTGGGCCGATGGCGGGGACCCGTCAAGCCCTCAGGTCACGGGGTCACGGCGCGGGCCGGCCCGAACTCGGAGGTGTTGCCACGCTCCAGGTCCGTCGCGGTCGCGGTCACGAGCATGCCTTCAGCGAGCGTGCCCACCTGGCGGTTGAACGTCGCCTTGCCATCCCCCCCCGTGTTGACCGTGAACGACACCAGCAGGCTCTTGCCCTCCGCATCACCCGACGGCGAAGCGAACAGCTGGATCTCGAAGTCCGAATCGCGCCGGCTGGCGAGCGAGCCGCGTACCACGGTGCCATTCCCGACCTGCGCCGCCGAGGCGACCTTGGGGAAGTTCTGCAGTCCGTTGGGCCCGGCGTCCTTGTCCGGCACCGCGTCGTTCGGGGTGGCACCGTCATCCGCGAGGTCGATGCCCGCGCCCGTGTTGCGGAAGATGCTGTTGCTGCTGATGCGGTTGCCCCTGGGCACGAGCGTGTCGCCCGACAGCGTCACGTTGATGAGCGTCACGCCATCGCCGCCGTTGAACGCGATGACGTTGCCCTGGCCACCGAACGGCCCGCCCACGAGGTGGCCCTTGGAGCCCGTGATGAACACGCCGTCACCCTCATTGGGCATGGGCCTGCGGCCGTTCTTGCGCGTCCCGATGAGATTGCCCTGGATGGTCGCGTCCGACGCGGCGATGCCCAGGTTGATGCCGGAGGACGTGTTGCCGGAGATCAGGTTCCGGTCTGCGCGCACGATCGAGCCGATGCGCACGGTGCCGGCGTTCACGAGGATGCCGGAACTGTCGTTGCCCCGATCCTGGGTACCGGTCGCGTCCGTGCCGATGAAGTTGCCCAGGATCCGGCTGGCCTCCGACCCGGCGGACAGCTGGATGCCCCGCCCGAACCAGTAGATGGCCAGGCCCCTGACCTCGACACGCGCCGTGGCCGTGAGCCCGGCCGTGGTGATGAACCGCCCGTCGAGCTCGATGCGCAGCACCGCGTTCGTGCCCGGCGACGCGGAGTTCTCCGACGCGCCCGCCTGGGTGTAGCCGTCGATCTCGAGCGGTTCCGTGATGGTCGGCAGCGGACTGGAGGGCTGGATGGTCTTGATGGCTCGCGTCCCGCTCGTGATCCGGAAGCGGATGATCGACTGGTCCGGATCCGCGTTGGCGGTCTGGATGGCGGCCCGCAGGGTGCACCTGGTGGTGGCCGCAGAGGGGGTCGTGTCACACACGCCGTCGCCGATGTCGCGGTCGGCCTTGTCACCCGTGGAGGTCACGCGGATCACCGAGGTGCCCGCCGCGGCAGGCCCCGGCAGCGCGACCGCCCAGGTGGCGGCGGTGAGGGTGGAGAGCAGCAACGCGGCTCCCAGCCGCGATCGCGTCCGCATGGTCATCGTCTCCTTCGTCCGCTCGGCGTCCGACTGGGCGGGTCGGCTCGCGACGGCACAGCCGGCACTCGGCCCGGGTCTCCCTCCCGGGCGTCCGGCCCACGGTACACCGCGGGCGCCGACCCTGTCGCCCGCAGGTGGGGCGACCATCGCCCACCGGTCGGGGCACCATGGTCCTGACCCGGTTCCGGGGTCAGAGGGGTAGGCTGCGCGGCATGCTGGCCACCACCAAGCAGCTCATCGCCCACGTCCTGCGCCGCACGACGTTCGGGCCGTTCCCGGGTCAGGTCGAGGCGATGGCGCCGATGGGCGTGAGCGGCGTCATCGACGAGATCCTGTCCCGACCCCCCGTCTCGCTCGCGAATCCGCCCGACCTGTCCAACGACTCGTCCGATGCGCCCGTGAAGTGGTGGCTGGACCAGATGAACGACCGGGAAGCTGGCATCCACGAGAAGATGACCTGGTTCCTGCACGGCATCGTCACCATCAGCCACGACAAGGTGTTCTGGTGGGCCGTGGAGTGGGAGGCCCACAAGCTGCTGCGCAAGCACGCCCTGGGCAACTACCGGACGATGCTCAAGAAACTGACGGTCAGCCCCGCGATGCTCGTCTACCTCGACGGCTCCTGGTCCACGGTCCAGGGCCCGAATGAGAACTACTCCCGGGAGCTCCAGGAACTGTTCTCCATCGGCCAGCCGCTGGTGACGGAACAGAACGTGCGCAACGGCGCGCTCGGGCTGGCCGGCTGGTACGTGGACTGGGAGACCGCGACGGCGCACTTCATCGACGAGCCATGGGCGAGCCTGCGCTCGAACCAGAAGGTGCGATTCCTGGGCAAGCAGGTGTACCGCTACAACGAGGTCGTGGATGCGGCCTGTGATCACCCTGCCATGCCCCGTTTCATCGCCGCCAAGCTCTGGTACCAGCTCGTGGGCACCAAGCCGTCCGCGGCCAGGCTCGACGCGCTCGCCGCGACGTACCGCGCCAGCAACCTCAGCAACCGGAAGTTGGTGGAGGCGATCGTGCGCGATCCGGTGTTCCTCCAGAAGCGCTTCACGCGACCGCGGTATCCGGTCGAATGGGTGGTTGCCGCGATGACCGCGATGGGCATGGGCACCGACCGTCAGCGGCAGGTGGACCTCCTGTGGGAGATGGGCAACCTGCCGTTCTATCCGCCCTCCGTGGCCGGCTGGCCCGTGGGTCTGCGCTGGCTGAGCCCGGCGATGGCGCTCATCAAGGCTGCGGCGGCCGTCGATTCGCCGGCCATCGCGGAGGTCGCGGACGCGCCCGACCCGATCGCCGCGGCGCTCCGGCGCTGCTCCATCTACGAGGTCACCGACCGCACGCGTTCCGCCCTCCAGCTCGTGGTCTCGGGACCGGACAAGCTGACCAACCCCACCAAGCGGGCGAAGGTGCTCCTCGCGCTCTGCCTCGCCAGCCCGGAGTTCGCCCTCGCATGAAGCTCGTGGACCGCCGTCAGTTCCTCCAGATGGGCCTCCTCGCGGGCGCCGGCGTCGCCGGTGCGGCGATGCTGCCGGAGACGGCGCTCGGCGCCCGCCCGCCGAGGGTGCGCGAGCTGCGCAAGCGCATCCACCGGGTCGCGCCCGTGGGCAAGCGCCGCCTGGTTGTGCTCGACTGCGGCGGCGGCAACGACGGCCTGTCGATGTTCCCGCTCAAGGGCAACGGCGCTTCCGCCCAGCGCTACCGGGCGCTGCGGCCGCGGACCGCGATCGCCGAGGGGTCGATGCTGCCCATCCACGGTTCGAGCGTCATGGGCATGCACCCCTCGCTGTCACGCATCCGGACCTGGAATCCCGCCATCGTGACCGGCGTCGGCGTGGCCAAGCCGGACCAGTCGCACTTCGAGATGATGCGCCGCTGGTGGAGCGGCGACCAGGACAGCCTCCACGTCACCGCGACCGGGTTCTTCGGCCGTCTGTGTGATGAGATCGGCGCGATCTCCGATCCCGCCGTGGGCGTCTCGCTGGGCTACGGCCCCAGCCCGGCCCTGAACGCGAAGCGCGTCACGACGCTGTCCATGAACCCCTATAGCGACGGGTCCTTTCCGTCGTTCGGCTGGGATGAACCGAGCATGGACGAGGTCTGGGTCTCCGCCTGGAACCGCATGGCGGAGCGCGCGGACAACGAGACGGTGCCCTTCACGACCGCGCGCGACGGGTGCGCCTACGCCAAGCGCTTCAGTGATCTCGCCGTGGACCTGCCCTCACCCGGCGGCGACTATCCCAGCACGGACCTGGGCTACCAGATGATGCTGGCGGCCCGCATGTGCCGCCAGGACAATGGCATCCGCATCATCCACATCCCGGTCTACGCGGATTTCGACACGCACGACCAGCACCGCACGCGCCATGCGGAGGTGCTCACGATGATCGACCGTGCCGTGGACGCGTTCATGGCGGAGATGGTCGCCGCGGGCAAGGCGGACGAGGTGCTCGTGGCGATGACGTCCGAGTTCGGGCGGCGCGTGCCGGACAACGAGTCAGATGGCCTGGACCACGGCGCGGGCTCCAATCTCATCCTGCTCGGTCCCGTGAACCCGGGCTTCTACGGCGAGACGCCCGACCTGACCACGCTGGATCGGGACGACAACGTCATCGCCTCCCTCCACATGAACGACTACTACGCCACCATCGCAGAGGGCTGGTTCGACGTACCGCGGGCGGAGGTCATCAGCGGCGGCTCGCCCATCGCGAACCTGTTCGACCTTGCCTGACCCGCCCGTCGGGGTGATGCCTCAGGGTGCGCTACGGCGGATGACCTTCTCCGTGAAGGCAAGGATGCGGCGGCCCAGGGGGGTATCCATGTCCAGCACGTCGAAGTGGGTGCTGCCCTCGTCGAGCAGGACCATCCTGGAGCGGTAGCCCGCCCGTGTGAGCGCGTCGTGCAGCCAGGTCGCATGCGCATAGCCCAGGAACGGGTCGTCGAGCTCGAAGATGATGCCCACATGGAGGTCATCATTGCCGCCCTGTGCGATCTGGGTGAACACGTTGCCGCGCCGCCACACCGCGGGGATGGCAGCCTGGCTGCCACCGAAGAAGATCGCGTCCAGTGGCTCGGACGCCTTCGTGATGGACACGCCCGCGATGTGCACGAAGCCGTCCGGCAGCGACGACCCGGAGTCAACGAGGCACCCCTGGCCCTTGCCGGCGATGCGGTTGCCCGCGACCGACACCAGCATGCCCACGTAGCCGCCCATGGAGTGGCCCACGAGCACGATGTGGTCCGGGTCACCGCCGTACCGCGCGGTGTTCGCGCGCGCGAATCGGATGGCGCACGCGACGTCCTCGATGGACTCGGGGAAACCCTTGCTGACCGGCCGCACCCCCCGGTAGTCCGCGTTGAACACGACCGCACCGCGACGCGCCAGGGCACGCCCGAGCTCGCGCATGTCCGCCGGGGTGCGCGGGCGGCCGTGGATGGTGACCACCGTTGGCCAGATTCCCTTGTTCGTGGGGTGGTAGATGTCCGCGCGGTTGATGCACCCGGTCCGCGGGAACTCGTAGCAGCGCAGGCGCGTGGTCATCGCCACATCCAGCTTCGCGCGGACGCCGCCGGGGACGACCGCCCGGGGGCTCGGCGTGGGACTCGCGACCGGCTCCGGGCTGGTGCGCGGCGGCAGGCTGGGCAGCGTGGAGGCCACTGCCGTGGGCTGGACCACGGCGCATGGGTCCGCGGACGCCGCCGGGGACGGGACCGGCGAGGCGGCCGGCACGCCCGATGCCACCGGGGAGGCTGATGCGGCGGGCGAGGCCGG
>Ga0105047_10003836_pt1 | contig 26378 bp, 21 predicted proteins | sample MAT04_FD_78384 | JGI IMG/M metagenome (GOLD analysis project Ga0105047, IMG submission 78384) | Freshwater microbial communities from Lake Fryxell liftoff mats and glacier meltwater in Antarctica - MAT-04 (megahit assembly) | ecosystem: Environmental > Aquatic > Freshwater > Ice > Liftoff... | reverse complement strand
TTCGCTGAACTGCGTTCGCTGAACTGCGTTCGCTGAACTGCGTTCGGTGAACTGCATTCCCTCCACTGCAATCACGACGTTCGTGCGGCTGCTCGCAGCATCTTCTTCGACGCAATTATCCATCAGCTATCCATGGCGATTCGCGCATTTGTTACGGGCGGGACCTTTGACAAGGAATACGACGAACTGACAGGCGCGCTTTTTTTGCGCAACACGCACGTGCCGGAGATGTTGAGCCGCGGTCGCTGTGGGCTTGATGTCAGAGTGGAAACGCTGATGATGGTCGACAGCCTCGACATGACGACCGAGCAGCGCGATTCAATTGCAAAGGCCTGTGCACAGGCGGCCGAGTCGCACATCGTGATCACGCACGGAACCGACACGATGGTTGATACTGCGCGGGTGATTGCCGCCGCGAATGCACATAAAACCATTGTACTCACCGGCGCGATGGTACCGTACGCGTTTGGCAGCTCCGACGGGCTTTTCAACCTGGGCAGTGCACTCTCCATCGTGCAGACGCTCCCGGCGGGCGTGTACATTGCGATGAACGGACAGTGTTTTTACTGGGACAACGTGCGCAAAAATCGCGAGATCGGCATTTTTGAAGCGGTGAGCGCTGGCTACGTCCGACGCTAGTTTGTATCAACATCGCACGCGCTGCTCACTTCACGCTCGCAGGAAATACTCATGAAACAGAAACAGGCCATCAAACTTCGCGAGACATGGGGCGACGCCCCGTGCGGGCATCCGGCGCTCGCGCGCGAGTACGATGCGGAAGGTCAGCGCACCAGCAATTACATCTGCACCGAGTGTGGGCGTACACTCACCTTCAAGGAACGCGCCGAGTGGATGCTGGCCACCGGCCAGCGCGACTAACTCGACATGCTCAAGCAACTGCTTCCGAAACGCCAGCATCTCGACGGCGGCGACATCATCTTCACGCTCAACTCGGCCGCCCAAAAACGCGCGGCTGCGGGCGAGTCGGTTATCAACGCGACAGTCGGCGCGCTGCTGGATGACAACGGAAAACTCGTAGTGTTGTCGTCCATCATGGAGCAATACGCGCTGCTTACGCCACCGGAAATTGCGCCGTACGCGCCCATTGCCGGTGATACCGCGTACCTGCTCGCGCTTACGCAGAGACAGTGGCCTTCACTAACGAGTTACGGTGTTGGCGCTGCGACGCCTGGTGGTACGGGCGCGTTGTCGCTCAGCCTTCGCAACCTGCTGGAGCACGGTGACACGCTGGTCACTGCCGCGCCTTTTTGGGGGCCGTACTCAACGCTGGCGCTTGAGAATCAGGTGACGCTCGCGACGGCGCCATATCCGGCTACGGGCGCCGCGCTCGACATCAAGTCGTGGTATGCGACCTGTGAAGCGGTTATCACCAGGCAGGGCCGATTGCTGTTGTGGCTGAATGACCCGTGTCACAACCCAACAGGACGCAGCTTGACCGCAGCGGATCGCGCGGCGCTCAAGGACATGTTGCGCACGTTGTCGAAACTTGGTGCCGTGACGTTGTTGCTTGATCTCGCATACCTCGACTACACGCGCGATCCTGTGGCAGTGCGCGATGCGCTGGACGACTACGCGGCTTTCGCGGCCGAAGGAGATCTGTTGGTTGCGGCCGCGTTGAGCCTGAGCAAAGCCTTTACGATTTATGGCGCCCGCGCCGGTGCGTTGGTGTTTCCGTGGGCGAACGACACCGCGTTGCAATCGGCATTGGCTTCGAGTTGTCGCGGGACATTTTCCAACTGCGCGCGAGCGCCCATGAGTGTGTTGTTGCGCGTCACCCGCGATGCAGAAGCCGCCCGGAAACTGGCCGCCGAGCACGCGCATTGGAACAAGGTGTTGGTCGAACGCGCCGAAGCACTGGACGCGGCGCTCAAGAGCGAAGGCTTGGCTGGCGCTCCTTGGCAGGGCGGTTTCTTCGTCACCATTGAAACGGCGAATCCGTACGAGGTATGCACACGTCTGCAGGCGGAGGGAGTGTTTGTTGTCCCGATGCCCGAAGGACTGCGCGTGGGCATTTGCAGTTTGCGCGTGCAGGATGCACAGCGTTTTGCGGCGGCGTTGCGGAAATGTTTGGGTACGCGACTCTGACCCCAGTGGCAAAAACACCCACCGCGTCGTTTGGGTACGCGACTCTGACCCCCTTACCAAAAGCAGGCATGGCAACGTTTGGGTACGCGACTCTGACCTCTATAGAAACCCAAACGGCAAAACTGCAACTGCAGGGACGCTGAGCAACGCCGAGAATGCTGAGCAAAGCTGAGAAAAAGCATCAAAAGAAAACCATCATGACCCACCAACATTTTTAGACATAATCATCGCGAACTTGCGTTTAGTCTCAGCTTTTCTCAGCATTCCCGGCGCTTCTCAGCGTTCCCGTAGTTCGCTGGTGGCAGTTGAGAGTGAGGCTGCAGTTACGCAAAAACGGCGCCCGCATTATGCGAGCGCCGTTTCTGTTTCGTAGTTCGGAGTATTGCGGTCGGCGCGAACGCCAATCACCGCGACTACATCTTCATCTTGAGATCGCCGCACGCGACGATCTTACCCATGTTGGCCGACGACTCGTGAATGTTCACGTAGAAGCGGCCCGTATCAGGCAAGGAAGCAGGCACGGACACCTTTGACATACCGTCGCCCTTCGCATCGATCGTGATTGGCGTATACGAACGTCCGCCACCAAAAACTCCACCAGCCGCCGTGCACGAGCCCATGTGGATGTGCCACGGACGCACGGATCCCGCGACATCGCCCATGAGCTTGATTTCAACTTCGGTGGTCTTGTCTTCAGCTTTTACGATGCCTGAGCCGTGCACAGCCGCACCATCCTTACCGACGATGACGACGGTGTATTCCATGTGACGCAATGCCGCGAATGCAACTGATGACGACACGGCCAACAAGGCGGCAGCGGCAACGAGTGAGGAACGCTTCATGTAAAAAACTCCGAAGGGGTTAACGCAGTTGGTGGGGCAGGACTCTGTGCAAAATCGGGCAGCAAAATCTGATAACCTTCTGATACCCGATTGTGAAATCGTTTGTTACTTGCTAACCGTGAGGCCCGTCACAGTCGCTTCAGTATTGTGCGCGAAACGAACGCCAAACATGCCATCCGTCGACTTCAGTTTGCCCGCCGTGACGAGTTCGGCTTTCGTGGCCGTCCAAACTTCGGTTCCGTTGATCGAACACGACACCTTGTCACCCTTGACGGACATGGCAACCATTTGCTGCACAGGCGATCCCTTTTCTGCTTTGTGCACGGCGTCATTGGCACCACCGCGACTACCGTTCATCATGAAGGGAGCCGGACCCATTCCACGCACGATGAAGGTGCCGTTGCCGTAGGCCGAGCAGTACAAGTAACTCTGCATGTCGGTCCCCATGTCGTTACCGCCGATGACGATGCCGTACGGATGTGGATGGCCGCTACGATCCATAAACTTGGGTTCGTCAAACGTGGCTTTTACGGTGTAGTCACCCTTAGCCATGTTGGCTGGGCTCCAGTAGGTCGTCGCGGGACCTGTCCATACCATCAACTTCTTGGCGTCGCCAGTAAGCTTGCCGTCGTTTATCGTGGCGCCAGTCGCGGCTTCCTTTGCATCAATTTTGCCCATCCATCCAGCAGCTGAGATCCCGCCACCGGCAATCTTGCGGGAAACTTCGTCCTGAGCCGAGCTCACAGACGGCAGAGCGAGCATAGCAGCAGTAACCAGCAACGAACCGTAAACGCGACGCATGTGTAATTCTCCGAAGAAATAGAGGTTGGGTAGGCATAACAATACCCGAAGGGGTACGACTGAGCCATAACCCGGATTGCAAAGCTTGGTCAGGCTGACTAGCTCTCAACCGGCACCACGACCATCTGGCAGGCCACCCATCCCATGACCGATTCCAATCAGCAACCTGTTACACCCCAGAACGCCAACGGATCGACCGAGGTCGCCACCATTGCGGGCGGCTGCTTCTGGGGCGTGGAAGAAATCCTGCGCGCCGTCCCTGGCGTCCTCCAAACCGACGTCGGCTACACGGGTGGATGGCTGGAGAACCCCACGTATCACGACACCCACGATAGCAAATCCGGGCACGCCGAGGCGATCCAGGTCACCTTCGACCCGTCAATCCTGAGCTACCAGACGCTGCTTGAACAGTGGTTCTTCAAATTGCACGATCCAACGACGCGCAATCGCCAGGGCAACGATATTGGTACACAGTACCGGTCGGCCATTTTCTTCCACACGCCCGCACAGCAGCAGACTGCGGAAGCCGTCAAAGCCCGCGTCGACGCCTCAGGAAAGTGGAGGAAACCGATTACGACTGAAATCACCGCCGCCACCAAGTGGTGGTCGGCCGAAGGATACCATCAGGATTATCTGCAAAAGAATCCTGGCGGCTACTCCTGTCACTGGATGCGCGAATAATCTGATCGCTCAACAGGTCAGCCTCTCCTGATGCGACACACACGCCTCTTTCGTCTGATGGCAGCACTCTTCGGAGTGTGGTTCACCTACACTCTGGTTCAGCCCCACGGCCTGAGCGGGATGATGATGAGCGACAGTGGCGCATCCATGAACATGATGATGACGTCCGCGTCGACGACGAGTGGGTCGCTCGTCAACGCGTCGCAATCGATGATGTCGGAGACGGACGCGTCGATGGATATCTCCGCCGATCAAATGGCGGAGATGCACCACAGCGCGACACCTCCCGAGCAAGTCTCAGAGAGCAGCGCGCCAAAGCAATCAACCACACCCGCCGAATGCGATCAGCACGATTGCTGCTGCTCGGCGCTGTCTCCAATTTCCCTCATGCCGGTTGCCTCGCTGTCGTGGCTGCCGGAACATGTTGTCAATCAGCACACACCACGCACCGGTGATTGTGTTGGGCACACGGATGGACAGCTTCGGTTGCCATTCGCCAATGGACCACCCCGTACTGTCACGGCCTGAAGCGACACACGCTCGGCCACGCGATGAACGCATCGCGATTTCACACCACAACTGACAGTCCGCGACACGTCAGTTCACGTAGACGCGGTCGTGCGTTTCGGGTCCGTCGCGCCGTCATCGGCCAGCGATCGGGCGGTTCAGCTCACACCATCACTCTCAATTCCATGAAAACGTTTATTCGAACGTTGGCAGTTACAGCAGCAGTATTCGCGACGGTGTCAAATACCCCCGCCGCGTTCGCGCAAGCCAATCCTCCAACCTCCGACCGTGCGAAAAAAATAGAACGCGTGGTGATCAAAGCCGAGCGCGACCGAAGGAGCGCACTCACCAAGATGACGCTACCGGCGAGCGCGTCGATCACCAGCGCAAAGGTTGAGGAGACGGTCAACATCGTCGACACCGAAGACGCCGTGAAATATTTGCCAAGCTTGTTTTTGCGCAAGCGCAACAACGGCGACACGCAGGCGACACTGGCGACGCGATCATGGGGCGTGAGTTCAAGCGCCCGCAGCCTGGTGTTTGCCGACGGCGTTCCTCTCACGGCACTTATTGCGAACAACAACACGCTGGGTGCACCGCGCTGGGGACTGGTGGCTCCAGAAGAAATCGAACGGATCGACGTCATGTACGGTCCATTCTCAGCGGCCTACGCCGGCAATTCGATGGGGGCGGTACTCGAAATTACGACGCATTTGCCCGATCGCTTCACGGGATCGTTCAACGGCACGCAATCGTTGCAGCGATTCAATCTGTACGGCACGAAAGATTCGTACGGTACGTCGCAAGGCGCGGCAACGGTTGGCAATCGCCTGGGCAACTTCTCGTTCTGGTTGAGCGGTAACTATCAGGAGAGCCGCAGCCAGCCGCTGAGTTATGTCACAGCCGCAACTTTCCCCGCCGGAACGACCGGTGGATTCAGCGAGACCAACAAACTTGGCTCCGCGGCCAATGTGCTGGGGGCCAGCGGTATGCTGCATACGCGCATGACCAACGCCAAAGCGAAGCTCGCCTATGCCTTGTCGCCGAACATTCGCGCGGCATACACGCTGGGCTTCTGGCGTAACGATGCCGATGCCGGCGTCGATGCGTACACGCACCGCTCGGGCGAGCCGACGTATGCGGGTTTGGGCGGGTTTGCCAGCGGAACGTACAATTTGGTGCAGCAACACTTGTCACACGCACTGAGTGTGCGCAGTGACACGCGGCGTGACTGGGATTTCGAAGTCGTGGGAACGCTTTATGACATCAACAAAGATGTGCAGCGCTCGCCAACGTCCTCGGCGTCAGTCGGCCTGACGTTGAATGCCGCCGGACGCGTCGCGGTGCTGGACGGAACGGGTTGGAAGACGCTTGATGCCAAGGGGGCGTGGCACCGTGGCGGACCCACGGCGAAACACACGGTGTCGTTTGGCGTGCACGCCGATCAGTACGCGTTGGTGAATCCCACGTACAACACGACCGATTGGACAACCGGCACCAACCGTCCAAGCGTAGCGACCGAAGGCGACGGTAAGACGTCCACCCAAGCCGTGTGGGTGCAGGACGCGTGGCAATTGGCGCCAACGGTGCGATTCACGTTCGGCGGCCGCTACGAAACCTGGCGCGCGTTTGACGGCTATAACGTCAATGGCACTACGAACATCTCACAGCCGGAAACGAATGCCTCGCGGTTCTCACCGAAGGCCGTGCTCGCCTGGTCGCCGAGTCCACGGTTTTCTCTGACAGCGGCAGCGGCGAAAGCGTACCGGTTTGCGACAACGTCCGAGCTGTTTCAGCTGGTCTCCACAGGCACGACGTTCACGTCACCCAATCCCGATCTCAAACCGGACAACGTGTTCAGCACCGAGGTGCGCGCCGAACGCCGCTTCGATCACGCGCGCGTGCAACTCGCACTGTTCAACGATGACATTCACGACGCCATCATCGCGCAGTTCAAGCCGCTGGTTGCGGGCTCGACCACACTCTATTCGTTTTTGTCCAACGTCGATCACGCGCGGGCCACTGGCGCAGAACTATCGTTGGGCACGATGGGATTGGGCATCACGGGACTGGATCTCTCCGGAAGCGTGACGTATCTGGATGCCAAAATTCTGGCCACGTCCGGCGCGGCGAGCGCATCAGCAACGGCAGCGAGCCCGATCGGTAAGCGGCTGCCGAACTTGCCCGAATGGCGGGGTACCGCGCAGGTAACATATCGTCCCGTGGCTCGCGTTTCTCTGGCGGCGGGTGCACGATATAGCAGCATCCTCTACACCACGCTCGACAACAGCGACGTGCACACCAACACCTATCAGGGGTTCGGCGAGTGGTTCGTGGCCGATGCGCGGGCCAGCGTGCGGCTGGGGCAGCACTGGTCAGCGTCGTTGGGCGCCGATAATTTGACGAACCGAAAGTATTTCCTTTTTCACCCGTTTCCCCAGCGCACGCTGGTGTCGAATCTCAAGTTCTCGTTTTAGCGGGGTTCTAACGAAGGGGCGCAGTCTTCTAGGCGTCGGTACACTTCCCCGGGCGGGGTGAAGGAGTGCGACGCTGGTTCTTGTGACCGGGGCCGGATGCGGGGCGTACAGTGCTGAGACAAGCGCTACACGACCCGTGCCCGGCCCTTAGAATTTAGGACGCCAATCTTCATACATTTTGCGCGTCGCACTCGTACCACGTAGTTGAGCGACGCCATTCCCACCCGGTCGTTTTCACAGGAAGCCTCATGGCCAAGATCAAAGTTGTAAATCCGGTAGTCGAGATGGATGGCGACGAGATGACGCGCATCATCTGGCAGTTCATCAAGGACAAGCTCATCCTGCCGTATCTCGACATTCAGTTGGATTATTACGATCTGGGCATTGAACACCGGGACGCGACGGGTGATCAGGTCACTATTGATTCGGCCGAGGCCACGAAGAAGCACGGTGTGGCGGTGAAGTGCGCGACGATCACGCCCGACGAAGCACGCGTGAAGGAATTCGGCCTCAAGAAAATGTGGAAGAGCCCGAACGGCACCATTCGCAACATCCTCGGCGGCGTGATTTTTCGCGAGCCGATCATCATGTCGAATATTCCGAAGTTGGTGCCAGGTTGGACCAAGCCGATTGTGATTGGTCGTCACGCACACGCCGATCAATACAAGGCGACGGACTTCAAGGTGGCGGGTCCGGGCACGCTCACGATGACGTACACGCCCGCTGATGGAAGCGCGCCGCTGCAGTTTGAGGTGGCGAAGTACGGTGCGGACGGCGGTGTGGCGATGGGCATGTACAACTACAACGATTCAATTCGTGATTTCGCGCGCGCGAGCTTTACGTTTGCGTTGCAGCGCAATTTTCCGCTCTACATGAGCACGAAGAACACGATTCTCAAAGCGTACGACGGTCAGTTCAAGGACACGTTCGAGCAGGTGTACGAGAACGAGTTCAAGCCACAGTTTGACGCGAAAGGTTTGACGTATGAACATCGGCTCATTGACGACATGGTGGCGAGCGCGCTTAAGTGGGAAGGTGGGTACGTGTGGGCGTGCAAGAACTACGACGGCGACGTGCAGTCGGATATCGTCGCGCAGGGCTTCGGCTCACTGGGTTTGATGACATCGGTGTTGCTCACGCCTGACGGCAAGACGATGGAAGCGGAAGCCGCGCACGGAACGGTGACGCGCCACTACCGCGAACATCAAAAGGGCAACAAGACCTCCACGAATCCCATTGCGTCAATCTTCGCGTGGACGCGTGGTCTCGCGCATCGCGGAACGCTTGATAACACGCTGGAGCTGGTGAAGTTTGCCGAGGCACTCGAGACCGTCTGCATCGAAGCCGTGGAATCGGGTGACATGACGAAGGATCTGGCGGTGCTGATCAGCGCGAAGGCCCCGTACATGCACACCGAAGAATTCCTGGACGCGATTGATCGGCGGTTGCAGGCGAAGATGGCGTAAGCGGATTTTGGCAGCGGGCGGCGTCGCGTGCTGATCGCGTCGCCGCGCGTTCACGACGTTCGTTGGCCGGCCCTACACGCGTGTGCACGTCGTTCGTTTAAAGCAACTGCAACAGAACGGATTGGAACGGATTCAGCGGATTAACCGGATACTTCGCGCTTGCGTGCCAGCCCGGTCAATCCGCTGATTTATATCGTGAAACGAATGCACCGCGCGGATGCGAAGTATCCGGTTAATCCGCTCTTCTCCGTTTGAATCCGTTCTATTGCAGGTAGCGATGTTGTAGCAATCGCGGCGTGCTGACAGTCCGGTAGGACCCGAACACGCTACGACGCCATTACGGAGCAGCCTTTTTTACGGCCGCGTCGCTCTCGTCATCGCACCGATTCCTCCAACAACTGGCAACATTACGGACGTCCCGTTGAGGTCCACGGTCAACTCCGTTCCCGGCTCCGGCCACACCGTGAAACCTTTGTCGCTCGACATGATCATGAGGCCAAGACGTTTTCCCGACGGAATGATTTGATCATCGGGTTGCAAACTGAACGTCGCGTTGTAAAACTGCCCGGGTTTGAGCGCTTCACCCGGCGTCATTGAATCGTAGTTGCCGCCTTTTGTCAGCGACTTGTAGTTCTGCATATCGGCCCATCCGCGAGTGACAATGCCCTGCATGCCACCAGGTTCGCCGAGTCGTGCGTTGTCGAATGGTAACATCACGAGTAACACGCTGAGATTCGCTGCGGGTTTACTGGAGGACAGGCGAATCGTTACGGTCGTCGTGCCTGACAGATGCAGTGAATCTTTCAGTTCGGAGGTCGCATACAGCAAGCGATTGTTCGACGTGGCTGCTAACGCGAATTCGCCAGCACCCATGCTTACGTCGTCAATCAATTTTTCTGCCGCTGCTTTTCCGCCGGCGTTGATTGTCAGCGCGCCAATGCCATTGCCACCAGCACCGAGGTGCATAATGACGGGTCTTGCCCCGGGATTGGGATAGTCGGCGTACGCAACGGCGGGCGTCGCAGCTGCACCTCCGCGTCCACCGCCAGGAGCCACCGGATTGCCAGGAGCGCCACCGACCGGCGCCGCACCCGGCGCGCGTGGCGCGGCTTCTCGCACGACGTACAAACGCGGATCGCGCTCAACACCGTTGTCGACGCCAAACAGATAATGCGTGAACCACTTGTTGCGCATCTCAAGCGTTGGCGGACCGCCGTGTCCACCTTGATGCAAGTACAATTGCGCGGGCGTGCCTTGTTTCCTGAGAGCTTCGTAAATGCGAATTGAATGTTCGGGCACGACGTTCCAGTCATTCAAACCGTGCGCGAGGAGCACGGCGGCTTTCACGTTCGAGATCTTGGTCAGCAAATCGCGATCGGCCCAGAATTGATTGTAGTCGCCGTTTTCACGATGCCGATGCTGCGCAAACAGTCCATCACGCACCGTGCGATTGCAGGATTCGCGCGTTGCGGGATCACCGCTGTGAACGAAGTCATACAGGAAGTCGATGTCTTCGCCGAGCCAACCACCGGGATGTCGTACAAGTCCATTGCTGCGGTAGTAGTGGTAGTACGATGTGTTGGGTGCGATGGGAATGACGGCTTCGAGTCCTTTCACGCCAGTGACGGCTGCCGCGAGCGGCAACGTGCCTTCGTACGAGGTGCCTGTCATTCCCACTTTACCCGTCGCCCACGGCGCTTTGATTTCTTCGGTGCCGGTTTTTGTGGTAAAACCTTTCGCGCGACCATTCAACCAATCGATCACGGCTTTCGGCGCTAATTCTTCCGGAGCGCCACCAATCGTGGGGCACCCTTGCGAGAGTCCGGTGCCAGGTGCTTCGGAATGCACGACAGCAAATCCACGCGGCACCCATGTGTTGATTTCGGAGGTCGAGATCTGTGAGCGCACTGGTTGGAATTTGATCTCTGGTTGAGACGTGCGCGGCGGCGGTAGATCGTCGACTTCCTGATTCACATTCCACAAGAAATTCCGCGGCCCCGATGTGCCGGCAAAATACGGGGACGATGCAAACACAACCGGCACTTTGAGCCCTTCACTATTCGTTTGCTTGGGCCGTGTGACGTCGACGTGCATGCGATCGTTTTGGCCATCGCCGTCGCTGTCAAATTCGGTCTCGACCCAGAGCTCTTGTTTGATCCAGCTCGCGGGATCCTTGAAACCCTCCACGATTTGCGCTTGACCGTTTACGAACACCGGAACGGTTTTCGCTGCCGCCTGCGCGGACGCACCATTTGGAGCGAGGGTAAGAAGCGCAACAATGCCCAGCACCTGGAGGCGTGGGGCGTTGACGTGGTCGAATGGGTGAGACATGGCGGTTGATTGGAGAGAAGCGGTAAAGGCTCACCGATTCTCCTTCGTAACGCGGCCAAAGACAAGAGCGGAGCTGGGGTGCGGAGCTGGGGCCCGAGCTGGGGTCAGGTTGGAGTGCCAAAAAATTTCGGTCAAAATGACGACTCTGACCCCAGTACCAAAAACCTGCGATCGGTCAAAATGACGACTCTGACCCCAGTCGCGACCCCAGTCGCGACCCCGCCTGCTAGCTCCCGCCGCGACGCTTCGCCGTCCGAGCGTCGCCCGACGACGCGGGCGGCGCCTGAATCACCTGTGATGGCGGCGCCTGCCGCGAAGGCTCCACCCGCTGCGCTGGCTCCGCTCGGCGCTGCTCGGGTGGTGTCGAACGCTGCGGCTGCACCTGACGCTGCTCCGGCGCCCTCTGCTCCACTTGAGGCGCCTCAGGCTGACGCGGCTCACCACGGCGCTGCTGCGGCACAAAAATTCGCGGTGACTGCCGCGGCGAGTTATCCCGCTGCGGTTGCGATTGCGGTGCTTGCGGCTGCTGCGTCTCACCGCGACGCTGCGGCATGATCAGCTGCGGATTCTGGCCCATCGCGGGCTCAATCCGACGCTGCTCCGGCGGCCGCGCGTTCGGGTTGCCGACGCGATTGCCGTTGCCATCGCGCACACTTCCGTCGTCCCCGCTTCGATTGTTGTTGCCATCGCGATGGTTGCCGTTACCCGTGCCGTTATTGCCACCGTTGCCGCGACCGTTGCTACCGCTGTTGTTCCCACCGTTGTTACGATCGCTGTTGCCGCCATAACCACTGCCATCGCGCGGCGGGCTACCGTTATTGTAGCCGTTGTTGTTGCCGTTGTCGCGAGTACCGCCGTTCTGATTGCCGCTGCGATACCCACCACCGTTTACCGCACCCGAGCCGTTGTTGCCATCGTTGCGCACGGCATAACGGTTTCCGTCGCGGCCGTCATCGCGCGGGTCGTAGCGACCGTCGTGACGCGAGTCGAAATGGCGTCCGCTGTGCACGCTGGCATAACGATCAACGTTGTAATAGTTGACTGAATGCGAAACGATACCGCGGTTGAAATACACGTTCGCGTAGCGCGGGTTGACGTAAATGTTGGTGATCTGGATGAACGGGCGCGAACGCTGGCGCCATCCACCACCAAACGCGTAATACGACGGGCTCCACCCGTTGTAATACACGCGACGTAGTCCCCAATCGCAGTCGTAACTGAGCCACGATCCAATCGGGAAACCAACACCAAAGGACCAGTAGCGGCTACTGTAGCCGACATTGAAAATCGGGCGCGAATAGATAACGTACGGATCGTACACCGGCACATAAATCACGCGCGTTTCGACCGGAACGATTTGCACCGTCTCGTTGGTCGTTACAATTTTTTGCTGCGCCGTCGTATTCAAATTGCCTTGCTCAGCCGCCCTACGACGCAGGCGCTGCACGGATGCCATAACGTCACTGGACTGGGTCGCGTATGCTTTGCCAAGGGCCGAGGTCCAATCGATTTTGTCGGCCATAACGTTGAGTGCCGATGGATAGTGCGCGACGGCTTTCACGCTGATATCCCACGACTGCACGTCGATGCTATCGGTCCCATTGGTGCGCACAAAATCGGCAGCGTCCTGCACTTGGTCGGGGAAGGTGGCCGCGACCAGCACCTGAGCCAGAAGCGCGTCCGGGTAAAGCGCAACCGGACCTGCCAGGTTATCGATTTGCGGGCCCGAGTATCGCTGTGTGGCCTCGACCACGGGCGTCTTCACGGGCGGTTTCGGGTCGCTGAACTGAGCAGCCGCGATGGTGGGGAGGGCCCCCATCGCGGTGAAAATGAGGGCTGGAATTACGACGCGTCGGCGCATCATGAAAAATCTCCTCTGAGGGGAACCCGAACTGCCTGCTGTGATTCGTAGCACGATTCGTGCCTGTGATTTGAGAGGGCAACTGCCTTGCAGCGTAATCAGTTACAAAAACTTCGCGCCGGTAACGGTTCGCAAAAACAGGACAGTGGTTGACGGCAAGTGGACAGTGCGACTCCCTCTTGCGAGCAAACGGCAAACTCCCAACACGTCTTACCCCGCAGCGAGCGCGTTTCGTTTCGAGCGATTCAAACGGCTGTACCACCGACGTGCTGCTTCCCAGGCGTTGCCCACCAGTAGTCCCGCCAGCATGAAGAACACCCAGTGATAGATCTCAAATATTGCAAAGCTGGCAACTGCCACAATGACGCCGAACACAATTTGATCACGTTGTTTGGGCGGTGACGTGGGCGGATCAGTCACCATGAAGAAGGCAAAGAACAGCGCCATCTGAAGGTACGGTGCGCGATAAATGCCCGCAACATGTCCCGGATCGCCAATAAACGAGGCGAGCGTGAACAGCAGATAGTAACAACCCAGGAACGCCAGGACCGCTGGTAACTTGTTCACGCGATTGGTGATGAACAATCCCGTCGCAAACAACGCGGTCAGCGCGATGGGATGCATTTCCGACAACGCGCCCCACCAGCTCTGGCCGGTGCGTCCCTGAAACAGGTAGTATGTGATGACGAGTGCGAGCGCAGCGGGATTGAACACGTTGGCGGAACGCGTGCGCGCGATGTATTTGCTGACGATGGCAATGGCGGCGGAAACGGCGGCAATGTGCCACGTCTGAAATGGGCTGAGCACCATGGCCACCAACATGCCCGTCAGCAACGCGCCGCTGGGAAACTGCCACTCCTTTTCGCGCACTCGCAAGATGGGCGCATCCACCAGCATCGCGATTCCACACGCGGCCAGCATTCCGGGCGTAACGAGTGCAACGCCGGTGCCAAATGATGCGGGAATGAGCAGCACCAGCAACACGAGGATCAGCAGACCTTTCGGCGTGCGAAAGAATCGCTGCAAACGCACACTGGCAGACAGTGGCGCTGCGACTGCCGACGGCACGGACACCGGCGACGTTGCCGTCGAACGTTCGGACAACGCTTCATCCTCAGGCAACGTGGCCATCCTCAGCCAACGGGCGATCCCGGGTCAACGGGCCGTCCTGAGTCAACGGGCCATCCTGACGTCGTGAATCGCTCTAGCGACGGCGTCACCAACAGCGCCTCGACATGGTGGTTTTCGAGAAACGTGAGTCCCGCCGTTGGACCGAGTGCGAATGCAGCGGTGGCCAGCGCATCCGCGACCATCGCCGATGGCGCCAGCACCGTTACACTGACGAGTGTGGCAGCGGTTTCGTGCGTGCGCGCATCGAGCAAATGGTGCTGGCCATCGCTCCCTGTACGTTCGTAATCGCCGGAGGTACACACGGCTCCGCCATCGACGTTGATTGTTTGCAGCAACGCGTCGGCTTCGCGAGGATGACGAATGCCAACGCGCCACGATTCTCCGTCGGCGTTGCGACCACTCACAAAGAGATCGCCCCCGGCATCAACCATGAAGTGCTGCAACTCGGCCAACTCGCGCGCTGCAAGATCGATAGCCAACCCTTTCGCAACCGCACCGAGATCGAGCAGCAGTGGCTTGTGCAGCGTGATGGTTTGCTTCGCCACATCGAGCTCGACATCGCGGTAGGTCGCAGTCGAGTTCGTGACGACCGCCGAGCGCGATTGAGTACCCGTGCGATAGTCGCGATCAAACCCGCGCGATTCCATTCGCGCACCCACTGTCGGGTCGAACGCACCACCACTCGCATCGGCAACGGCTAATGCGAACTGCGTCGCTTCAAACAACAATTCGCTGACCGGTGTGACAACGTGCGCGGTTTCACACAATCGGCGCAATTCACTCGTAGCATCAAAACGGGTGCACGCCAGCTCAACGCTTCGAAACCAATCCTTGGCGCGAGCCACGGCGGCATCGCTTTGGTTGGTCAGCGACGTTTCGGTGTGGATGATGTGCAGAGTCACCACCGTTCCCATGCACGGGAACGCACGGGAAAACGCTGTGCTCACTTCGCTTTGGCGAGCGCTTGCACGACGGCGTAATAGAAGGCATTGACGCTCTGGGTCGCGCCGGAGACTCCATCAACGTTAGCGCTTTGCCGAGCGAGCACTTGTTTCGGCAAGTCGGAAATCCAGGAGCAGGAATATTGCGTGAGACACTGCGAGATCTTGATGTACGTGATCCGGCCGTCGGTGGTCTCGAGGTACACTTCGACGTCACCGTGCCGAGACGTGCCGTATCCTGTGTATTCGCCGTCTTTCAGTTTTGGGGCAGCAGTGGTGGCGACACTTGCGCCGGTCGTCGTTGCTGTAACGGGCGCTGTGACCGGTGGTGCTGCGGGCGGGGCGACGATCGACGCCGGTGCAGTTGCAACGACCACTGACGGAGTTATCGCTGGAGTGGCTGGTACAGAAGTTGTTGATGCGGCGGCCGGAGAGGACGCTTTTTCCGCGACGGGTTTTGTGTCCGCCGTTGCAGTGGTGACGAACGCATCGACGGGCGCGACTATTGGTGCCGCGGCACGGGCCGATGTCGCGCTCGATGACGAATTTCCAGTCGTCACTGCCGGCGGAACCGGGGCAGACTTCGCACGCGTCGACGACGTCATGTTAGCTGGAGACGTGTTCGAATCCGCCTTCGCCATCGTGGCGTCCGCTTTGTGCACGGCGGCAGTTGGCGCATTTTCCGCTGGCGGTACCACGAGTCGCGATTCTTGTACTGCGGCATTGGACGCATTCGCAACCGACAGTGAGGTCGCGGATTTCATTTCGGCCTGCAGCACGGCCGCATCCCCCGGTGACAACATGCGCTCGTCCGACTGCTCTGCGAATCGTTCGGCGGCGGCCGCCGTTCGCATAAATCCTGCGCCATATACTGCTACGACTGCCACCGACCCCAGCGCCACCAGATTGCCTGCTTTCTTGCTCTTGCTGCTCACGCTGGCATTCCTGTTGGCAGAAGGGGAGGCCGTCCGACGTTCACTCTGATACGCAAACACCGCCCGCATCGCTGCGGACGGCGTCGATATCACAGGGCGCTGCAGGAAAGCTGTTACGGCAACACTGTAAATGGAACACTGGCGCTCTTGGTGCCCCATTCAATCTTGAGCATTCCGGCGCTCTTTCCGGGCTCCACCATGATGGTGAGAAGTTCGACCGGGGCGGACGTCTTACCCACGTTCATGGGGACTCGGCCAATTTCAAGCTCTTTCTTGTAGGGGACGCCCCATTGCTTCGGGTCACCGAGCTTGCCCAGCACCAAGCGCCATTCGGTGTCACCCGGAACCGTGTTGATGGTGTAGCTGCCCGGCGGAAGCGTGATCGTGCCAAACTTGAGTGCCTTGTCCGTAATCAACGTGGTTGCGACGTCTGCCCCGGTTCTCCACTCGGCGCCAGCCGGCATCAGCGTGGCCTCCGGGCGTCCTTTGAGCGCCGGACGACCGTACGCAATTGAAATATTGGCCGGAGCGACCACCCATTCGGTTCTTACGTGAGCGCTACCGCCACTGCCCGCACCCAGGTCGGTGGTTTTCTGGGCGTAAGTGGGCAGCGCGAAGACCGCCGACAACAGTGTGACGGACAGAGTTTTTCGGAAGACGGACACAGTCGGTTTGCGTTGCATGGTGGTGAGCTGCTTGTGCATGGATCCCCGCGGGATGGGAGGTAAGGAACAGCTGGAGCGGTGACGCAAGAATGGCCACCATTGCTGGCGGCCATTGACAGAGTACCCAGGAACTGCCGTTTGGGTCAGTGAGTGAATTTACTTGGCGAGGTCTTTCACGGCACTGGCGAGCAGGCGCGTTTTGGCAGCATCCGCGGCGTTCGCGGCATCGGTGTCGATTTTGCCGGCCAATGCGCGCAGCGCCGAATTACGTTCAGCACCTGACTTCTTTTCGGCCGCAGCGAGTTCCGTCATGATGGCGGAGGTGCGGGCACTCGCGAGTCCGTTGCTGCGATTCAGTTGATCGACGTACGCGCGCGCCAAAGCGAAGCTGGCGGGCCACACCATCTTCTGCTGTCCTTGCACGTTGAGGTATTCGTACTTCACCGTTTTGGCCGCATCAATTTCGTTCTGTGAAATGTTCGCACTGGGGAGCAGTTCGAACACGTCGAGGCCGCGCGCGATTTCTGAGCTGTACATGAAACCGTTGTACCAGTACACCGACCACGAGCCGCCTGCCGATACGGTGCCTTCGTTGGCTGGCTTTTCGGTCGCGCCGCGATCGTGGAATGCAATTTCTTTCGGGTGCGCGATGTCGGTCCAATCCATGATTGACACGCCACCTTGATACCACGCTTGCACCATCACGTCGCGACCGGGAATCGGAATCAGCGATCCGTTATGCGCAACGCAGTTCTCGTACGTCGTCTGCGCAGCGGGCATCTTGAAGTAGCTCTTGAACAGCATCTCGTTGTTCTGCAGCGTGAAGAGCGCATCGCCACCCCATTCCATCTTGTCGGTTGCGCGACACCGAGCGCCCCGACCACCGCCCCATTCATCGCTGAACAATATTTTTGTGCCCGCGTTGTTGAACGTGGCCGAATGCCAGAACGACATGTTGCTGTCGGACACCGCCTGCACACGCCTGGGATTTTTCACGTCGCGAATATCAAGCAACACGCCGTACCCGCCGCACGCGCCACCCGCGAGGCCGATGGCCGGATACACGGTAATGTCGTGACATTGGTTGGGGCCTGTGCGAACCGCCGGAGCACCACCGCGACCGCCTCCGGGAGCAGCGCCACGACCGCCGGCCGGAGGCGCACCGCGACCGCCTGCGGCACCACCGCGACCGATCCCGACGTCAGACGGTGGTGCGGCGTGCGCCGTGACCGCCGCAAGATTATCCAGGAAGCGCGCGTAGCTCACCACTTTGGCCGTTGCCGGAGCAGCCAGTGGCACCTGAATCACTTCAATGCGGAATAGCGAAGAGTTCGCGTCCTGACCCGGCGCCAATTGCGAACAGCCCGGCAATTCGGTGGGTGACCGAACGCCTGACGAACCGGAGATGTAGACGTACACGTTCTGATTGTCGTTCGGATCTTCGACGACCGTGTGCGTGTGCGAACCGCGGCAGGTCTGCACGTTGGCGAGGTACTTGGGCTTCTTCATATTGGTGACATCAAAAATGCGGATGCCACGAAAACGTTCTTTGCTGACGCTGTCGGGTACGCCCTGCAATCCACAATCCACGCGACCGCTGGTGGCTTCACCGGATACAAAGACGAGATTCTTGTAAATCGACACATCACTCTGCGAACCACGACACACGTATTCGTCATACAACTTTGGGGCGCGCGGGTTGGAAATATCCCACACCTGATACCCGTCGTAGTTGCCTTGAATCGCGTAATTGCCCGTGAACGCGATGTCCGAATGTGTCACTCCAATAAACGGCTCCTTCGGCAGCGTGTTGCTGATCAGCCGCATGTTCCACGCGGCTTCCGCGGCGGGCGTCACGAAGATGCGCTTGGTGGTATCCTTGGGCCACGGCGCCATCGATCCGTCACGCAAACCAACACGCGGATCAGGATTTGGCGCAGTGGCGGACGTACTCTGCGTTGTGTTCACCGCGGGCATGGGGCTTGTTGCCGGCGAGGACGTTCCCGATGCGCAAGCCGCGGTCAGGCCGGCCGCCGCTGTCAACAACAGTCCGACGGCAAGCGGCGGTCGCAATAGTCTGGTGTATTTCACGAGCGGTCCTTGGTTGGGGGCGGACGAGCAACGACGACAACAAACGAAGTGTGCAGCGCAACCACTGCGCGGAGTTACGGTTTTTTGGGCGACGGCGGAACGGTCTCGAGCATCTTCTGCATGAAGTCGATTTCCGTGGTCTGATCGGCGTACACGTCGGACGCAAACTTGAACACCACTTCATCCTGCGCCGAATTCCTTGCACCGAACAAGTCATCCACCATGGACACCGCGCCGTTGTGATGCGCGATCATCGCGATCAGGAACAGTCGGTCAAATGCTGAACCGCGAGATTTGTCGAGTTCGGCCAGCTGTTCGTCCGTCAGCATGCCCGGCATCAACATCGTGTGTTCCATGCCGTTCATCTTCATGATCATATGTGTCGCATCGGCGGCGGGCACCGATTCGCCGCGGTCACGCAACCACCCGCGCATGAGTGCAATTTCGTCGCGCTGCGCGACGACAATTCGCTCACACAACCGCGCGATGTCGGGGCGCGCGCCGTGCGAGACCGCCCAGTCGGCAATCAGCACCGCTTGCGCATGATGCGGAATCATCCCTTGCATGAAACTCACATCAGCGCGCGTGGCTTTGGGCGTGGCGGTTGCCACCACTTTCCGCAATTCCTTCTGGGAAATGGGTTTTGGCGTGTTGTCGGGTGCTGCACGGCGCGCCGAACCGCAGCCTGTACTCACGGCCGCTGCCAGCAAGGCCATCAATGAGAAAGAGCGACCTGAAAGCACTTCCACGCCTCCTGATTGTCAGTGCGGGACTCCCAAAACCGGAGCCAGTTCGAACCCGTTAGCCCCGGAGGAAAACCTTGCGTTGCTCAGCTGCTCGCGTCCCGCCTCGATGCTGCAACCCGAGTGCCCAAGCGGGTTGCCCGCTGGCGCTGTCCCGGGCATGCCATAACATACGACCAGCCGCAAACTTTTTCAGTTTTATTTGGCGACACAGCTGGTTCTCTGCCACACGCCCGACTCACGCACTCCCCGCCCATGAAACGTCTTCTCACCACCCTCTCTCTGATTTGCGCCATTGCTGCGCCGCCTTCGCTTCGTGCTCAAGGGCCGGACATGGCGCGATGGAAAGCGCAAGCGGCTCGCGTGACCATCATCCGCGACAGATGGGGCGTGCCCCACGTCTACGGCAAGTCTGATGCAGACGCCGTCTTTGGGCTCATCTACGCACAGGCGGAAGACGACTTCAATCGCGTCGAAACCAACTACATCAATTCGATGGGACGGTTGGCCGAGGTGGAGGGCGAAAAGGAGATCTATCGCGATCTTCGCATGAAACTGTTTATCGATCCCGCCGACATGAAAACCATGTACGGCTCAAGCCCGGCGTGGCTCAAGGCGCTCATGAACGGGTGGGCTGATGGATTGAACTTCTATCTCGCGACGCATGCAGCGGTGAAGCCACGTTTGATCACGAAGTTCGAACCGTGGATGGCGCTGACGTTCAGCGAAGGCAGTATTGGCGGCGATATCGAATCGGTGTCGTTACCGCAGCTCGAACGGTTTTATGCGAAACCGGCGGGCGTCACGCCGGCGCGCAACGAAGAACTGGAAGCGGCCATTCGCGAAGAGGCCTCGGCGCTGCCAAAGGAACCGCAGGGCTCAAACGGTTTTGCGATTGCACCGGCGAACAGCGCCACGGGCCACTCGCTGCTCCTCATCAATCCGCACACGTCGTTCTACTTTCGGCCCGAAGTAAACGTCGTGAGTGAAGAAGGGTTGAACGCGTACGGCGCAGTGACCTGGGGACAGTTTTTTGTGTACCAGGGATTCAACAGTCGCGTCGGATGGATGCACACTTCGGGCGGTGGTGATGTGATTGACGAATATCTTGAAACCGTCACAAACACCGGCGGCAAATTCACGGCGAAGTACGGCAACGCCCAACGTCCGCTGATTTCCAAACAGATCGTGATTCCGTACAAAAACGGCGCGACGATGGCCAGCAAAACCATCACGGCGTATTTCAGCGGGCACGGCCCGATTGTGCGCGAAGCCGACGGCAAGTGGGTTGCGGTGAAAATGATGAACGATCCGCAGCAGGCACTCACGCAATCGTTCTCGCGCACGAAAGCAAAAAGTTACGCGGAGTTTTCAAAGATCATGGAGCTGCGCACCAACTCGTCGAACAACACGGTGTTTGCCGACGCCGACGGCGACATCGCGTATTTCCACGGCAACTTCATTCCGAAACGCGACCCGCAATTCAATTGGAAGAAGCCGGTGGACGGCAGCGATCCGCGCACCGAGTGGCAGGGACTGCACAATATCAAAGAGACGATTTCACTTTTCAATCCGAAGAGTGGCTGGCTCGCGAACACCAACAACTGGCCATTCACCGCAGCGGGCACCAGCAGTCCGAAACAGAAGGACTATCCGGTGTATATGAATGAGAACCCACAAAACGCGCGTGGCCTTCACGCAACCCGCGTGCTGGACGGCAAGAAAGGATTTACGCTGGACGGATTGATTGCGGCGGCGAATGACTCATACCTCCCCGCCTTTGCGCAACTCATTCCCACACTGCTCTCGGCCTACGATGCCATGCCGGCTTCGGATACCCTCAAAAAACAGCTGGCTGCACAGATTCAGACGCTGCGCCCGTGGAACTATCGGTATTCGATTGAATCGGTGCCGACGGCGCTGGCAATCTTCTGGGGTGATGATCTTATGGCGCGTGCGAATCGCGATCCCGCCCGGGGCGAAGATGTGCCGGTACTCGATCACATGGCGTCTCCCGCGATGGCGCACGCGCGTCTTGAGTCACTCGCGCGCGCTTCGGCGAAATTGCAGCGCGACTTTGGTAAGTGGCAAACGCCCTGGGGTGACATCAATCGTTTTCAGCGACTTACGGGCGACATTGTACAGCCGTTTGACGACGCGAAGCCCAGCATTCCGGTGCCGTTCACGTCATCCACGTGGGGATCGTTGGCGGCGTTTGGTATGACGACGCCAGCGAACGTGAAAAAAATCTACGGTGACCGCGGCAACAGCTTCATGGCGGTGGTTGAATTTGGTCCGCGCATCAAAGCGAAGAGTCTGCTGGCTGGCGGCGTGAGTGGCGATCCAAAATCAAAACACTTCACCGACCAGGCGTTGATGTATTCGAAGAGTCAGTACAAGGATGTGTTGTTCTATCGCGAGGACGTGGAGAAACACGCTGAGCGTACGTATCATCCGGGCAACTGATTGCCGAGAGGTTGCGCGCGGGGTCGTTTGATCCTCGCGCGCAACGGAGTTCAGTCGGCGAACAACAGTTTGAGGTCGACCGTCACGACCATGTCGAGTGTTTGCACGCGCCAGCGCACGACGTCGGTGAACGTTTCAAACGCGCCCTTCTTTCGAGTGACTTCGACTGTTTCCGTCTTGGGATCGACCAGCCAGACTTCCTTGACACCGAGCGCGAGGTAGGCGTCGCGTTTGAACTCGCGGTCGTACACCCGTGATGACCGCGTGCGAGGACGAGTCGGGGTCGCCGGTCGTGGGCTTCTTGATCTCCGTCGGCTGATGAATCATCTCATAATCGACGAGCGCGTTGCGAGTAAGCTGGAGCGCTGCGCAACCGTGCCCCGTATACTCGGGAACAGTTGCACGAGTTTGCGGGCGGTGCGCGCGCCCCTGGCGTTCATTCGCACACAGCTGTACTCGTGTTGGGCGATCATCGTGAGAGAGGCCAATGGACAGCGGACTTGACTCGGCTTCTACGCGCCTCGGCGCCGTCGGCGCTCATTGTGTTGGTTTCGTCTGAGCGCGGTACGAGCGAGGGGCAACGTGGGCGGCTCGCAGCTGCGGGCCTTGATGGCCTGTACCATCTGTCCAACGCACGGGAGATGCACATGCTCGAGTCCCTTCTTCCCAACGCCACACACGCGTTGATTCCGGAACGGGCGCTCCATGCGCTGGCGGCGGACGGCACTTGTGACAGACCGATGCAGTTGGTGCGGTGGATCCTTCGCAATGGATTTCGGCACCCCACCATCGACCTGGCGGCCGACACCTTTTGCATTTCAACGCGGTCAGTCATGCGGTGGCTACACGTGGCCGGTGCGCCCAACTTTGCGGTACTTAAGGGACTGGCACAACTCCTGGCGGTGCGCGAGCTGGAATCGCGAAGTGGCATGTCGCGCCGACAAGCGACGCACAAACTTGGCTATCTGACACCTTCGCCGATGTCGCGTATTGCGGGGCGATGGCGTGCGGGAGCAGTGAACGCCGCGCGGTATCCAAGTTGGTCTGCGCTACTGAGCCTCTACCCGGAGTAGCCGAGCGAGTGTCACCGATCGAGCACGTTTGTCACCAATTGCACACATTGGTCACCTGTCGCTATTGACCGCTCACTTCGTTCGCCAGAAATTGCCTGCAAGATCAAGCGCTGCGAACTCCGGAAGTCGCCTCCTTCGAAGATTTCATGACTGCCTCGGGTGCCGTGGGATGGAGAGGGGAATGACAATCGTACACGTTGAGCAGGACAGGAGGTTTATGAGCATACGTACGTGTTTGAAGTATCTGAGGTTGGCGACGCCGGTTGCCCGTGCCGCAGTCGCGGCAATCATTGGCACGATAGTATGCGGGCCCTTGAGTCGGCTCGCTGCGCAGCCTACACAGTTAATCAGCGAGGCGAGGCCGTATTGCACCGGCTGCGCAATACGTCTGGCGCGCGTGACGAACCTCGGGAACGACTTTGGTGATCGAGGCGCCATCGCGCGGCCAATTGGATTTGCTCTCGGCGAAAAGGGCCAGAGCTACGTCGTATACAACGGCCGACCATTTGAGATAGTCGTCCACAACGCACGAGGTGAGGTCGTACGGAAAATCGGCCAGCTTGGATCTGGCCCGGGCGAATTTCAGTTCATTTCAACCATAGTCATCACTCGCGGCGACACGCTTCATGCGTTTGATACGCGACTCCACCGTCGGACTATCATAGCGCCAGACGCGAGAGTCATCCGTACGGTCCCGCTTCCTACGGGCACGATCGCGGCCACGGTGCTCCGCGGCGACCGCGTGGTCATGGCAGCCACCGTCTTGAATGAACGAACAATCGGCTTTCCCCTTCACACGATCTCCGCAACTGGACGAATTGAGAGATCGTACGGGGTCGATGTCGCCTTCTATCGTTCCGACCTCGCCGATGCGCTAATGCGTTCGGTCGCCGCGGCCAGCGACTCGACGTTTTGGAGCGCAAACCACAGCGAATACAGAATCGAACAATGGCACATGAACGGGAAGCGCCTGCGTGCGATGCACCGGAACCCGAGTTGGTTTTCCGTCTGGAATGTGAGCGCGAACCCACATCCCGACTCGCTGCCTCAATCGGCGATTCTCAGCGTGTCTCCAGACTCTGCCGGTCGGCTCTGGGTCATCTCCCGGCTCGCCGACAGCCGGTGGCGCACCGCACTCGAGCGCGACACAACGACAAATCGGGGCAGGTATCGCGTTCGTGACCATGAGATGTATTGGGATACACTCGTGGACGTGATCGAGCCGGCGACTGGCCGCGTTCTCGCCAGTCAGCGATTCGACGCTGCATTTGGGCTGTTTTTCAGCCGCCAGCATGTGCTTCTCGCCGCCGAAGCGAGCGACGGCGTGTTGACCCTGAGTCTGAACAAGCTCGCCTTGAGTTACCCCAACCCGTGAGGTCCGTATGAACCGTCGCTTGATACCGATGCTTGCCGCCTGTGCGCTGCTGCTCGCCGTTTTCTTCACATTTGGCGCAACTCCGTCCGAAGCGCGACCTGCGGCGATCTTCGCCACCTTTGTTGATGAAGGAGCCGTGGGCTGCGGCCTGTGTGACCTGTGCTTGGAAGGCATACGACCGCCTACGGTGAGGCGGGGCAGCGGAAGCTCGGACCGAACGGTGCCCACTCGTGGGAGTGCCAGGACGGCACCTGCTCTAAAAAACACCCCGTCAATGCGGAGTGCACGGGGGTCCTGCAGTTGGATGATGCCGAGGAGCTGGTGACGCCGCTGGAACTCAAGCCGGATCTCGCGCAGTTGTGGAACGAATTGCGCGACGCGGAGGGCGAATATCTGAACGCACTCGTGCTGCGGTTCCCGCAATTCGTGCGGGTGAACGAAGAACGTGGCGCGGTGCGGGTGGTCGGCTGCAGTGGCGAACTTATTGCTCACCTCCCGCTCACGAAGGCGCAACTCGACGCACTGGATTAGGCGCTTCCTCGTGTTGCGAGGCAATTCGACACCGCCTGTTAACGCGCTCTGGACGGGCGGTGTCGTGCTTGCGACGACGTCGCCTTGCCTGAATCGGAACTTCCGGTGCGAAACGAGTAGCACTGCGCCTCCACGGTCAGTTTCCGCGTAGGCTGCTGAGTGCCCGACCGTGGCGCGGAGCGCAGGTATAGCTCGCGTTGCGGTCGGGGCATTGTACTGCGGTTTCGGCGAGAGCGCAGTTCGAGTGCGGACGAATCCCCGACACGGTTGTGTCCGCAGTTTACTGCTCGCCCAAACCGCTTTTGTTGGAACCAAAACCGAGGTTAGGGACTGTAACAAAATTAAACAGCATTATGTGGTTCTTGGCCTCAGGGTGTAGTTCCATTCACCGTGGTAGGCCTCCGGGTGAATGGCGAGGGCCGCCATTTGGGCGTTCGTGACTTTGATGCCCTTGGGATAAAGACCGCTGTCCAAGGCGGCCCGGACCGTCAACCCGGTGCGCGTCTTCGTGGCTTCAAGAAGGTGGATGATGACCGCGTGGCTGATGAGCGGCTGGCCGCGCCAGTTCAGACTGATGGCGCTGAACAACCGGTGTTCGATCGTGTTCCACTTGCTGGTCCCCGGCGGGAAGTGACTCACCTGCATCGCCATTCCGGTCTCGTCCGCGAAGGCCTGGAGTTCGACCTTCCAGAGCCGCACGCGGGCCCCGTTGCTGCCGCCACTCTCGGCGGTGATCATCAACTGCGTGGCGTCGGGATACGCGGGCTTGCCCATCAGCGTCCACCAGCGGCGGATGCTTTCCACCGCAAACGCGGACGTGTCGTGATCGACGCCCACGTTCACCCAGCCTTCGTTGCGCGCGAGGTCGTAGACGCCATACGGGGCGATCTTGCCCAACGTCTTATCGAGGAAGTCGTGCACCTTGACGGCCACCGGTTCACCGGCGGGCCGGTAGTCCTTCCCGCCATTCTTGCAGGGACCGACCAGCTCCTTCTTCTGGGTATCCACGGAGATCACCGGCTGGCCGTGCGCCAGCGCGGTGGCGGCCCGGTCATTGATGAACAGGAACTGGCCGTTCCGATCCGGGTGCGCGCTGCCTTCCCGCGTCTTGCGGTTGCCTTGCAGGCGGTAGTGCAACGTCGTCAGTAACTCCCCGACCATTCGATGGCTGACCGTGTGGCCCTTCTGCTGGAGCTCGACGGCCAACGTACGGAGACTCTTGATGGTCCACCGCAGCGGCGATTCCGGATCGCCCCTGGTGGTGGGTTCCACCAACGTCTCCAAGTCGGACAGCAACGTCGGATCGGTGTCCGCCGTGCGCTTCCGGCCCGCGCCCGCCCGTCGGATGCGCCCCG
>Ga0105047_10003834_pt1 | contig 26387 bp, 18 predicted proteins | sample MAT04_FD_78384 | JGI IMG/M metagenome (GOLD analysis project Ga0105047, IMG submission 78384) | Freshwater microbial communities from Lake Fryxell liftoff mats and glacier meltwater in Antarctica - MAT-04 (megahit assembly) | ecosystem: Environmental > Aquatic > Freshwater > Ice > Liftoff... | reverse complement strand
TCGAATCTTGTTTACACAGGACGATGACTTTCTGCAGATTGCGAGCATGTGGCAGTCGGGTCAGCGAATATTTTTCGGAGTGATTTATTGTCATCAGTTGGCGGCAGGTATCGGGCAGATCATCAACGATTTGGCCTTAATTGCAGACGCTATGGATTCCGAAGAATTGGGACGCGGTGTTGTGTATTTGCCATTGTAACGCTCCCTCTTGGTGAAGGCGGCCGGCAGAGTTTTTGGTCTGCTGTTGGCCTTGCGGCGGTTGTTTGAAAATCCTCAGGCAGGATCAAGCGTCATGGTGGCTGACGAAGGAGCGTCCATCAGTTGCTACAGCGTCAACCACGGTGCCGGGCGAGCTCTCGGTCGCAAGCGCGCGATCCGGGAACTCGATCAAAAATCAATCGACCAGTTCTTCGACGACCACGACATCCTGAGCAACTGCCGTCAGTATCCAAAAGACGAAGCTCCGGCGGCGTACAAGGATTTCAACGAAGTCATGCGATCCGTGAAGTCAGCGGGCCTGGCGACAGCAGTCGCTCGATTGAAGGCGCGCTTCGTGATCAAGGATGGCGACACTGCAGATGATTAAGACTGGACGAACGTCTCCAAGCCCGTTAGCGATCTTCAGATCGCGGCGTTTCAGTGATGTGAGAACGCCATCCGGTCAAAACAAGTGACTCGCAAATTGCCACCGGTTCCGCCAAACGGACGGCGATGACAGATCGCCGTCCGTTTGTCACTTACGCCTTCAGTCTTGCCACGATCTCATCGACGATTCGACTGACCGGCACGCGGTCCTGTTGCAGACTATCGCGATCACGAACGGTCACGCAACTTTCTTCGGCGGTTTCGCCATCGACCGTGATGCAGAACGGTGTGCCGATTTCGTCCTGGCGGCGATAACGCCGACCGATCGCACCCTGCTGATCGTATTGGCAATTCAATCCAGCGGCTTTGAGTTCACCGAAGATTTCAGCGGCTTTCTCCGGCATGCCTTCTTTTTTGATCAATGGGAACACCGCTGCTTTCACGGGTGCGAGTCGCGGATGGAATTTCATCAGAATCCGCTCCTGCATTTCGCCCTTTTCATCCGGCTGCTGGTCTTCGTGATACGCTTCGCAGATGAACGCCAACGTTCCGCGGTCCGCACCGGCGGACGGTTCAATCACGTGTGGCAGAAATCGCTCGCGAGTCTGATCGTCGAAGTATGTCAGATCTTTTCCGCTGCCACGATACTTCGGAGTGCCATCGGCCAGCTTTTCGACTTCCAGTTCGCCCACTGCATTCTTTGTCAGCTTGCCTTCCATATGCGAACGAAGGTCAAAATCTCCGCGATGGGCGACGCCTTCCAGTTCGCCGAATTCTCCTTCGCCGAGGAACGGGAATGCATATTCGATGTCTGCTGTACCAACCGAATAATGAGCCAGCTCATCCTGATGATGATCGCGCAGAATGATGCGATCTTTGGCGATACCCAGATTCAGATACCAGTTATACCGACGGTCACGCCAGTACGTGTACCATTCTCGCGACTGTGACGGATGGCAGAAAAACTCAATCTCCATCTGCTCGAATTCACGCGATCGAAACGTGAAGTTGCGAGGTGTGATTTCGTTTCGGAAACTCTTGCCAACCTGACAGATTCCGAAGGGCAGTTTCACACGGCTGCTGTCGCAGACGTTTTTGAAATTTACGAAAATCCCCTGAGCGGTCTCCGGACGCAGGAAGGCTGCGTCTTCTTCTGTTCCCATCGCGCCAAGGATGGTTTTCATCATCAGATTGAATTCACGAGGTTCCGTCAGTTTGCAGCCGGTATGGTCACCGACCATTTTGCTGGGCTTCTGCGGACACGGCGTGCTGGGAATATGATCCTGACGAAAACGCCCTTTACAGGTATGGCAATCCACCATCATGTCATGGAACAGATCGTAGTGGCCGGAGCATTTCCAGACCTGCGGGTGCATGATCAAAGCCGATTCCAGGCCAACCATCTGAAACGTCGATGGCGCACCGGCTGGCGAGATCAGTTCGTTGTGAGCCGACACCATGTCGTGATACCAAACGTCACGCACGTTACGCTTGAGTTCCGTGCCGAGCGGACCGTAGTCCCAGAATCCGTTCAGCCCGCCGTAGATTTCAGAATTCTGAAATATGAATCCACGGCGTTTGCACAGCGCAACAATCTTTTCCATCGAACGAGTCATGAAACAGGTTTCTTTTCTGAAAGCCGAGTTATTGGAGTTCCTGAATTTTCCATTGTGGCCGGATTGTAGAAGCCCGATTCAACGGCGCAAAGGACAGTACAGAATCCCATCATCGACGGGAACGCTGAGGCGATCGCATTTTTTTGCGGGAATCGCTCTGTTCAATTCGGCAGGCCGACAAGATCCGCTGGGAGGTCAGGTTGATCCTTTGCCTGATGCGTGGCGAGGATTTCACGCAGCTCCGCCACTATCGCAGGATGGCTGTTGATCAGATCGGACATTTCGTAAGGATCGTCCGCGATGTTAAATAACTGAGGCTCACCTTTCCCCGGAACGATCAGTTTCCAGTCACCATGACGCACGGAATGCCCGGTTTTCATTGCAATGTAGATTGTACGAGGCGTCGAATTTTCTGTGGCCTCTGTCAAATTCGGCCATTGATTCACTCCGTCCCATTGAAGATCCGTCTCCGGCTGGTAACCCACGAGGTCTGCGATCGTCGGCATCCAGTCGGCGACGTGCATCGGCGTTGTCAGTTTTCGAGTTGTCAATTTTCCTGGCCAGTTGACGAACGCACAAACGCGCGTTCCGCCTTCGTACAAGGTATTCTTCTGACCTCGCAATGGATCATTTTCGCTGTTTAGCAGAGAATCTCCGACGTCACCGACATAAGCGTTCGTGAGTGATTCAATTCCGCCGTTATCGCTCGTAAAGACGATCAGCGTGTTGTCACGTTGAGCAGTGCGATCGAGTGCATCGACAAACTGACCGACTTTTGCATCAAGCTGCGAAACCATTGCTGCCATTCTCAGACGCGAATCGTGCAACGCTGGATCGTCGTGGAATCTCACTCCATCATAAAGTCGTTTGAATTCTTCAGGTGCATCGACCGGCGTGTGGACCGCATGGAAGGGAACGTACACGAACCAGGGACTTTTCTTCACTTCGATTCTTTGTAACGCTTCCGCAGCAATGAGTTCTGTTGCGTTCCCTTCTTCGTGCAGTGGCTTCCCATCGCGGTGCCATGTGTCTTCGTAGACACCGTGACGATACTTGTGAGTCCACGGATCTGCGGCTCCCGTCAGTGTTCCATAGCCGTGATCAAATCCAAAGTGATTTGGTCCCCATTCAAATTTCGCTCCAAGATGCCATTTTCCGGACTGAGAAGTCGTGTAGCCTTTCGACCGGAGCATGGAAGCCATAGTCACGGTTCCGATCGGCATCGCTCGTAAATTGCTTGGTGCCAGGGCATGCGGCCCGAATCGTCCCGGATAACGACCGCTCATCAACGCCGTACGAGTCGGCGTGCAGACGGGTTGAACGTAGTGCTGATCCAGCTCAATTCCTTCTCGGACCAGTTTGTCCATGTTGGGTGTTTTTCCGAATCCGCTGTGCCAGCCAACGTCACTCCAGCCCAGATCGTCGGCCACAACGATCAGGATATTCGGGCGGGTATCGTCCGCTGCGTTCACATCGGAAAAGAACACGAACGAAATCAGTGAGAAAAGAATAAACTGATGGAATTGATTGGCGATCATTTGTAGTCTCGGTTTGATCTCGGTTTCACTCACATTGAGAATTACCGCAGAGAGTCTAATCGCACGAGCATTCTCCCGCGATTCTAAAGGCTTTCGGCGTTGGTAAAACTGAAGTATTTCGCTATGGTTCCGAGAAATGCGTTCTTAGGCGAGCGAAACGTTCGGAACAATCGAGGAGTGCAGAATCCCGAGAACCACCGGAGTGAATCCGGTGACGGGTAAATTGAGGACCATTGGGTGCCTGCCCCGGTTTCCGACGGTAACCAGAAATCTGCCGCTCGCCCCAAACACGATTACAAGTCTGAAATGCGCGGATCTTAACGAAAGACCAAACTGAATGGACGGGATGATAATTGATGGAATTGCCGTCTTTCCATTGCCGGGATGCCGTGAACCACTTAGCTCTCTCAGTCATATGCTCGGGGCAGCCGTGTTTGCTGCCATGGCGATACTGCTCATTCGACGCGGACGCGGGGATTGGGTGCGAACGACAAGTCTGGTCGTGATGGCAGCATCGTCTGTGTTGCTTCTTCTGCTCAGCAGTGCGTATCACCTGGTTTGGCCTGGTCCAGCTCGAGAAGTCCTGTTGCGGGCGGATGTGGCGGGCGTTTTTCTGCTGATCGCGGGCAGCATGACGCCTATTCATGCCATTCTCTTCACAGGCCATGCGAGATGGTTGGCACTTGTTTTGATCTGGACCGTCGCAGTCGTCGGAATCCTGCTTCGGATGGTCTACCATGAATTTGTGACAGACGCTGTGGGTGTGTCCATCTTTCTGCTGTGTGGCTGGGGCAGTCTTATCACGGCAATTATCCTGTGGCGACGCTATGGCTGGAAGTTCATGAAACCGGCGGTACTTGCGGGAACATCGTACACTCTGGGAGCCATCGTGCTGCTGGTGCATGGTCCAACATTGGTCCAGGGCGTCATGGGGCCTCATGAACTCTGGCACTTGGCAGTATTGGGCGGTCTCACCATGCACTGGAAGTTCGTGTTCCAGTTCGCGTCCGGGGCTGACCCGGTACGGGCGATTTCGTAGTCAGTAACTTCGGCGAGCGGAGCGGCGTCAGCCCTCCAGGATATGTTTGCAACTCGGCAGGCTGACACCCATCGCTCCAGGATCCGCAGGTGCAACTCGGGGGGCTGACACCCAACGCTCGCCTCAATTGCTGATTCCGTTCTGTGACACAGCTTGAACTCGCAGCAGGCGACCGACTGGACGGCGGAGATCGACGACGACAGGTTGTGTCGTCTGAGCCGTTGCAACGTTGCCAGCAGCATCACGGGCGAGCAGTCGGAAGTACAGTTGCGTCGGCGTTCCCGGACGCACGCCCCACTGATAGCCGCCCTGATCAAACTGCCAGTCAAAGACCGGAGTCCAGGGGCCGTTGGGTGCGGCTGCGTATTCCAGTCGAACTGGCGTGCCCGCTGGATTTTGCTCTCGAACCTGCCACGACAACTGGACCGTGCCAAACCCATCCGTCCGCATCGTCGGTTGAGCCAGTTCAATCACTGGCAGACTTTCGTCAACGGAAACTACCATTTCCGGAACCTGCCCGGGCTGAGGTGGATCGTCGGCAAAACCAAGTCCGTTGCGAACTCGTACGGCAAAACCAAATGTTCCTTCACCGCGTGTATCGATCAAAATCGGGCTGCGAAGGTCTTCGTCGTTACCATACGTAAACCACTGCGTTCCGCCATCTTCTGTGACGAACAATTCCACGGCGCTCACACCAGATGGTCCAACATCATCGACCTGATATTCCAGGTCAAAGACATGATGATTGATAATCTGAGCGCCTGCGGCTGTCTGGTAGGCTGCTTCTCTGATCGGAGTTGAAGAAGAATTGAAACTGGTAGCAGGACTTGCGGACTGAGACGGCGCATAGCCGCTGTAAGACTGGCCGGATTGAGCCAGCGGAGAACCTCCAGTGAAGGTGTTCCCGCCAGGATTCAGCCGTGCGCCATTGGCAGGCGGAATCGTCAATCCGTTCGAACTCAACACAGTGCCGGAAGCCGGATTCATGCCAGCCGCCGGATTTGTGCCAGGGAACGGCGACGGTCCCAGAGGAGCCGCAATCGACTGTGCGAACTGATTGCCGGGCACAACGTTCGACGACGGTCCCGCTGCACTCAGGACCAGTTGAGTTGAAGTCTCTCCCTGATTGCCCGCAGAATCCCGCACAGCAGCTCTCACCGACACCGCAGAACCCGCAGGAACCTGCAACGACGCCTGACCGCTTGACGCAGGAGTTATTTGGACTGGCTTCCATCGTCCATCGGATCCGTCAGAGTATTCTATATTCAGAGTCTGTGGCACGACCGAGGCGTCTCTTGTGATCCAGTTGACGAGTACCTGACCGTTGCCCGCATCCAGCAGATCAAGGTGAATGTCAGGCGCAACGGTATCGACGACAACTTCCAGTTCAGGAACGCTTCCCTGGATAGATTGCTGCAAATTTCCCTGAGCATCTGTCGTGCGGATGGCAAATGAATAGTGTCCATCGCGCGGAGCAGAAAACGTAAAGCTGCCACTTGCTGCGGAAACGGTATTCAGTTTTTCCCAGTTGCGACCGCCATCCTGTGAGCCGAACAGCACGGCAAAGCCCTCAGGTCGCTGGCCAGGTTCTGCTTCGACATCAAACGGAATCTCAAAGCGACCGACGTTAGTAACCAGCGGTTCCTCAGCGAAGGCCAGTCCGGAAAAAACGGTGGCAGCAGCACCAGCGGCTAAACCATGCGCCGTCCATCGATTGAATTTGCGTCGCACAGACTTCAGAAACTTCAGCATGCTCATCCCGGTGTTCCCCCGCTGGGTGTGCTATCAGCCGCCCCGTTGAAAGTGCGCAGAATGAATACGCGCAGTTTCACTTCTCGATCTATCGGAAGTCACGATTTGAAGACTTAAACGCAATGTCAATGCTGTAGCGACTGCAAGGATTGCAGGATGAATCGACAACCTATGTTGCCCGTTGTCACGCGACAATCCGCAGAAACTGCCGATGTTCGAATGAATAGACAGCCGGCGTCGCAGCCGCGTCTCCGTTATCACTGCCGCAGCATGAGATCGTCGAGATTGTTCAGTTGAGTTTCAATGCGCGCCGCTTCCGAATCCTGAGTCTCGATCGTTCGCGGAATCGATGGAGTTTTCATACTGCGATCCAGCACTTCGGCAACATCGGGCGCGGAAACCGGCGGAGAATAAAAGTAACCTTGTGCGTGCGAGCAACCCATCGAATACAGCAAATCTCGCTGTTCCGCCGACTCGACGCCTTCTGCCACGATATTCAGATCCAGATTCTGCGCCAGATTGATGATCGTGCGGACGACATCTCGTGTCTCGCGACAGTTGAGCATCTTATGAACAAATGATCGATCAATCTTCAACTGGTCCAGTGGAATCCGGTGCAGGAACGGCAGTGACGAAGTCCCGGTCCCGAAATCGTCGATTCCAATTCGAATCCCCAGATCACGCAGTTCGTTCATTACTGTCCGAGTCTGTTCAGGATTGCCAAGCAGCGCGGCCTCATTCACTTCCAGTCTGAGCGAATGTGGATCAATTCCGACTCGGCTCATCGTCAGCAGCAAGTCATGTTTGAAGCCCGGTTGACTGAATTCATCAGACGAACAGTTGACCGTGACGCTGATCAAAGGCCCGCCGAATGCCAAATCGTTCCATTTCAGCACTTGTTCACAGGCTTCTTCAAAGATCGTGCGTCCGAGGTGGCTTGTGAGTCCCAGGGACTCGATCAGCGGCACAAAAACGTCCGGTCCGATGTTTTCGCCACGTGGATGTTTCCAACGACAAAGCGCTTCGAAACCTTCGATACGACCAGAAGATATCCTGACGACGGGCTGATAGACAAGGTAGAACTCGTGAGTCCGAATAGCCTGTCGCAGATCGTCTTCCAGTGTCAATTTTTCCGTTGCACCAGCCTGCATCTCGGGATTAAAAACACGGAATTGTCCGCGGCCACTGGTCTTCGCAAAGTACATTGCCGTGTCCGCTTCCCGAATGGCATCTGCGGATGTCTTTCCTTCGGTTCCCCCAAAGGCGATTCCGATACTGACGCCGATCACAGCGTCCCTGGTACCGATCTGGAAAGGCTCAGCCAGCGCGATGATAATCCGTTCGGCAACGTGTTCGGCATCTGCGCGCGAATGAAGCTGATGCAGCAGAATTGTGAATTCGTCGCCGCCATGACGCGCGACCGACCAGGTGGGTTTCTGGCGGGCGACGAAGTCGGAACCGCGCAGGCAGCTTTCCAGCCGTCGAGCCACACTGCACAGCAGAAGGTCACCAGCGTCGTGTCCGTAGTTGTCGTTGATTCGTTTGAAGTCGTCCAGATCCAGAAACAGCACGGCGCTCAAGCCGTGTTTCTGCGGATCCAGACTGATAATCTTTGTGACTTGTTCTTCGAACAGGAGTCGATTGGGAAGTCCAGTCAAAACATCGCGGACTTTACCTTCGGTCACGTCGGCCAGTGAGCCTGCGAGTCGATGCACATTGCCGTCAGCATCCTTCTGCACGATTCCACTGCATAACATCCAGCGGTAAGAATCGTCCCGGTGTCGCATCCGGAGTTCACATTCGAAACGAACGTCATTGTGACTTTCCGATTTGCTGATCAATTCGATGAAAGCATCGCGATCGTCCTGATGCATGCGATCGATCCAGACCGGTATGGTGGAATCGAGTTCATCATCTTCAAAGCCCAGAAGTTCCTTCCATCGAGACGAAAGAAAGATCTGTTTTCGCAGAACGTCCAGATCCCACAATCCCGTCTGGGACCCCTGAGCAGCCAGAGCATACCGCTGCCGGCTTTGCTGCAGTTCCGCATACGTCTGTCGATGTTGAAGACGCAGTGCGATTCGTGTCAGCAGGATTTCGTCTGCGAAAGGTTGTGTCAGATAGTCACTGGCACCTGCATGGAACGCTGTGACTTCGAACGAAGATTGCGTTGAATCGGCAATCACGATGACGGGCAGCAGCGGTTCAGGATATTGTCGCCGGATCGCCCTCAAAAGCTCTAATGCATCAGACTCCGAAGAGGCAATTGTGATCAGCACAAAGCTGGGCAACGATTCGCGAATCTGACTGAGAGCCAGATCGCCGAATTCAGCCATTCGGACCAGGTAACCTTCCCCTGCCAGCAGACGCGGCAGCAACTGTCGAGCCGCTTGGTCGGCCCCGATGACAAGGATTGAGTCCCCGAAAGGTATGTCATTGCCCTGGAACGCGGTTTCCGAAAGCCGCAAAAGCAGTTCTTTGGGATTCGAAGAGGAAATCACGCAAGCTTCCATTTTCGGGTCAAGGGGAATTGTGGAATAATTCTCCGGTAAGTCGTCCCGATTCCACATGGAAACCTAAGTCGAAAATTCGCAAGGCGAACAGAAGATATCGCTAAATTACGTCAAAAGCACAAGGGTTGTTGCGAAAGAACCGGGCATGTTGCGATTTGGCAACATGCTGAGCAGCCAATCTGTATCTGTCCTTGCGAAACCGCTGGACTGTCATCGTCCAGGGGTTGAATTCTGCGGCATCAACTGACACCATTCGGCGTAGTGAATTGATCACGCGAGAGTGGCGAAATTGGCAGACGCGCTGGATTTAGGATCCTGTGCCTTAAACGGCGTGGGGGTTCAACTCCCCCCTCTCGCAATTTTCCTCAAAGAGATCCAGAGTCTGCTCAATCGGCAACCCTGGATCTCTTTGCGTTTCCGGCCATAGGATCGCTCGCTGAATAACTATCCAATATGAACTGAGTGGTGGGAAATGGTATCCGGCGAGCGGAGTGGCGTAAGCCCTCCGAGAATCATGAGTTCAACTCGGTGGGCTGACACCCACCGCTCGTCAAGTCACACGAATCATCACCTCGCAAAGTTTAACACCATCATTGCCAGACTGAAGCACGCAGGTTTAGCCAGATCAGTTCTGTTTCAGACTGCTGCAGAGGATACAGCAGATTCGGGAACCATGCGTCGAAGTCGTCAGTCTGGCTGGAGCTAATCGCGTTCGATTTGAGATCACGCGATTTGCAAAAGACGAGTTTTCGAGCTGGCCAGTGCAGGGCGATGAACGCGGCGATCGAGTCACTGGTGACGCTCCAGGATTCCGGAAGTGACCTGGACTGCTGTGTTCGTTCTTCGCGAAGAAATCTACTGGTATCCAGAAGCACAGCATCGCAGTACTTCCATGCTGTTTCAGCAGCGATTCGGTTTGAAACGACTGGCAGATTTCCGCAAGTGCGCGACAACATTTCCGAATTGTACGTCATCGCAGCGATTGCGTCCCAGTGAGCCTGCTGGCTCGAAAGTCCAAAACGGCAATCCAGTTGTCGGATTTCATCGGCGGCCATGCCACCGCCTGTGACTATCAGTGACTTCTGCGAGCTGAAAGGTTTCACAACCATTTTCAGTCGTGCGGCCAGATCGGACAGGGTCAACAGGCTGCCGCCAAGTTTGATGACGACGGGTGAATGAAGATACATGCAGCGGCTTTCTTCCCTCTGCTCAGTTCAATCGCTGCCGCTCAAGAGAATCCGCAATCTGTTCGATGATGCCCGTGACAAAGCGATCGAGATTACTGGCCGCCTTGTTGCTGCGTTCGCGCCACTGGTTCATAACAGCGATCTTACGCAGACCTTTGAAGAGTGTTCCGAGGGCAGATCCGATCGCGCGACTTGTCGGGTGAAAAATCATGGATGCGGCCTGCTCAGGAATCTCTTCGTCGATCGAATCCACAGCGACACGAATCGCCATAAAACGAACCGTTCGTTCCTGGCAGACTTGAGCGACCGCAAGGCTGCCCGTGTCGGCGGCAAGACCGGGAAAGCGTTCGCGGAGTGATTGTTTTTCTACCGGTGTCACGGGATGAGTGTCAGCAACGATCAGCTTTCCAACATGAATCCGTTTGCGGGCCGGAATGTTGCATTTGACTGGCAGAGTGTTGACATGTGTGTCAGAAATCTGGTTGGCGATCACAAGGTCGCCTGGCTGGATTTCTTCCGACAGTGACGAACTGAATCCCACCGAGAGAATCCACGACGGACGATGTTCGGCAATCAGCAGTTCCGTCGCCGCCCGATGCGCGGCAAATCCTTCACCCGCTTCGACCAGCGCGACGCGGGTGGATTCTCCGAGAAATCCACCTCGCACGTTCATCTTCTTTTCTGAGTAACTTCGGGTACGATCGAGGCGTTTCAGAAACGGCTTGACTTCGCCTTTGTGAGTACACACGATCCCGATGTCAGCGGACGAGCGATCCGCAGCCGACTCTTCCGACGCTGGTGTTTGTTTTTTGCCTTTGCCGGAATCGCTCACGCTGACGCCTCAAAATCCTTCATAAACTGCACAAGTGCATCCACGCCTTCCGGCGGAAAGGCGTTGTAGATACTGGCCCGCATCCCGCCGACGCTGCGATGACCTTTCAGTCCACTGAAGCTCTTCGCTTCAGCAGCTTTAATGAAGGCGTTGTCTTTGTCCTCATTGCCTGTGACGAAGGTCACATTCATTTGAGACCCGCTGCCGGGTTTCGCCGTCGATTTGAACAAGGTGCTTTGCTTTAGATAGTCGTACAGTTTAGCCGCTTTGGCTTTGTTTCGAGTTTCCATCGCAGCGAGGCCGCCATTGGACTTGATCCAGCGGAACACCAGCATCATCAGATAGATGCCAAATGTCGGTGGCGTGTTGTACATGGATTCATTTTCTGCGTGAGTCCTGTACTGCAGCATTGTGGCGAGATTCTTGTTACCCGCTTCGACAAGATCTTTGCGGACAATCACAAGCGTGACTCCACTTGGTCCCAGATTCTTCTGAGCACCCGCGTAGATCAGACCGTACTTTGGCACATCGATGCGGCGGCTGAAAATATCGCTGCTGGCGTCGCACACCAGAAATGCTGAGCCTGGGATTTCCGCAGGTTCGGTTGTGAACTGCGTTCCAAAGATCGTGTTGTTCGAGGTGAAGTGAACGTAAACCGGGTTGTCGCTGTACGTGCAGCGATCCGGGATGTAGTTGAAGTTGGCGTCTTTGCTGGTGCAGGCCACATGCGTCTTGCCACAGGACTTGGCTTCCTTGAGTGCTTTTTCCGCCCAGGCACCGGTGATCAGATAATCGGCCGTGCGATCGGCAGGAAGCAGATTCTGTGGCACCATGGAAAACTGCATTGAGGCACCGCCCTGCAGGAACAGGACCGCGTAGTCGACTGGAATACCAGCCAGTTCACGGCAGAGTGCTTCCGCTTCCGCAGCGACAGCCATAAACGGCTTGCCGCGGTGCGAGTGTTCACAAATGCCAACACCTGTTGTGCCGAGCGACAACAGATTTTCGCGAGCTTCTTCCAGGACAGTTTCGGGAAGGATGGCCGGACCGGCAGAAAAATTCCAGATGCGACGAGTCATCGCGGTGTCAACTTTCATAAAATGGTTCATCGTAAAAATATCACTGCAAATCCCTGCGGATTCTAGGGGGTTTTTACGTTCCTCACAAATCCGGTGGCGACGTTGACCCGCTGTCAGGAAATCTGCACTCAGAATTCGCGATAATTCGTGATATTTTGCAGGATTGCGGTCTGATCGGAACCTTTGCTGAAGGTGGTAAACAGAAGTTCGGCACCATACCGCAACTAGGCGAAATCTGTTAGTATCCCTCGTCCGCAGAATAAGGTCGATGAGGCAACGTTTTACCGAACCCGCGTGAGTTCGGTCAGTCGGGTCGCAGCGTCGCTACGTCAATTTTCGAACGTGCGCCAATTTGATTTTCGGAACAGGGCATTCTATGCAGTTGTCATGCAATCGAGCGTTATTTTCTTCCGCATTTTCCATTGCCGCTTCGGCAGTTCCGTCGCGAACACCCAAAGACATTCTTCGCAATGTTTTTATGTCCGTCACTAGCTCTGGTGTGGAACTGGTCGGCACCGATCAGGAAATGGCCATTAGATTCGCGGTGAGTGGGATTACCACCAGTTCCACTGGCGAGGCCCTGCTGCCGACTCAACGAATGTCGTCCATTCTGCGTGAGCTGCAGGATGAGCAACTTGAATTGACAATTGACGAGCAGAACATCACTCTGAAAGCCGCCTCAGCGAAGTTTCGACTGACTTCTGAAGATCCTCGTGAGTATCCGCCGGTTCCTCAATTCAGCGACGAAGATTATTTTCGCGTTCCTGCTCCTGTCTTTCGGCAGATGATTCGCCGGACGACGTTTGCGACCGACACCGAAAGTACCCGTTACGCGCTTGGTGGTCTGCTGCTGGAATTCAATGAAGGGATGGTTACGCTGGCGGCAACTGACAGCCGACGTCTGGCGGTGGCGACAGCCGCGTGTGAAAAACATGGCTCTCCCGAAGCACCGGCAAAGGCAACCGTCGTGCCGACAAAAGCCATGTCGCTGCTGGAACGATCGATCGATCCACAGGCCGAGTTTGTCGATATCGCCGTCCATGACAACGATGTGATGATGCGATCCGGATCGTGTGTCGTCTATAGCCGTCTGGTCGAAGGTCGCTTCCCGCGTTATCGCGATGTGATTCCTCGCAGTGGCAACGTCGATATCGGATTGCCAGTTGGGCCGTTCTTTGCGGCCGTGCGACAGTCACAAATTATTACCGATGAAGAAAGTCGCGGTGTGGATTTTCAGTTTCATGAATCCATGTTGACACTCAGCAGTCAGGCCAGCGCCATTGGGGAATCGAAAATTGAATTGCCGATCGAATACGACCACGAGGAAATCAAGATTACATTTGATCCCAAGTATGTCGCCGATTTTCTGAAGGTTCTGGGGCCAGAGGCTTTGGTGAATCTGCAGTTGACGGATTCCGATACTGCGGCTGTGTTTCGCGTGGAAGATTCGTACACGTATGTCATCATGCCATTGGCTCAGGATCGGTAAAGATCGTTCGAGAAACAACCGTAAATCGTAGTGGAATTCGCCAGAATTCCCTGCAGTCAGGATTTTCGGGGAAATCCACTACGGCACCTGGAAAAGGATTTCAGCCTTGTCCGACGAAGCACTTTCAAATCCATTGTCTCTGAAGAATGCGTTGACGCGGTTCATTCGTGGCAAAGGATTGGTCAACCGATCTGCGACTGAAGCCTTGAACGCCGAATGGCATCGCGTCGTGGGCCCGGAGATCGGACGCCGCAGCCGAGTCCGCAAACTTCGCGGCGGAATTCTGGAAATCGTAGTGACCAATAGTGCAGCGCTCGAAGAACTTCGCGGTTACCTGCATGAAAGCGTGCTTCAGCAAATGCAGAGCAGTCTGCCGGAATCCAAAATTCAATCGATTCGCTATGTGCGAGCGCGATAAGTAAACCGAACCTGAAATAAGAGACTTGAGATTTCAAATCTTGAGATGTAATACTTCCTGTGGTACTGAAAGAAAGTGCAAAACGTGTCTGTAGCGACTGTTGGTGAACCTGACGACGGACCTGAATCCGAAAAAGTTAAAACAGCGATTCCTGAAGAGACTCGTGAGAAAACCTATGACGGCTCCGATATCCAGCATCTGAAAGGGATTGAAGGTATCCGCACACGTCCCGCGATGTACATCGGCGACACCGGCGCACCGGGGCTGCATCATCTGGTCTACGAAGTTGTGGACAACAGTATCGACGAAGCCGTCAACGGATTTGCCTCCGAGGTGACCGTTCAGATCAATGTCGATGAAAGTATTTCCATCGTGGACAACGGTCGCGGCATACCAGTGGATGCGGTTAAGGGCGACGGGCGTTCTGCATTGGAAGTTGTGCTCACAGAAATCCACGCCGGTGGAAAATTTAATCGCGAGAGTGGCTACAAAGTCGGCACGGGTGGTCTGCACGGCGTTGGTATCACGGCAGTCAACGCATTAAGTTCATGGCTGACTGCGGAAATTCAACGCGGCGGTTCGGTATGGGTGATGGATTTCGAAAAGGGGCGTCGGACATCAGAATTGCGGCAGCTCGGACGAGCAGATTCCACGGGAACCCGATTGACATTCCTCCCGGATCCAACGATTTTTTCCGAAACGAAATTCTCGCTGGATACGCTTACGCGCCGCATGCGAGAACTGGCGTTTCTGACGCCCGGCATTCGCATTACGCTGCGTGATGAACGCGCCGATCGAACGGAATCGTTTCATTTCGAAGACGGGTTGGTCGAGTTCGTCAAATACCTGAATCGCACGCAGACGCCACTCACGTCGGATGTGTTTCGCGTTATGGCGGAGCACGAAGATGTCGTCGTGGAAGTGGCCATGCAATACAACGATGGCTACACGGAAAACGTGATGACATATGCGAACAACATCTACAACCCCGACGGCGGGACTCATCTGACCGGTTTTCGAGCCGCTATGACTCGCACGATGAACAATTACGCCAAGGCTGGCAATCTGTTCAAAGATGTCACTCCGGTTGGTGACGACTTCCGCGAAGGGCTGACGGCGATTGTGTCCGTCCGCGTTCCAGATCCAAAATTTACGTCTCAGAACAAGGTGAAACTCACCAACGGCGAAGTCGAGGCCGCCGTGCAGACAGTGGTGAACGAGGGATTTACGAAGTATCTGGAAGAGAATCCACCGATCGCGAAGAAGCTGATTGCCAAAGCCGTCATGGCGGCTGAAGCTCGAGAAGCCGCCCGTAAATCGCGCGACATGGTCCGCCGCAAAGGAGCGCTGACGACCGGTGGTTTGCCGGAAAAACTTCGAGACTGTCGCAGCCGCGATCTGGAATCGACCGAGCTGTATCTGGTGGAAGGGGATTCTGCCGGTGGTTCTGCGGACACCGGTCGCGACTCGAACATCCAGGCGATTCTTCCGCTGCGAGGAAAAATTCTGAATGTCGAAAAAGCACAGCTCGTGAAGGTGCTGGACAATACGGAAATCAGCAACCTGTTTCGCGGTATCGGATTGTCGCCCGCCGGGGTTGACGAAGAAATGGATATCAGCAAGCGACGCTATGGTAAAATTATCGTTATGACTGACGCAGACGTGGACGGAAGCCATATTCGTACTCTGCTGCTGACATTTCTGTTTCGCCACATGCGAGACCTTGTTCAGGGCGGACATATCTATATCGCTCAGCCGCCGTTGTACCGCGTCATCCAGCGTAAACAAGTGCGTTATGTGCAGACGCATCAGGCGATGATGTCGGAATTGATCAGTCTTGGCATGAGTGGAACTCGTCTGACTGTCAAAGCCGACAATACGGTTTTTGCGGACGAAAACCTTAAGAAGATTTGCGATCTGACGATGCAGATGGAGCAGCCGCTCGAACTTCTTGAACGTCGCGGTATTGACATCCGATATCTGATCAAATTTACGTCCGGCGAAAAGTCGCGTCTGCCACGATATCGAGTCCTGTATGCGGATTCAGAAAAATGGTTCATGGAACGCGATGACGCGGATGCGTTCCTGTTGTCACTTCAGCCCGTGGTTCCTGAGACGCCAGCAGCGACTTCAGAAAGCGAAGGCCAGCAGCGCGAAGTCACCGATAAGCCTGCGACAACAGATCAACCAGCCGCACCGCGTGAAAAGGCCGCGCAACTTGTCGATCTGCACGAGATCAAGACACTGAATGACGTATTTGCACAACTCAAAGACTACGGATTCTTCGTTGCCGATTTCACGCCCGCTGGTGTCCGAAACGCGGAACCGATTTTTCCGTTCGTCCTCGAACGCGATGACGAGCGCGTAAAACTTGCCAGCCTCCGCGATTTACTCAACGAACTGCGTCAGATGGGAGAAAAGGGCCTCACCCTGACACGCTTCAAAGGTCTCGGTGAAATGAACTCCGAAGAACTCTGGGACACCAGCATGGACCCGGAAAAACGGACATTGCTGCAGATCCGCATGGAAGATGCAGCGGCGGCAGACGAAATCTTCCGAGTTCTCATGGGCGACGCCGTCGAACCTCGCCGCGAGTTTATTGAAAAACACGCACTCGATGTGAAACAACTGGATATCTGAGATGTGAGACGTTTCTAAGACGAACGGCGGTTATGAATCATCGTGGTTCGCGGATCGAAGAGCGGTTAGAATTCAAGTACTCGGCGAGCAGAAGGACGTCAGTCCCCTGAGTGTGAATTCTTACCGTTAAACGACTCTCGATGGTGTCACTGCATCGACAGCGGTTCACGTCTCCGGCTCGACGACGTGACTTCTCACCGTTCGAAGTATCAACATGTTGGCCGACAGTCAGTGACTGAGAAATCCCGTGTCGCTCAAAAAACAACTCCCTGCCGCAGATAATCCTCCGATCGTCTTTTTCGACGGAGTTTGTGGACTTTGCAATCACACTGTAAACTGGCTGCTGGCACGCGATCCGGAACGCCGACTGCGTTTCGCGCCGCTACAGGGCACGACCGCTGCGGAATTGCTCAGTGATGAAATTCGAAGCAATCTGGACACATTGGTCTTTGTACGGCAGGGGACAGTTTTTATTCGATCCGCAGCGGTGAGTCGCATTTTGATGACTCTGGGCGGTCGCTGGAAAGTACTCGGCGGGTTGTTGTGGCTGGTACCGGGGTCAGTTCGTGACCTTGGCTATCGCATTGTCTCTCGATTGCGATATCGCATATTCGGCAAACACGAGACTTGTCGCTTACCGACGCCTCAGGAACGGGCGGTGTTTCTGGATTGAGTTGTTTGCTTGTACGCAGCCGTTCGGGCGGTAACATTCGTTCTGGAACGAGCACGGAGAAGCAGCTTTCTAAGACCATCCTGCTGCGGCGTTACGCCGTGGTTGACTATTCTATCCAATTCGTCCCCAGAGTCGTTGTGCGTTCGGCCAGCAATCGACTGCCGCCGCGCGACCATGGCAAGCACAAGGCTTTCGCTCGGCGGCAGTCGATTGCTGGCCCCTGGGAACGCCTCTGGTCCGGAGATCGAAGTTAGACGCTGCTTTTCCTGCCGTTCCTTTTTTCGTACTACACAGATGGACCTGAGAATTCGCCGCGATGCTGATACGACTGCTTCGATTTCTCTTTGGGCGTTCCAGACCAGCAGCGTCTGCGGAAACCGCATCGTCCAGCGAAGTCGCACCGTCGTCACTGACCGGACGTGATCTGTTGCAACCCGCCAGTGTGCAATCTTCCAGTCAACAATCTTCCAGCGTGCCGATGTCCGGAACGAGCTCGGAATTAAAACCACAGTCTGGTCTGAGTGGACTGACTATTGACAGATTTGCACCGATCACTGTTGAAGAATCGCTGACAGCCACCGCGACACCCGGATGGCGATCCGCTTTCCTGGATTCACGCGGGACGATTCCGTCAATCAATCTGCCTCGTGTTCAGGTGATTGATCGCACGATGGTCGGCATGGGGCTGATCTCCGAGCAGGAACTCGCTGAGATACACGACATCGGCGAGAAGATGGCGCAGTATCAGAGTGATGCGGCCTTCATTGCAATTTCCGGTGAGCGCGCAGTTGTCGAATCGCGTGAAGAACGGCAACGGCGTAAAGCACAAAAGAAGGCCGAAGCCGACGCAAGGAAAAATTTGCGGCGTGAACAGATCGCGCAGCGACGCGGAAACGACATTGTCTTTCTGGGACGCAGCGTGTCACGCGGTCTTGCCGATCGACGTTCAAACATCGAACTACTGCAAAGCAACGCCCTCCCGGTACTCTCAACTCCCGCGGATCTGGCGGCAGCCATCGGTATTTCGATACCGCAACTCCGCTGGCTGGCGTTCCACAGCGATGCACCGACCCGCGTCCATTATGTTTATTTTGATGTGCCCAAAAAGAGCGGCGGACTACGACGCCTCTCCGCGCCCCACAGAAAACTGGCGGAGGTGCAGCATTGGGTACTGACACAGATCCTGAATTTACTGCCCGTGCATCCGTGTGCTCACGGTTTTGTGGCACAGCATTCTGTTTTGACCAATGCAGAACCGCACGTCGGTGCGAGTGTGGTGATCAATGTGGATTTGAGCAGTTTTTTTTCAACAATCACATTTCCGCGTGTTGACGGCATGTTTCGAAAACTGGGTTATTCGCCCGCAGTAGCGACAATTTTGGCACTTCTGTGTACCGAATGTCCTCGACAAATGTTGACGTTGGGTGACACAATTTACTACGCCGCGACAGGACCACGCGCGCTGCCGCAGGGAGCGTGTACAAGTCCGGCGATCTCAAATCAGATCGCCGCGAAGCTCGATCGCCGAATGACGGCAATGGCGGTAAAGCTCAACTGGAAGTACACTCGCTATGCTGACGATTTGACGTGGTCCACAACAGGGGAAATTTCGCCATCGATCGGCTACGTGCTGGCTCGACTGCGGCATATCGTCCAGGACGAAGGTTTTGAACTCAACCACGCCAAAACTCGCATTCAGCGCCGCAGTCAGCAACAATCTGTGACGGGCGTTGTCGTGAACGATCGGATGAGTGTCCCACGGCAGACGATTCGTCAGATTCGAGCTATCCTGCACAATGCCAGACAGACCGGGCTTGACGCACAGAATCGCGACGAGCATCCTCATTTTCACGACTGGCTGGCTGGCATGATCGGCTGGATAAAAATGGTAAATCCCGAACAGGGCGAAAAGCTGCAATCGGAATTGGCAGCGTTGTCGTAAACACAACGGAACCTTTCATGTTCACTCAGACGCTTGCATTTCTGACACGCAGCATCCGGCAGGAATCACGGCTTCTGACGCATCATGTCGTCCGTGGCACGCTTGTGTTGTTGACGCTGGTGGTGTTTTTTATGCAGGTTCTTGAATCGCCGCGGCGAGGTGCGTCCGGGTTATTCCTCGTGGAAAGTATCTCAAATTGCTGTTACCTGTGTCTGACGCTGCTTGGGATCATGTACTTCTCGCTTGCAATCACAGAAGAGAAGGAAGAAGAAACACTTCCGCTGTTACGGATGACGGGCGTCCGGAATTTCACGTTACTGATCGGAAAATCCGTGCCGCGTCTGGCGATTGTGATCCTGCTGATCCTCGTGTCCGCGCCATTCTTGTTGTTATCAGTCACGCTGGGTGGTGTGGTGCCGGAACAGATTATGGCTCTGGTGCTGGGAATGATGTGTTATGCGTTTTGTCTCAGCCAGATGGGACTGTTCAGCAGCACAATCTGTCGCAGCAGTCGGCGAGCGACGAGTGGCACAATTATAATGTGGATCGCTTTGGAATTCGGAAGCTGGTTCTTGAGTCTGTTTGCGGCGGGTTGTCGAGAATGGGGCTACATTCCCCTTCAGCAATTCCTGGAGAATGCTTCAGAATTTTTGTGGCGGCGTTCGATGTGGTCGGCATCGAAGGAATTTCTGATGTACGAACGCGGTGAGAATATCTGGCATGTTCAGATGACGTTTCATCTGTGTCTGGGACTGGGATTTTTCGCCTTGAGTTGGCTGGTTTTTGAACCCATGAATTCTGCCTCACTGGCTCAGGGTGCGACGGCGTCTGATAATGTGACTCGCGGTCTTGGTACGCAGACGCGGGGCTTACGTTCACTGCGCTGCTGGGACAACGCCATCATCTGGAAGTCGTGGCAGTTTCTGGTGGGAGGTTGGTTGTGGATTTCGATACTGGCGATAGTGATGCCACTGCTCTCGATAGGACTTGTTCTCGGAATGTCCATTCTGATGGATGAACGCGCTGAATCGGGAATGTTCGGCGCAACATTGATGATTGTGGGCGGTGTGAGCTTTATCATTATGCTCACAAGATTGTTTGGCAGTGTTTTGAACCAGGAAGTCCATCAGCAAACATTGGTATCGCTGTGCATGTTGCCGAAGCGACGGTGGGAGATTCTGAGCGAACTGTATCTCGGTCTTCTGCCTGGTTTGTTGGCACCGTTGATCTGTTTTGGACTGGGGTTTCTCTGGGTAGGAGTTCTTGAACATAGGTTCTTCGCTGATTTTTTCAGTGATGTGTTTGTCTCGCCATGGCTCTGGGCAATGCTGGGTTGGCTGGTGGTGACGGTGCATGTGGGAACCCTGTTGTCAGTGTACCTGCGACATGGATCGATGCTGATCGCCATTGCCGTTTGTTACTTCGCAATTCCCTTTATCGGCGGAATGTTGATAAGCGTATTCGTGATGATCTTCAGCCAATTCGGATCAAACTCATCGGAATTGATTGTGCTGTATCTGTTTCCACTTGGAATTGTTGTGGGTGAAGCTGCGGCCTGTGTCCTGATTCATCGATGGATTTTGCATCGTGTGGAAGAACTTGCGGCAAAGTGATGCCGCTGCGTCGCAGTCTGAATCGTCAGTAAGCGCGGAGGTACGGAGTTCTCGGAGAAGAAAAACTATCTCCGACGAGCGGGGGACATCAGTCCCCTGATGAGAATTTTCCAACTTACCCGTCGCGCGATCAGGAATGGGGTGTTTCGTTGTTTAACCCGTGGCCGCAGGCCAGGCCGTTCCGGCAGTCCGCAGTGAAATCCTGGCACGTTCCCTTTTCAGACGAACTTCATCGACTCGACCACTCTGGTGATCATCGGTTGCTCGGTTTCTGAGAGTGGCGGAACGACGGGCTGTTTATAATCGATCGCGTAATCGTAGCCTGCCCGATCGTAGACCAGATTGAAAGCGGCCTGCAAATCCAGCGGCACGTCGGGATCCTCGATCGACAGCGGAATGAGAATTCGCGGCAACGGATCGGCAAGTGACCACCCATAGACTTCGGCCAGCGGTCGTGGCTTCGGTTTGCTGACCATCGCGAAATAGTCGCCAGGGGGAGGATCGGAAACTGCCGGACGTTCACCACCGCGAAGCAGATCAATTTCCACCAGGCTGACGCTCGTCTTGAGCAGGGCGTGGATTTTATCGAGGTACTGGTCGCGTCCCTCGGCGCCTTTGCGTTTGTTGGTTGGTGACAACAATTCGATGACCGTGACAACGCGCGCCGGCGAACCACGACGGATTGTAATGAACGTCTCGCGATGCTCTTCGAAATACGGCAGCGTGCAGACCTTCGGCTTGATCGACGGTTCATTGGCAACTGCGACACTGCCGCCAGCGCTGCCTTCCGACAGATGATCAAATCGATGGTAAATCGCCGCGTCCGCGACCAGCGTTTGCACGGGCTCAGTGGGATCGATGCGTTCGACGTAAATTCGACGTTCGACATCCACGATGTACCTGGGTCGAACGACGGGAACGAGTGCGTCTCGAATGGTCGTAATGAAGCTGGCGTGGAAATCCTCCCACTTCTGGCCTTCGATAAACGGGTCCATTCCCGGAAAAGCTGATGGCATGACCGAAAAACTCACTACTGGGGACGGTTGCAGGACAATGCTTCATTATAGCGACATATACGGAGGGGGATGGGAGACTTTTGCTGCCAATCAATTCATTTGCATCCACTTCCTGGCGCGGGTTCGACTCGCAACCCCAAAGTTGCGGGCAAAGTTCGCGAATTGTTGCTTAAGTCCACGGCATTCGAGCGGAGGATGTCAGTCCCCTGATGCGTCAGTTCCAACTCGCACGTCGCGCGGTCCGGAATATGGAGTTTTTTGTTAACCCGTGGCCACAGGCCAGGCCGTTGCGACAGTCCGCAGTGAAATCCTGGCCTGCGGCCACGGGTTAAACGATGAGTCTTACAAGTACACCTTCACTGACGGCTGGCCACATGATTGGCAGTCGATAGCTTCGCAGTCAAAAAGGATGACGTAGTGATCACGTGCCAGCGCGGATAATCATCGTCGGCATGAAGATCGACTGACCTTCGGTAAGTCCGGCACCGGCCGAATCCATGACGAACATGGCATAGGTGTCGGCGTTTTCCAGTGCCTTCGCCGGCGCGAGGCTCCAGAAGTCTGTGCGATGTCGGTAGGTGTGATCGATCACCGCTCCAGGTTTCCCCTTTTCCGGGCCAACGAAGTGGGCCAATTCGTGAATCGAGTTATAGGCCACGAAACTTGCATTGGTCATGTCGTTGAGTCCGGTGCAAATGTAAATTGCATCCTCGCGCAAGTTGGCCCCGGCGTAGTTGTCGTCCTTGCTCATTTTTGGTCGTCCGGACAAAGCTTTTCGAGTAAAGCCTCCACGGTACGTGAAAGCATAGATGTCCGCTTCGTCGCCGGGATCGAGCTGAAAGATGCCAGTCCCAGGCTTCGTTCGAGGTCCCGAACTGCCGATTGCCCCCTGCATTCTCTGAAGCAGCCGTCTGATTGTCAGCAACGACGCTGACTGAATCTGCTTCTGCTGCTTGCTCAAATTGAAGTAGGTGTCGATGCGAGCAAAACTGTCCTCACCAAGCCTGCTGATCGATTTGTTGTTACTCAGACGCCCGCTGACATGATCATTTGCAAGATCGACTGTGCGAATCGCGCCGACGATGAGTTGACTTGCCAGAGGCAGAGTGCTGTAAACTCGAGCCAGCGCCGACATTCGATCGGGATTTGAGGATGAGTCCTCGCTGGCGGATGAAACCTGAAACTCTCGCAGTCTCTGAATGGTGATCTTGTCAGGATCGACGCGGAAGTCACACCAGCTAAATTGATGCCGCTTAAATGCGGCGATGGCACCTTTCGTTTTACTGCCACAAATTCCGTCAGTGACCAAGTTCGGCAATGGACCGCCACTAGTCAGCGGGATGGCATTCAAGGCATTTTGGATCTTCACAACGTCGTCTTTGAAGTTGGTGCAACCCTCACCAACCGAACTCTTAATTGCCACCACTCCCTGCCCACCGCTGCCCCCGGTGGCGGCACCGGTTGGATACGCTATACATTCGCCAGTGGTACTTCTTGCGCAGACATCGTCAGCCATTCTAGTCAACCTTAAACGGTGAAAAGTCATCCAGGTAAGTGAAGTGGCAGATTATCGTCTCAGCACAATCGCCGGTTGCGAGGAAATTGCCGAGAATTCACGATCTGAGAGTTTCAACTCTGCCTGGGGGACATACATGGAGGCAGGATCCATCGGGAAATTCAACATCGACGGTGGAATCTGTATGGCGTAGGCCGTTCAGCTCTGCTTACTCTCCCAAACATGCTCCGATCGTTGGTGGAAACCGAGCATATCGTGCTTTCAATGGCATCTCCGAAAAAAATCCGGGAATCCCTGATGGGTTTCCGCAACGGTTTGCGAGTGTCGGATTAGAGGCGAAGCAAGTGAGCTTGCCGCCAGATGCAACGTCACTCCAAAAATGCGAAGAAATGTCGTGCAACCATTTGCAAAACCAGGCCGGTTTGACAAATCAGGCGAGTATGGTGCGGCAAACTGGAAACTGCGGATGCTGAAGACCTGGGTCATGCGGCACGAAAATGCGTCTGTCGTCAGCCCTCACCGTCGTCGCTGGATGCAGTCGGTGCAGGGTGTTACGATTGATGTCATACGAAGGACGACCTGCCGAACCCTGTCTCGTGGGGTCTCAATGTCGAATGAACACCATGAACATTCAGTGACCAACTGGATTGCCGCACTGAAGGAAGATCATTCCGTCGCCGGTCAGCGTCTGTGGGAAAAATATGTCGAGAAGTTAGCGAGGCTGGCTCGGAAGAAACTTGGCGGCGTCTCAAGGCGCGCAGCCGACGAAGATGATGTGGTCGCTGAGGTGTTCGCCGACTTTTTGCAGGGAGTTCACGAGCGTCGATTCGAACGGCTCCACGATCGCAATGACCTTTGGCAGGTTCTCGCCATGCTGACGGAACGAAGGGCAATCGGCCATGTCCGGAAGGAGACAGCCGCCAAGCGGGGTCGAAGCCAAACCCGTGGTGAATCGGCCTTTGACAACCCCGCCGCGCAAACTTCGGAGGCACGTGGCATCGGCCAGGTCCCGGGACATGAACCAGACCCGGCATTCGCCGCCGAACTGGCCGATCTGCTTGGGCACCTGCTGAGTTTACTCGACAACGACATGCTCCGAGCCCTGGCCCGCGACAATCTGGCCGGCTATACCCAGGAGGAAATGGCAAAACGGAACGGCATTGCTCTTCCGACAGTTCAACGCAAGCTGAAACTCATTCGCAATAAATGGGATCGAGAGACCCTCTCATGAACAATAACGCCGAAGGATCAGACCAGGATTTGCCATTTCGCGAGCTTCAGCACATTGATGCAGTGTGCGATGAGTTTGAGCGGGCGTGGAACAAATTACTGTCCCCGCGGATTGAAGATGTCCTTGACAAACACCCCGATCTGCCTCGGTCGCCACTGCTTTTTGAACTTGTAAGTCTGGAGTGCAGTTTTCGCGATCGTGCCGGTGAATCATCCGAGAAACACGAATACCTGAAGCGATTTCCCGAAGATCAGGCTTCCATCGAGCGCGTTTGGCAAAAGGGTCCGGCAAGGCCGTCGGCGGATGAAGAACCGACGGTTATGGATCCCGGAATGGCGGCACTCGCGAACAAGCAGGGTCGTGACGAAAAACGGGATCTCCCGGAAAAAATTGGTGAATTCACTATCCTGCGGCAACTTGGTCGCGGTGGGATGGGGATCGTTTACGAGGCGGAGCAGGAATCATTGAAGCGCACAGTGGCGTTGAAAATACTGCCGCTTGCCGGACGCTTCGATCAACGACAGATTCAGCGATTTCAAAATGAAGCGAGTGCTGCTGCCCAGTTGAACCATGAGAACATCGTTCCTGTTTATTCAGTCGGAATTGATGGGGGGGTTCACTATTATGCGATGCAGCTCATCCATGGGCATGATCTGGCCCATTTTATCCACCATGCAACGAGTCTGGTGAATTCGAAAGTGGGTCGTCCTTCCGGAGAAACGCCACTGCCCGTCGGCGACGTAACGGCAGTCGGTCCGTCACTGCGGCATGACAATGCAAAGAGGCCAGCGACAGACGCGCAAAGCGTGTCGAGAAGGATCTCGTATCCGTCGGTTGGATTCGTCGAGATGATGGCCGGGCAAAGGTCTTCGATGGCGGCGGATGCCGTGTTCCTGTCGATTGTTCAGATTGGCATCCATGCCGCTGAAGCACTTCATCATGCACATCTGCTTGGGATTGTGCACCGCGACATCAAGCCGTCCAATCTGATGCTCGATGAACAGGGCAAGGTGTGGGTCACAGATTTCGGACTGGCCCAGGTTCAGGGGGGTGCCGCACTCACAATGACTGGTGAAGTTGTGGGAACGCTGCGTTACATGAGTCCCGAACAGCCACTTGGGCAACGCGTTCTGGTCGATCAGCGAACGGATATTTATTCCCTGGGAGTCACGCTTTACGAGTTGTTGACACTGAAAAAGGCGTATGGTGGTGAGACGCCGAAAGAAATCATCAAGCAGGTGTGCTTCGATGACCCGACAGCCATTCGCCGACTGAATCCGGGAGTTCCGGATGATCTGGAGACGATTGTTCTGAAGGCGATGTCCAAGAATCCCGACGACCGCTATCAGACGGCTCAAGAGCTGGCCGACGATCTGAGGCGGTTCAGCCAGGACTTGCCAATTCTTGCTCGCCGACCGACCGTGATCCAGCGATGTCGGCGCTGGATTCGGCGACATCTCGTACTGGCCACATCGGCTGCTGCCGCAGTCGTTGTGTTGTGCCTGACGTCGATGGCCGCTTCGGCATTGATCTGGAACGCACTGACAGCCGAGTCACAGCAGCGCAGGCGGGCCGAGTCGTTGCTGGAGAAATCGGAGGGTCTTCGGCTGACTGCGAATTCGTCGCTGGAGCGAGATAAGAATCCGGGACTTGCACTTGCCCTGGCAGTCAGGGGAGCAGAACTGAATCCAGGCGTCGATGCCAATGC
>Ga0105047_10003832_pt1 | contig 26394 bp, 29 predicted proteins | sample MAT04_FD_78384 | JGI IMG/M metagenome (GOLD analysis project Ga0105047, IMG submission 78384) | Freshwater microbial communities from Lake Fryxell liftoff mats and glacier meltwater in Antarctica - MAT-04 (megahit assembly) | ecosystem: Environmental > Aquatic > Freshwater > Ice > Liftoff... | reverse complement strand
CGTCGCCGAGCGGGCGAACCGAAACCGGCAACGATGCCAAGTCTTGGGCTGCGGTGGGTGGTCGAGCGGACCAACTCGTGGTTGTCGAACTTCGGGCAGCTCCGCCGGAACAACGACCGTCGCATCGTTCATCGTCGAGCTCATCTCGGCCTCGCGATGGCCTTCCTGCTCACCGCCAAACTCATCGACTGGCGGAACCGCTGGGACCCCAAAACACCCCAGAATCATTGATCAGAACAATTCCCGTGGGCTCTAAGGGCGATACTTCCCAACCGGAACTAGTGCTCGTCCCAATGGTTGTCGTGGAGGGCGTGGCGGTGGCCGTCGTGGAGGTAGTCGAGGTGGTCGCCGTGGGGGATCGCCTCGTGGCCGCAATCGGGTCCGTGTTCGTGGTCGTGGTCGGTGTGCGCCACGTGGCCAACCAGTTCGCATTCGTCCCAGTGGCCGTCATGGGCACGGTGCACATGGCCGTCGTGCAGGTAGTCGACATGGTCATCGTGTTCCACGGCGACGTGGCCACAATCCGGGCCATGTTCGTGGTTGTGATCGGAGTGGGTGAGGTGGTCGATCATGGTCATTGGGTGGGATCCTTTGGTGCTGGGTGGGGGGAACTGTTGGCGTCAACCGGCCGCAAGTGGGCCGGGGGATGGACCGGGTCTGGCTGGCCGAGCTGGGGGATCTCGGTGGCATGGGCTATGGCGTCGTGGGCGATCCGGGTGACGTGGTCGTCGACCAGTTCGTAGGCGATCTCGCGACCCCGACGGGTGCCCTTGATCACTCGCGCACTGCGGAGGTTGCGGAGGTGTTGGGAGACCAGCGGTTGCGCGAGCCCCAGTGCCGTTACCAGTTCGTGCACACAACGCGGCCCGTGACTCAATTCGTCGACGATGGCGAGGCGTATCGGGCTGGCCAGCGCCTTGAGGAGTTCGGAACCGGCGGCGTAGGGGTCCGGGCTCGACACATGCGTATATTCGCATGAATGCATGAGTATGTCAATGCCTGTGGCGGAGACGCCCCGACTCGGCGGTGTTGGCGCCGTGTCAGCGCTTGGGACGCGTGCTCAAGAAGGCAATCGGCTCATCGGCCGACGGTGACGACGGAGTTCGGGGGTCGAACATGTGCGCTTCGAGGGAGGGCGGGAGCCGGCAACGGGAAGGGCCCCCAGCGCGGATCCACGCGGTGAGGGTGTCGATCGCTGCTTGGGTGAGCATTTCTCCCAGCCACACGGCGTCGCGGTCTCCCGGTCGGCCCCGGCGATGGGGCCGTACCACCACGACGTTGGAGTGCCGGCAGGGCCCAAGGCAGTCGGTGACACGGACGCGTGAACGTGGCTCAGACAGGGTGGCGATCGCGTCGTTGATCCGGCGGAGGTGTTCACCGTGGGGGACGTCGGGATGTTTGCCAGCGGTGCCGCAACAGCAACCACGGCACACCAGGACCGTGAACGAGTCCGGACGGCGCTCACTTGCCCCTATGAGGGTCATGTGGTCGTCGCTGCCGTGAGGGGTACGCGCCAAGGAAGGCGTTGAACTGCGAGTTGAACAATCGGCCGTGAATGGACCTGCGGGTTCGAGGTCAGCGCGTGGGTCATTGGGGGCACCTGCAACATCGGACTTCGGGACGTGGCACCCTACTTGCAAGATGAGAACAATTCTCAACTAGGGTGCGACGATGCTTATCCTGCGAGGTGGCCGGGTGACTGACGCCACCGGCGTACGGAGCGCCGACGTCCTTGCGAAGGTGGGGAGATCATCGCGGTCGGGGAATCGCTTGAGGTCCCCTCGCAGGCGAGCGTGCTCAATGCTGATGGCTGCATTGTCTCGGCGGGCTACGTCGACATGCAGGTCCATCTTCGTGAACCCGGTCGGGAAGAAGCAGAAACGATCGAGCCGGGCTCGCGCGCGGCAGCGCTTGGGGGTTTTACCGCAGTGATTGCGATGCACAACACCACGCCTTGCCTTGATGAACCGGAGGTTGTCGCATGGGTGCAGCAGCGCGGTCGGGAGGTTGGTCTGTGTGACGTCTTTGCGTCGGCGGCCATCACCGTTGGCCGGCGCGGCGAGCGTCTCGTCGACATGGCCGCGCTGTTCGCGGTGGGCGTGCGCCTTTCACCGACGACGGTGATGTGGTCATGGACGCAGCGCTCATTCGCGATGCCTTCGTGGCGACGCGTCGACTCCCTGGGGCGTACCTCGGCCAGCACGCCGAAGATCAGCGCCTTGTCGGGGGTGGCCACCTGCATGACGGCACCGTCGCCCGCGCCCTTGGCATTGCCGGGCGGTCCACCGTGGCGGAGGAAGTGATCATTGCCCGCGACATCGCCCTTGCCCGGATCACCGGCGGGCGCTATCACGTGCTTCACCTTTCCAGTGCCGAAGGAGTGGCGCTGGTGCGCAACGCAAACGCGGCGGGGATACACGTGACGGCCGAAGGCACGCCACAACACCTCACCCTCACCGACGAACGCCTTCGTGGCGGTGATGCGCTGTTCAAGATGAACCCGCCGCTTCGATCGGCAGACCATATGTCGGCCCTGCGATCCGGTTTGGTGGACCACACCATCGATGCCATCGCCACCGATCACGCCCCACACCTCACCGAAGACAAGGCCCGCCCAATCGTTGTTGCGCCACCCGGGATGACGGGGCTCGAAACGGCGATGGCCGCCATCAACACCGAACTTGTCGTGCCGGGCATTCTCTCCCTCAGCGATCTGGTGGCAGCCTTCACGTGGAGACCGGCGGCCATCGCCGGGCTGGCTACACACGGACACGGTGGTCCGATCCGGGTGGGCGCTGGGGCGAACCTCACCGTCTTCGATCCCACGGCCACCTGGATGGTGGATCCGAGCCGACTGGGTTCGAAGGGTCACAACAACCCCTACCGGGGCAGGGTGCTGCAGGGGCGGGTCCGTCACTCCGTGTTGCGCGGTGTACCGACCGCGATAGACGCCGGCGCAACTCGCTGAGACAACCCGATGGATCCGCCATGACCACCGCATCCGCACGAGCCGCTCGCATGCTCCCAACGGTGGACCCCAAAAACCGCGCTCCGAACACCCAACGACCTCTGGCGCCGCCCGACTCCGAACCTTCGGGTTTCATCGCGGTACTTTGCGGACCCGAACCCTTCGATCAGCTCTGGATGGCCCACCAAGCGGGGTACTTCGCCCTGGTTGCCCCCGAGGTCGACGCGCTGGCGATGGAGCAAGACCCCATTCACCGGCACAAAGACGTGCTGGCCCACAGCTTTGCGGTGACGGCCAAAACCTCGGATCGGCTTACCCTGCGCCTCGCGGCGTTGTTTCACGACATTGGGAAGCCGGTCACGCGCGAGGTGATCGACGGGGCAGTCACATTCCGCGGACACGAGCAGCTTGGGGCCAAGATCACCCGCCACCGCCTCCGCACGCTGGGATTTGACGCAAGGGTCGTCTCTGACGTCGGCCATCTCGTCCGGCTCAGCGGTCGATTTCACGGGTACCGCCACGGATGGACCGATGCCGCTGTACGCCGATTCGCACGCGACGCCGGGCATCTGCTGCCCGATCTACTCGAGCTCGCTCGCTGCGATTGCACCACCCGCCATCAGCACAAGGTTCGTCGATTACACGCGGAGATCGACGACCTTGCGGATCGGATCGTCGACTTGGCTCGCCAAGAACGCGAGTCCAGTCGTCGCCCCCTGCTCAACGGCGACGAGGTCATGGAGGTCCTGGGGGTCGGACCCGGGGCCCACATAGGTGCAGCATTGGCTTGGCTGCAGGCCACGAAACCAGAGAACCGAGACGTCGCCGTCCATGCCCTCGTTACGTGGTGGGCCGTTCACCACGCCGGTGGCCTGTGCAAGAACGGCAAGGTTTCACCGGGAGGATCCCAACCCCACGGATGATGTGCATCGCTCCGGGAGGAACCGAATGAACGAACCCGAGATCGTGATCCAAACGTTGCCCCGCGTTGATTCGTCGACTGGCGCCGAAACTGCGGAGGTGACGTCCGTACGTCATCGCCGCGCGCCCGTCACCGTCTTGACGGGCGTTCTCGACCTTGACGACTCGTTCCTCGATTTCAACGCCGAGGACCGTCACGATGATTCGGTGACGGCCCTTGGGTCCATCAGGATCGAGGTGGCCGGAGACATGGGCGCGATGCTCTTCGGCATGTGGTTGCGCTCGACCCTCTTGTTCGACCGCCTCAATCTCGTTCGGGCCACGGGCATCGCGCCGTTCTCCCCGGAGCCGAACCGATGGGTGTTCCAGTCGGGGCACACGGTGCTGGATAGTACGGAGGGGGCTCCATGGGGCAAAGGGGAGAGATGGAGCAACCGAGGTGTGTTCGTCGAGCGGAACCTCGACCGTTCCATCCGCGAAGGCTTCCGCTCGTGTGCCGTGCAGGAGGATCGGGATTTCGCCGACGGCGATGGGATTGACCTGAGGCCAAGAGCCGTCTTCCACGCGGGGGCGACGCAACCATGACTGACCATGACGATGCTCTCGCCGATGGCTCGGAGGCCGAGCGGCGCACGCCACGGGCCTCGGCGTTCGCCGGGATAGGCCGACCTATGGGCCGGCCTGACCCGGGCGCGGAGTCTGGCGATGCTGGTGCTGTTCCTGGTCCCACGGCGAGTGCGGTGAAGGGCTGGGTGCGTGCCGCGTTGCTCCTTGACGTCGACGCCACAGTCCTGGTGTCGGAGTTGGCATGCACCGAGCCAGGATGCCCACCCGTGGAGACGGTGATCGCCGTGCTCGATGGAGTCTCGCTGAAGGTGACCATCCACCGCCCATTGGTCGCGCTCGACCGTGCGATCGTCGAGGCGGCGTTCGGGTCGCCGGTGGCCCACTGACGGGGCCCCCGGGGTCGGGGCTTGGCCGGATATTCACGAAGCCAATAATTGGGAGTGACTCCTATTCTTGCTACAGTCGGACCTCTCTCACGAAGGGCTCCTCCATGGCTGTCACCGACCCCACCGGGTCTGTCAAGGTTCCGGTCACCGTACTCACCGGGTTCCTCGGATCCGGGAAGACCACGCTGCTCAACTACATCCTGCAGGAACAGCACGGCAAACGGATCGCCGTGATCGAGAACGAGTTTGGTGAGATTGGCATCGACGATGCACTGGTCCTCGATGCCGAGGAGGAGATCTTCGAGATGAACAACGGGTGCATCTGCTGCACCGTTCGTGGCGATCTCATCCGCATCCTCGGCAACCTCATGCGACGGCGCGACAAGTTCGATCACATCTTGGTGGAGACCACCGGGCTGGCGGATCCGGCGCCCGTGGCGCAAACGTTCTTCGTCGACGACGAAGTGGCGAGCCAACTACGTCTGGATGCCATCGTGGCCATGGTCGATGCCAAGCACGTGTTGGCGCACCTTGATGAGGTAAAGCCGGAAGGCGTCGAGAACGAAGCGGTGGAACAGGTGGCCTTCGCTGATCGAATCCTCATCAATAAGGTCGACTTGGTGAGCGAGAGCGAGTTGTTGGCCGTGGAGGCCCGGGTGCGAAGCATCAACGGGCTCGCCGACATGCAACGCACGGAGTATGGGCGGGTGAATCTCGACGCAATCCTGAATGTGGGCGCATTCGATCTCGATCGGGTCATCGAGATGGATCCCTCCTTCCTCCTCGAGTCTGAGCATCAGCACGACCAGAGCGTCACGTCCGTTGGACTCATGCTTCCAGGCGAACTGGATCCGGAGAAGCTCAATGTTTGGTTGAGTACGCTGTTGCGGACGAAAGGCGTCGACATCTTTCGCATGAAGGGCATTCTCGCCGTCGCCGGTGAGGATCAGCGGATGGTGTTCCAGGGTGTGCACATGCTGTTCGACAGCGCACCGCACAAGGTTTGGGGGCCTGACGAGGTGCGGTCGAACCAACTGGTGTTCATTGGCCGAAACCTTGACCGCGACGAGCTCACGGCGTCGTTCGCGGCATGCCTGGTGTGACCGGCATGCGGCTACGAACGACATCTCCCCGTCCCGCATCGGAGCTGTCTCCGGCCTGGTGTGTGGCCCTCGACGACAATGTCTCCGCCCTCGCCGTAGATCCTCAGGGCAAACTGGCCGTGGTGGGAACCATGTCCGGCACCGCGCTCGCATTGCGGCTCGATGGCAGCATCGTCCGCGAGCTGCCGGAACATCCGCTGGGCTCGTCGGCGGCAGCGTGGTCAAACGACGGAGAGCATTTCGCCACGGGGGGGCAGGATGGCCGAACTCGCCTGTACTCGCGGGCGGCATGTGCCGATCCGACCGTTCCGCCGACGGCGTCGATCGAACGGAAGGGGTGGGTCGCATCGCTGTGCTGGTCGCCTCGTGCGGATCATCTGGCGGCAATCGTCGGCAAGACGGTACTCGTCATTGCCGTCGACGGTTCCCTTGTTCTCGAACAGGCTGCTCATGCAAGCACGCTTACCGGCGTGGCGTGGTCGGTGGACGGGTCTCGGGTGGGCGTGAGCTGCTACGGGGGAGTCACTTGGTATGAGGTTGCCGATCCCGCCGCTCCACCCAAGGTGTTCGCGTGGAAGGGCTCGTTGCTGAGCCTTGACGTTGCGCCGAATGGAAAGTTCGTGGCGGGTGGCTGCCAGGATGCGGCGGTCCACGTGTGGCGCCTTTGGAGCGGTGATGATTTCCAAATGTCGGGCTACTCGGCGAAGGTGGAACATGTGGCCTGGGATCACACGGGTCGGTTCATGGCCGTAGGTAACGTGGGAGAAGTCACCGTATGGGACTACTCCGGGAGAGGTCCGCAGGGCACGCGCCCGACCCAACTCGACGGGCATGACCGCCACGTGAGTGCACTGGCCTTTCAGCACCGGGGTGGGTTACTGGCCTCAGGCGGCGCGGACGGCCTCGTGATGGTGTGGGACCCCCCGAAACGATCAGCTCCGCTGCATAGCGTTGAGTTGTCGGAGGGCGTGGCCTCGGCCGCTTGGGGCGCCAACGATCAGTTCCTACTCGTGGGCACCGAACTCGGCCAAGTGTTGCGGTTCGACCTTCCGACCTGATCTCAGCTGGCTACCGACACGGCCTCGGGGTCCGTGGTGTTGTCGGCCCCGTGGTGGTGCACGTGTCGGCGTGATGGAGCGGTAGCAGCGAAGGCGACGAGCAGGCAGGCGGCGCTGGTGAGGGCGATGGTGGCGCCCGGGGCCGAACGCAGGTGGTAGCTCAGGGTGAGGCCGCCGAGCGAGGAGAACACCCCCACACCAACGGCCACGAGAGTCATGGAACTCACTCGGTTGGTCACCAGGCGTGCGGTGGACGCGGGGGTGACGAGCATGGCGACACTCATCAGGAGGCCAACGGTCTGCAAGCTCACCACCACCGTGATCGACACGAGAACCATGAGCACGTATCGCTGGAGGTCGACCCGCACGCCCACCTGCCGGGCGTGGATGGGGTCGAAGGTGGAGGCCAGTAGATCTCGGAAGTTCAGCACGATGATGGCGACGGCGACGAGGGCCAAGAATCCGTTGAGAAGGAGATCGTTCCGGTTGACCGTGGTGAGCTGGCCGAAAAGGTAGTGGCCCAACTCGACCCCCTTCCGGTCGTTGCGGGAAATGAGGATCACCCCAACGGCAAAGAGGATCGTTTCCACCACGCCGATCACCGAGTCTTCGCCGAGCCGTCGCCGCGTGCCGAGCACGGCGATCAGCGCTCCCATGATGAGACCGGCCACCAACGCGCCGAGGGTGACACTCACACCGAGGATGAACGCTGCAGCCACCCCGGCGAGGGTTCCGTGGGACATGGCGTCGCCCAAGTAGGAGAGCCGTCGGAGCACGATCCATACGCCTACCACGGGGGCGAGCACCCCGACGAGGAGTGAGGCCATCGCGGCGTTGCGCATGAACTCGGACTGGTACGGATCGAGGAGGAGGTCCATGGGGCCGCGTTCCTAGTTCAACGAGAAGCCGGCCACGGCCGAACCGCTCCCGAAGGTGGCGTCGAGTGTGTCACCGTGGAGGATCGTGGCTGGCGGACCGTCGGCCACGATGCGACCGTTGACCGCGATACAGCGATCGAAGCATCGACGGGCGAGGGCAAGATCGTGGGTAGACACCAAGAGCGTGCGCCCCTGCTCGGCGAGATCCCGAAAAACGGTAAGCATGTCGGCGGTGCCGGGGGCGTCGACCCCGCTCATGGCCTCATCGAGCAGGAACACTTCGGCCTCTTGGGCAACGGCTCGAGCGAGGAACGCCCGCTGGAGCTGACCCCCCGACAGCGCTCGAATTGGTCGGAGCCCAAGGGCCTCGATGCCAACACACGCCAACGCGTCGCTGACGGCGTGGCGGTCGACCAAGCGAGGTCGCCGCCAGGGGGGAAGGAACCGACGGCGGCCGGAAAGCACGAGCTCGTTCACGGTTATGGGAAAGTCGAGGTCGAAATCGGATTGCTGCGGGATGTATGCGGCATTCATGCGGTCGCGCTGGTGATGGCAGTGGACCTCGCCCAGTCGGACATGTCCGGTAGCGGGAACCAGGCCGCAAATGGCCTTGAAGAGGCTCGACTTCCCGGCCCCATTGGGACCCACGACCGCCACCAGTTCGCCCCAGCCGACGGTAAACGAGGTGTCGTGCAGGGCATGGACCGGCCCATAGGACACCCCGAGATCGTCGACCGTAAGGGCGGAGTTGGTGGTGGTGGTTGTGGTCATCTCGCGCCGGCTAGGAGCAGCCGAGGCCCTTGGTGAGCGCCTCCAGGTTGGCTTCCTGAATGCTGGCGTAGGTGGTGCCCTTGCCAAGTTCCTCCTCGGAGATGGTCTCGACCGGGTCGAGCACGTCGGTGGTGGCACTGATCTCGCGGGCCACGGTTTCAGCCAAGTTGGCCGGGAGTTTGTCTTCGAAGAAGATCACCTTCGCATTCTCCTTCTTGGCAGCGTCCGCGACCGCTTGCAGGGTCTTCGGGTCGGGCTCCTCGTCGGGGGAGATGCCAGCAATGGCGATTTGGCGGAGGTCGTAGCGCTTGGCCAAGTACTCAAACGCCCGGTGGCTGGTGACGATCACCCGGCTGGTACAGATTTTTAGGCCCTTCGTGAACTTGCCGGACAGCGCCTCCAGCTCGCCTTTGTAGGTGGCGAAGTTCTTCTCGAACACGGCCTTGTTGCCTGGGTCGACCTTGGTGAGTGTGTCCTTGACGGTGGTAGCGATGGTGATCTGCAGGACGGGATCAACCCACACGTGGGGGTCCTTGCCGCCCTCGAGCTCTTCGCCGTCGACCTCGCCCTGGGTGCCTTCGAGCTGATCGCCTACCGGAAGCAGGTCGATGCCGGTGAGAATGTCGACCCTGGTAACCGTCGGTGGGAGTTCCTTGGATGCCTTTTCGACGGCCGGTTGGAAACCCTTGGAGAGGTAGAACACCACGTTGGTCTTTTCCAGCTCTGCGGCTTGAGCGCCGGTGAGCTCGAGGTCGTGGGGACCGGAGCCCGGAGGGGTGAGGTTGGTGACGTCGACCGCTTCGCCGCCAACGCGTTGGGCGGCTTCGGCAATCGGGTAGAACGCCGCCGAAACCTTGGTTTTGGTGCCCGTGGGCTTGGGCGTGGCGGAGTTGAGATTGGACCCTTGAGGTCGGCTGGTGCCCGTCGTGGCGGCGGGTGGGGGCGACTCGGTGTTTGCGCAGGCCGCGCCGGCGATCAGGAGTGCCGCCGCGCCGGCCGCCGCCGCCGCTCGACCGGCCTTGATGGCGCGGGGGTCTTGCCGGTGGGGACGTGGTGTGCGAAATCGCTCAGGTTCCATACAGGTGACCGTATCGGAAGGTTGAGAACCATTCCCAATCGCCACAAGCCCTCCGACCGGTTCGAACTAAATGAGAATTATTCTCAACAGTGGTACGGTCCGTCCATGCCGTTCGTCGATGCCCAACGCAACCCACCAGGACGTGAGGATCTTGTGGCTGGGGCCGAGATCGCAATCGTAGGAGCCGGCCCCGCGGGACTCACCGCCGCCGTCGAATTGGTGTGTCGGCGCCCCGATCTCGCGGAGCGGCTCGTTGTGATCGACCCTTCGGGGCGATGGCTCGACCAATGGGACCGTCAGCTCGCAGGGCAAGAGGTACCCCATCTGCGGTCGCCGATCGTGCATCACCCACACCCTGATCCGTGGGCGCTGGTTGAGTTTGCGCGCCGTCGCCGCAGCGAGATCGCCATGGACCAGTCGATGGACCTGCCCGGCACCCGATTGTTCCGGGACTTCTGCGCGTGGGTGATCGAAGAACACGGGCTGCGGGATGTCGTGATCGCCGGCGACGTTCGCGCCGTTGCCAGCGCCGGCGCTGGGCTCGGGGCTACGGTTGAGCTGGCCGATGGGCGGTTCGTGCGGGCGTCTTCCGCGGTGATCTTGGCGGTGAACCCTCGGACGAAGAACCTTCCCGATTGGGTGCAGCAACTGCGTGCCCACGGCCCATCCCCAACCCGGCCGAGATCCCCTCTGGCGGACTTGGTGCGCCACGCAAGCGAGTTCGACGTGGCGGCGGTGCTCGACGGTGGGGCGACGCTCCCCCGGTCGGTGGCGATCGTGGGGGGTGGGCTGACGGCTGCCCAGCTCGCCAACTCGGCGGCACAGCGGGGAGTGCGTGTCGACCTCATCGTCCGACGGCAGTTGAAGGTGCGCCAGTTCGACGTGGAACCGGGTTGGATCGGCCCGCGTGAGTTGGGTGACTTTGTGAAGGAACCCGACTACCGGCGGAGAAAACGGATGATCGACGCCGCCCGCGACGGCGGAACGGTCCCTCCCTTCGCGCACAGGGCATTGGCCCGGCTGGTGGAGGAGGGGGCAGTTCGGCTGCACGAGCATGACGAGGTGGTGGAAATCGATCGGCGAGCCCAGAGGCCGGGTCACACGGGACCGGCCGAATCTGGGTGCGAGGGTTCCCTGTCGCTCTCGTTGTCAACGGGCGCCAGCGTCGCTGTCGATCAGGTGTGGCTGGCTACCGGTGCACCGGTGGACGTGCTCGCACACCCGGCCTTCGCCACGCTTGCTTCGCACAATCCCACCACGATCGTGGACGGCCTCCCCGTGCTTGAGCCGTCGCTACGTTGGCCGGGCACCGAGGTGTTCGTCGTGGGATCCGCTACCGCACTGGAGATCGGGCCGGCCTGTTCGATCCTTCATGGGCAACGCCGAGCGGCAGTACGCATCGTGTCGGCCATCACCGGCCTCCGGCCCACGCTCGGCTTTGTCCACGAATGCGATCGGCCGGTTGTTGACGAACTGCTCGGCCGCGCCACACCGACGCGTGGAAGGGGAACGCGAGCCACGTCGAGCCGAGCCACGTCCAGCCGAGCGAAGGCGAGCGAAGGCGAGCCGAGCGACGTCGGGCGGGTGATCACCGCATCCGGGCGATCAAAGTGAGTGGGCCAACGCCCCGGCAGCATGCATGAGGTCGTGGTGCACAGTGATGGCGGGGGTGAGGTTGGTGTGCGTACAAGGGTCGACCTTGGCCACGTGTCCGGCCGCGAAGTGAATGTGCACGGTTCCGTCGAGTTGAAGGATGAGGGTATGGCTGACCTTCCCGAAGCAATCAAGCAGCTGAGCAGAGCAAAGGTGGTCGTCAAGGTTCATGAGGGCGCCTTGGGTTGATGGGTGAAATCGGGGCGGCTGGGCGCGAGATGGCGCCGAACGGATCATCTTGGATTTGGAAAGGGGCGAGGAGGGCGGTGCATGCAACGGGTCGGATCCGGTGCCGGCCGGGCCGCCGGAGGGGCAGTCATGGTGAGGACTCGGCCGTCGATCAGGCCCACGGAGACCAAGGGCTTGGCGGGGTGCCACGCCAGGGCGAGAACGCCGGCGCGGAGCTTGATCGCCCGCAGCAGTTGCCTGCTGGCGGGGTTCCACAGCATGACCATGCCGTCAAGGTCTGCCGAGGCGAGGAGGGCGGATGCGGAGGTGCGGGTGATCGGGGCATGAGACAGGGCGGAGATCGGTGCTTCGTGGGCGACAAGCGACCGGGGCACCGTCGTTTCGCCGCCGTCAGCCGATTCCGGCGAATCGCTCGTGTCCGACGCCGAGCAAAGCGTGAGGTCGGCGGAGGAGGCTGCCGCGAGGTGGGTGCCGGTCGGGGCCCACGACACGTGGTCGATCCGCCCGTCGTAGCCACAGATCTCCGTCACGCCGTCGAGCTGCGGATCGAAGATTCGCAGTACGCCAGTGAAGTCACCGACGGCAAGGTACCGGCCACTGGGGTCTGGGGCCATTGACCGCGTGCGTCCAGGCATGGCGTGGTGCCGCCGCGAATCGATGCCCGGCGCGTCGGGGTACCACGACAGCGTCTCGTTCTGGGACACGGCCAGGGAGTGCGATGCCGGTCGGGGGCCGGAGAGCCAGGCGACCTTGGCCAAGGGCTGGGCCTGAAAGCAATGCTCTGCCTCACGGTTCAACCGTCGGTCATAGATGGCGAGATCGTGTGAGGTGGCCACTGCGAGGTGGCCTGACGGTGGGTGCCAGGCCAGATCGGTCACCTCTCCCCGGTGTGTCAGAGCTCTCCGGGTCTCGTTGGCACCCACGACCACGACGCCGTCCGTCCGGCCAACCGTGAGCGGCGAACTCGGGTCCCAGCGCATTGCGGTGATGGAGACGGTGCTGGAAGTGGTGTGGCGGGTCACCTCGCGTCCGGTCTCGGCGAGCAGGTGCACCGTGCCGTCAGCGACCCCCACGGCGAGTGATCGGCCGCTCGGCGACCAACTCAGGTGGGTGACCGCATCGGCCAGGACGCAAGTCCAGAGAAGCTCCGGGCGGTGGGTAGGGAGATGATGGGAACGGGATGGATGCATGTCACGACCGGCCGATGCACCCGGCGAGTGATCGGCGTAGGGACTTCGGCTCGAGACCGGTACCGATCAACCGGATCTGCGCGGACAACCGATCCCCGAGGAGCGGGCCGATGGCCGAGGTGCCCCGGATGGTGTGGCCGACACCGTGGAGAAGCACATGCCGACCGTCGCCGAGCGTCGTGGCCATCCCGGCGAGCCGAAGCAGATGTAGCCCAGGGTCCTCGAGCAGGTCTTCGATCCACCCCGCGAGGGCCTGAGGATCGACGGAGCCGCCATCGATCGCCAGCGTGGTGCCGCGAATGGTGCCACAGGTGCTGTCGGCGGTGGCCCGCCGAAGCAGGCTCTCCACGCCGCGTGGTGAACAGGCCTGCCACCCCACGATCATCGACACCTGATCGGGAACGCGTGAGCTGGCCACGATCGTGGCGGCGGCGTTCGCTCGGCGAAGGCGCCAGCGGCAATCGGCGAACCCGGCCTCCGTGAGTCGCTCGACGGCTTTGACGACCACGACGTCGGCTATGGCTACGGCCTGGAGCAGGTGGCCAGGGAGCGGAAGAAACGAGCGCAGTGAGTTGGCGGTGGCGCTCATGGCAGGCCCGTTGACGACGACGATCAGCGCGTCGATCACGATCCGGTCGGTAAGCGCGGGATCGCCGAGCACCGTCTCCGCGGCGTCAACGAGTGGAACCAGTGGGTCGATGGCCAGGAAGAGGTGGGCGGGAGGATGCGAGCGCCGGAGTGTGCGTTCGATGGTGTCGATGACGTCGGCGTACCGGACCGCGTGGGGATTGCGCGCGGCGCACGACTGCGTATTGGGGCGGTGATCGCCATGGTGGGGTTGAGCCAACTCGCCCGCGCCCACGGCGTCGGCTGTCGGCTCGTCGAACGACCGCGAGGGAAACGTGACGGCGTTGGGGTACCGCTGCGTCGTGGTGGCGGCACCGGGGATCAACGTCGTGAACTCCTGCGCTAGTGCCTCTGCATCGGCGCCAACCCACCCGGCAATCAGCGTGACGGGGAGCGGGATACGAGATGAAGACATAGTGCCTAGGCCGTACCCTAGTGGGAATAAGAATGATTCCTATCATGGCAAAGCCGGCCGGAGAGAGCGGAGCGTTGTGATGGTCGAGTCTGCCGCTCGGTGGCCCTCTCGATCGGGTCGGTCCGCTCGGGTCGGTCCGGGTGGGGGCTTCTTCGCCTATTCGGGGAGGTAGCCCCACGTGCGCAATTGGTCGAGGACCATTTGGGCGGCGTCGTCGGGCGTAGCCACCACGGTGCGAGGCGGCGTGCGTTCCACCAGCGCGCCGGTGATCGAGAGCACACGCTCACGCGGTGAGAGATCGAAATTCGGGGGGCGAAGCGCTCGCGGCCGGGGACGGTCGGGGCCATGGTGGACCACGGTCACTCGGGAGGGTGGCGCGTGAGGGCCGTCCACCACCGTGATCGTCGAGTCGCGAGCGCGCAGCACCCGCGCTAGCGACGCCCTTCGAAGCTCGGTCGTGCCGCCCTCAAAGCTGAGCACTGCCGGCCCTTGCACCGCCAATACCTCACGCCGGCCGTGGTCGAGCCGGCGGGTGACCGTGAGCGGGGAGAGCGAACGCCTCTCGGCCGGGGCCGCTTCGTCAGGTGAGAGGTCGAACGCGGGGTTGGATGCAGGGTCGAGACCCACCGCGACGAGGCCGAGAGCCTGCCCCCAACCCAGCCGAGCGGCCACGAAGGCTGGGACCGAGCCGGATCCCCGATCGACGCTCCAGTCGCCGGCGCACACCATCGTCGGCGCCGGAATCGACAGGGTGGCTGGGATCGATTCGAGGGCCACCGCCAGGCTGGTGGCGACGTGATCGGAGGCCGCCGTCGGGCTGAGGTCGACCCGCACGACGTGGCTGGCGCCCGCGGCGAGAGCCTCGCGTAGAAGCCCGTCGGCATCGGGGGGCCCGGCGGTGAGGGCCACCACGTGCGTGGGGGCAGTGTTGTCGAGGCGCCGATCGGCGAGGCGCAGCGCCCACTCCAGGGCGGCTTGGTCGGCGGCGGAGCAACCGAAGAACCGCGAGTCGTGGCGGACCGAGCCGGTGAGCCGGTCGACGTCGGGTCGAAGGTCGACCCATTTGAGGAGAGCGACGATGGTCTGCACGGGTTGTGTGCCTCAGCTCGAATGGAAGACGACGCCGTGGCCGCCGTCGGGATAGGTCCAGGTGATGGCCCCGGAGGTGTCGCAGACGAGGTAGCAGGTGCCGCACTCGAAACACTGCTCGTAGTTGAACACGATGGAGCCATCGGTCACCGGCACGAAGAGATTGGCCGGACATGCCGTGACGCAGGCCTGCGTGGTGCACCCCCGGCACGCGTCTCCGTCGACCGTGATGTGGGCACGGCTCGACAGCCGGAAGTCGACCATGGCCATGCGGTCCTCGAACGACACCGGCGCCCACCGCTGTTCATGTATGTCGGGTCGGGGCACCGGGCGAGATGTTCGGTCGTCGGGCCGGGTTGCATCGTTCGGCTCTCGGGGCTCGTGGGTTCGGCTCATCCGTACCTCTTCATCGCGTGTGCCGTTTCGATTGTGGACGTCGAGTTTCCCGATCGTGTGGTCGGGGACGCGACGGGAATCCGCTCGGTCACCGGGCCGCTCGGGCCTCGCCTCTGGCTCATCCGTACGTCCTCATCGCCGTCCAACCGTCCTTCGCCAGGTCGCGAAGGCGGACACCAGACGTTTGCACGGCTTTCCAGCCCAGCCGAATCGCTCCTTGTTTGGGTGCGGGGTTGGTGACCGTGAACAACGACTCCACGAGGTCGCACACCAGTTGCGGGTACCGGCCCTGCACCCGATCGCTCATCACCAGCCCGGGCGCCCGTTGGAACTTGATGTGATCGGCGAGCGCGAAGGTGGCGGTGAGGGCCGTCTGATAGCTGGCGAGCGACGCCGCCGAGAGGTCGGCGCGGGCCAGCGCTTCGAGCGCGGTCTCTCCCGCCACCTTGCCGGAACCGATGGCGAAGTTCACGCCCTCGAGCCAGATGCCGGCGGCGAGGCAGAACGCCCCGGCATCTCCGGCCACGAGCATCCCGTCGGTGAACAGCTCGGGCATCATCTCGAAACCGGCCTCCGGGATGAGGTGCGCCGAGTATTCCTTCAGCTCGGCCCCATCGATCAGCGGTGCAATAGCCGGGTGCGCTTTCAGGCCGGCGATGATCTCTTCCGGACGTTTCTTGGCGGCGGTCAGCCCGGGCAAGGAGAGCACGACGCCGACGGCCACGGTGTCGAGGTTGGTGTAGATGAAGCCACCGCCAGGAATCCCTTGCGTGCAGCCGATGATCTCGATGTCGGCACCGTCGTTGCCCTGTAACCCGAACCGCTTCTCGATCTCTTGGCGGGGCAGGGACAACACCTCCTTGGCGCCGAGCGTGAAGTGGGCCGGATCATTGTGGTGATAGAGACCGGCTTCCTTGGCGAGAAACGAGTTCACACCGTCGCAAGCGATCACGAGGTGGGCAGTGAGGTCTCCGTCCGGCCGGTCGGTCTGCACGCCACAGATCTGGCCGGTTCGGTCGTCTCGAAGCAGGCCGATGGCGGTGGTGGCGCAGACGAGCGTGGCACCGTCGGCCTCGGCCCGGTGGGCGAGCCAGGCATCGAAGTCGGGGCGGAGCGCCGTGGCGCCGTTGTAGGGCGCCTCCCCCCAGGCCGTGGTGCGGTAGTCGACGGTGAGGGCCTGCGTCTCCGTCATGATCATGGTGCCGCGACGAGTGACCCACCGTTGGATGGGCGCTTCCTCCCACCACCTCGGGATCAGCGTGTCGAGGATGCGGCCGTAGATCACCCCGCCGTACATGTTCTTGCTGCCGGGGAAGGGTCCCCGTTCGAGGAGGCACACGCGTTTGCCGGCCCGGGCGAGCACCATCGCTGCTGCCGCCCCGGCGGGGCCGGCCCCCACCACCACGACATCGAAGTCGGGTGTCGTCGGCGTGGGGATTCGTTTCGTGCCCGCTGGCGCGCCATGTTTGTTCACGACGGGTCCACCCCCTCGCCGAACTGGTCACCCTTTTGCGTGCTGGGGTGACGAAAAGTGTGCCCAGTTGCAGAATCGGCGGTGTCGTCGGGGTCGGCGTCGAGGCGGTGGGCCAGCGCCGTTACGAGCGCGGGGCCGTCGGTGACGATGGCGAGGTCGGCCATGCTCATCATGGGGCAGCTTCCATCGGTGTTGACCGCAATGATGTGGGTGGGGTTGCCGAGTCCGGCGGTGTGCTGCACGGCGCCACTGATGCCGAAGGCGAGGTAGAGCTCGGGGTGAACGGCCACACCGGTGGTACCGATCTGCCGTTCGAAAGGCGCCCAGCCCCAGTCGGTCACCACCCGGGTGGCTCCGAGCGAACAGCCGAGTGCTTCCGACACGCGACCGAGCTCGGCCATCGTTTCGGCCGACCCCAGCCCGGCGCCCCCACCGACAATTCGCGGGGCCTCGGCGAGGTCCATGGTGGCGGGGTCGGGAGGAGTGATCTCGATCACGGTGGGATCGACCTCGTGCGGGGCGGTTGCCGGGGCGGTGAGTGTGGTGACGACCGCTTGGCGCTCCGCGTCGGGGTGGGCCGCCCGCACGCCGGGTTGGAGCGTGGCTGTGAATGGCCCGTCGACCAAAACGTCCTCCATCATGTTGCCGCCCTCCCGCAACAGCCGGGCGCCATTGACGTGGACCTCGACCGCACCGGCGAGAAGCGGCACGTCGAGGCGGTAGGCCAGCAGGGGAGCGAGGTCACGCCCGTCGGGTGACGACGGCAGAAGCAAGGACGCTCCGGCGAACGGTGGGCTGGAAAGCGCGATGGAAACGGCATCAGCCGCGGCGTTGGGGCCGTAGGCGGGCAGCTCCACCAGAGTGATCGTTGTGGCGATGCCAGCGAGGCCGGCGGGGACGTGGGCGGTGCCGGTCCCCACGACGATTGCCGCCCCTCCGGCTTCCGCCACCGTTTCGTCGCCGCCGAGCGGCAGCACCCCGTCACGTACCGGGATCACGGCCACGAGCTCGGGACTTTTCCCGAACTGGTCACCCTTTTTGTCGTGGGAGCGACCAAAAGTGTGCCCAGTTCGGTTCGGCACGGGGGCGGAGCGGGCGGGAGTCAAAGGAGGGCGCCGATCCGGTTGCCGTCGATCACCGCGGCGTGGGCCCGGCGGGGGGCCACGCAGTCGCCGACTCGGTGGACGGCCATGTGCGACGCCGCCGCCCGGACCAGCAACTCGTGGTAGAGCTGATCGGCGGGGGAGGCGGGAACGGCCAGCACGATCCAGTCGGCCGAGCGGGGGGTGGTGACGCCGGTGGGGTGGTGCAACATCGTGAGGGCGTGGGGCGCGCGGTCCGAACCGTCGCCTTCGGCGCCCACCACCACGGAGTCGGTGGTCTGCACGATGCCCTTCTTCCCGGCGCGTAACCACCAGTTCTCCATGTCGAGCGTGATGCCGAGGTCCTGGCCGACCACCATCCCCGGCGACACAACCTCCACCGAACAGCCGCGGTCGGCCAACAACTCGGCCACCGACGTGGCCTGATGGAAACCGAGCTCGTCGATCACGATCACCGATCCCGAGGGAGCGAACCGACCGGTGACAACGTCGAGGGCGTCGATCACACGGAGGCCGGCGGGCGGACCGGGCTCATCGGCGGCCTCGTGACCGGCGGCGGCTTCGTGGACGGCGGCGGCCTCGTGGACGGCGGCCGTCGGGTCGGGCTCCGGTGGCGCCCACCAGGGACGGGCGGGCACCGAGCCGGTGGCGATCACTACCGCATCAGGATCGAGAGCCATCACGGATTCCACCGTGGCGGCCACCTCGTAACGGATCTCCACGCCGAGCTGACTGCATTCGTTGAGCTGGTTGCGTACGAGGTCGCCGAACTCGGCCCGATTCGGCACCTTGGCCGCCCAGCGAACCTGTCCGCCGGCTTCGGTGTCGCGCTCGAGCACGGTGACCCGATGGCCGTGTTGCGCCGCCGAGATCGCGGCCTGCATCCCGGCCGGACCCGCTCCAACCACCACGACGTTCTTCGAAACGGGACGACGGGCAGGGGCAGGCATCGTGGCTTCGCGGCCGGTGCGGGGGTTCTCGATGCACCCGAGCCACCGGTTCAGCCCCATGCGGCCCACACATTCCTGGTTGCACGAAAGGCAGAGGCGGATGTCGTGATGCACGCCGGCGCGCGCCTTGGCGGCGAAGTCGGCGTCGGCGATCTGCCCCCGCACGATACCGATGAGGTCGGCATGACCTTGGGCGATCGCCCGCTCGGCCTGTAGTGGATCTTTGAATCGACCAACGCCCACGACGGGAAGCCGGACCTGCTCGCGGATTGCCGACGGGATGAACATGGCGTAGTCGGGAGGGATGTGCATCGACGCCTCGATCATGAAGAGTGACGCGGTGGCCACCCCGATCGAGGTGTTGATGTAGTCGGTGTGACCGTGGGCCTCCACCGCCTTGGCCACCTCCACCGTCTCATCGATGGTGATGCCGTCTTCGATGAGCTCGTCGCCGCAGAGCCGTACGCCAAGGGCCAGGCTCGGGCCGATCGCTTCGCGCACGGCCGCCACGATCTCGTGCAGGATCCGGGCCCGGTTCTCCAGCGAGCCGCCGTAGCGGTCGGTGCGTTTGTTGGTGGCCCGGCTGAGGAAGCCCCGCACGATCGAACTGTGCGAGCACTGCATCTCGATGCCGTCGAAGCCGCCCTCCTTGCAACGGGCCGCCACCGTGGCGTAGCCGTCGATGATCTCGGCGATCTCTCGTTCATCGACCGCCTTGGCCACCTCGCGAAAGAGCGGGTCGGCGACGGCGCTCGGCGCCCATACCGGTAGGCGGGTGTACATCGAAGACGCCTGCCCACCGTTGTGGTTGATCTGCGCAAAGATCGGCGTGCCATGGGCGTGGACCGCGTCGGTGATGCGCCGATAGCCGGGCACGACCTCCGGATGGAACGCGTGGATCATCTTCTCGTAGGGCCAGTCGGTGGGGTGCACCGAATGCTCCTCGGTGATGATCAGACCGGCCCCGCCCTTCGCCCGCGCCGCGTAGTAGGCGGCGTGCTGCTCGCTGGGCATGCCGTCCTCGGCGTAGTTGGTGAGGTGGGCGGCGAACACGATCCGGTTCTTCACGGTGACCGGCCCGAGCTTCAGTGGGCTCCATAGGTAGCGATACTGGCCGCCGCTCATGGGTGCCCTGCCACGGCCATGGCCATACGGCGCGCTTCGAGGATCGCTTCGTAGATCGTGCGAGGGGCCACGTTGTCTCCTGCGTGGACGGGGTACAGCCCTGGCGCGAAATGGAGCGCGGCCAAGGTTTCGGACTCGGGGAGACGTTGGCCGGCATCGATGAGCGCGGCGGCCTTCCATTCCGTCTGCTCGCCGCTGAACACGTCCTCCACCACCACCAGGTTCTTCTTCACATTCCGCAGGATCGACCGTTTGTGGAGCACCACGCCTTTGGTCTGCAGGCGCGTGTTGGCGGGAGCGAGGTCGCCACTTCGGGAGAGCAACGTGCCCACGATGAGGTCGCGGGTGAAGAGGTGAACTTCGCGGCCCCGTTCGGCGAGAAGTTCGGCCACGCTCACCGCGATGGGCCCACCGATGGGGTCCCACACGGCAAGAGGTCCGCTGGGGAGGAGATCCTCAAGTGGTCGGTCCCCGGCGGCGGCGGCGGCGAGCACAGCCACAACATCGAGGACCACGGCACTCGCCGTGGCCTTGTGGTCGTTGGCCCCCGGCACACTGCCGGTGCACACGACCACGTGGTCGGGAGCGAGGTCGGCCACTGCCTCAGGCGTGGCGTCGATGGCCAGTTCGATGGCCACCCCGAGCCGATCGCATTCGCTGTGTTGCCATTCGGTGATCTTGGCCAACCGCGCTCGGCCGCTCCCGGCGGCGGCCGCAAGCACCATCCCACCCACCTTGCTCGACCGTTCCCACACGGTCACACGGTGCCCCCATCCGGCGAGCACCCGGGCGGCTTCGAGCCCAGCGGGACCTGCGCCGACCACGAGCACGTGTTGAGACGCCGCGTTGGGCGTATCAGGGTGCTGGCCGAGCGGGATCTCCACGTCGGCATCGTCGAGTTCGTGACCGGTACGGGGGTCCACCACGCAGGTCACGATCGGGTTGCGGTTGTCGCGTACCTTGCAGGTCTGGTTGCACAGGATGCACGGCCGGATGGTGTCGGCCTCTCCTCGATCGATGGCCTCGAGCTTGCGAACCAGCATCGCGTCGGCGAGTTGGGCGCGGGTCATCTCCACGCCGTCGCACCGGCCATCGTCGAGGGCCCACTCGGCCTGACCCCAATCGACCAAGGAGCCTTGTGCGAACACCGGAACGGGGGACGCCTCGGCCTGCACCGCCGCCCGCACCTGGCCGACGAGGCCCAGGTTGAAGCCGGGTTCGTCGTGGCCGTCGGGCCGGGTGGCCGGGATGGAGAAGATCGACCCTCGCACGACCACGAGGTAGTCGATCCACGGGAGGAGGGCCAGCGCGATTTCACATGCGGCGTCGGGAACGAGCCCGGCCCACGGCGCCAGCTCGTCGCAGCTGAGTCGAAGTCCGACGACCTTGTCCTCGCCGGCTCCGACGCGAACGGCATGGAGCACTTCGCGGGCGAAGCGGAGCCTGTCGGCGCCGTAGCCGTCGCCCCGCTGGTTGGTGAGACCCGAAAGGAACTGCCGGACGAGGCTGTGTTGGCCGGCGTTGACCTCGACCCCGTGCAGACCACTGGTGACGGCGAGTCGTGCGGCCTCGCCGAATCCCTCGACGACGGCATCGATGTCGGTTTGTTCCATCACCTTCGGCACTTCGCGGGTGTTGACCTCGGGAATGCCGGTTGGTGCCCAGAGCTCTCGTTGGCTGTAGGCCGAGGCACCTTGACCGCCGTTGTGGCCGATGCCGGCGAGGGCCACGGTGCCATGTTGGCGGGCCGCCTCGGCGATCGACTGCCAGCCTTCGGCACAGTCGGTGGCGAGGGGTGCTCGTTCGTAGGGCCAGTCGCTTTCGTGGACCGATGCCTCCTCCGTGACGAGGGTGCCGGTGCCACCGGCCATGCGCCGCTCGTAGTAGGCGAGGTGGCGTTCGCTGATCGACCGATTGCGACCGAGGTTGGTCTCGTGGGGGCCGAACAACACCCGGTTCGGCGCGGTGATCCCGCCCCGGAGCGCCAGTGGTTCGAGCAACCTCATCGGGCGCAGTCTCGCACCGGTGACCGCTGCGTCAGGAATCCAGGTCGGGTCGTCAGGTCGGGTTGTCACGGGTCGACTCGGGCACGCCAAGTGGGTGGGATTGCGCGGAGGGGCGGTTCGGTGACCAGGGCCGGGCGACGAACGGCGACGACGCCGGGAAGATGTTCGTGCCGCCGACCCCGATTCTGCTCAAGGATCGAGCCGCGCCACACGACATCAGGTTGGCGCGCGGCAACGGCGCCGTTCCGGGAGCGATGTGCAGCGGCGGACACTCGTACGAGATCGCGATCGGTACGTTCTGTGTACGGCGCTCAGCGGGGCTCGCCTGGCCAGCGGAGGCGGAGGGGTCCATCGGGTCCGGCCGCCATGACGACAGCGTTCGTCGGACGTCCCTAACGCCGAGCACCGACATTCGGCATCTCCAAACGATGACGACACAACGCCGACCGGCGAAGGCCACCTTCCCGTGGCGGACTCTGGGGAACCGCATGTGCCCTCGGCCTGACGGGGGTGGTGACGGGAGTGGCTGGCCTGGCGGCCGGGGACCGCGGATAGGGTCGCGCCTCGTCCGCAACATCACGTACAGGGGAACCACCGATGCCGACCAACGCCGAAACCGCCTTCGCTTCGTATGAGGCCGCCAAGGGAACCACCGAGGGAACCGGAGAGTGGTTCGAGATCACCCAAGAGATGGTGAACCAGTTCGCCGAGATCACCCACGACCACCAGTTCATTCACGTCGATCCTGAAGCGGCGAAGGCCACACCGTTTGGCGGCACCATCGCTCACGGTTTCCTCACGTTGTCGATGCTGACCCACCTGTGCGCGTCGATCCCGCAGGACACCAGCCGTTTCGCCGGCATCCTCATGGGCGTGAACTACGGCTTCGACAAGGTCCGGTTCGTGAGCCCGGTGAAGGTGGGATCGCGCATCCGGGCCACCAGTGTGCTCAGCGGTGTGGAGTTGAAGGATCCGAACAACCTCCAGACCACCAAGACCATCACGGTGGAGATCGAGGGCGCGGATCGCCCGGCCTGTGTGGCGGCGTGGATCACTCGACTCACCTACGGCTGAAGCACTTCCGTCGCTCCTTCTTCGGGCGCTCGATACCCGTTGGCTGGCACGGCGGGACACGGAGGGGAGAGACACGTGTTGCTGATGACACAACCGGCGTAGATGCGGGGAGTCGCCACCATCTCCATGATCAAGTAGCCGACAGGCGAGAACATGCCGACCATGTGTGTGTGGCGGTGATCCACAGCAACGGTTGGCGCCCCGTCGTCGCACGGCGGAGGATGATCAATTCGTTTTCGTGGAACGGCGAAAGGAACGGTTGCAGGTCGGACCGCACAGCGGACGGACCCACCACGGTCCCCAATCCAACGTTGGCGTACTCGCAGTCATCAGCGACGTAGGTGACGCCGTGGAGGTTGGTGGACACGAAGGCATCGAGCGATTCCTCGACCAACTCGCTTCTGCATCACCCCAACGTGATGTCCGAACCCAGACTTCCGGTACCACGGATAGGAGGATCCTACATTTAGTGCTAAACTTCCACCATGATCAACGACCCCCTTCTTCTCGTGCCCGATTCCCGTCACGGATCATCTGTCGAATCGGGGATGGCCGAGGTCGGTCGTCGCCTGCAGCGCTCGGTGCAGGTGGCATCGCCGTCTGGTCATCAGCCTCGGCCGATTGGCTTGAGATCGCATGCCGTCCCGGTCGTCGTGGCCCACGGTGACGGCGCTCGATCGGCGATCGACGCCATCCGTCGAAAGGAGTTGCCCGCTGCCGCGTTGATCCTCGTGAACCCGGTGTTGGTTCCTGCTCGATCGTTTCGGCTTCGTCGCTCGGGTGGCTCGGTCTTCCCGGAGCTCCCCTTGGGTATCCCTGGAGCGATCATCTGGGGCACGGACGATCCGAGCGTTGCCCCGGCCGACATCGCCCAGGCCGCCCGCGCCCTCCCGGATGGCCCGCGACGGCGCGTGAGGGAATGGTCGCACCTCCCGATGGTCGACGACCCGAACCGGTTCGCCGAGGTCTTGGACGACGTTCTTCAACGGATCGAGACGAGCGAGGTGAACTCGACGGGCCTCTTCGCGGCCTAAGCCAACACGGTTGACGATCGGCCCTGAGGGTGGGGCGCCGAGTTGGGGTGGCGCTCATCGTGCGGGGAGACTCTGCCCATGATCGAAGGTGACCTCGACGTCCGCATCGTCCGTCGGGATGGTCCCCAGGAGCGGCTTCTCTTCCTCGTCCATGGCTACGGCGAACCGACCTCGGTGCTCACCGATCACCTCGACGTGATCGATCCGAAGGGTCGGTTCCTGGTCGCGACCCCCGTCGGGCCGTTCGAGAAGAAGGGCAAACCGATCTGGCACCGGGCGCTGTTCGGCTCGAGCGACGACGCCACGGTGCAGTACCTGGCGTCGCTCGGCGCGTTGCAACGGTCGCTGGTGCAGACGTGTGAGAACTCGGGCCTTGATCCGGCGGAAGTGATGGTGGGTGGGTTCAGCCAAGGCGCGGGCCTGGCCATCGGGCTGTGTCTCGCCATCGGTCCGGTGGCAACTCCGCCACCTCTCGCGTGCGTCGCCTTCTGTGGGTTCGCGCCGCCGATCGCCGGCCTCGAGGTTGACCTCGACCGCGTGATCGGTCTGCCTCTTTTCCTGTCGGTGGCCGACGACGATGCGTTCGTACCGATGGACGGCAGCCGCCGCTCGGCGGCGACGCTGGCCTCGTTCGGCTTCGGTGTCCGCTACTACGAACTGCATTCGCGCCACGAGATCACGCCCGAGGCCGCACGGCTCGCCGGGGCATGGCTCGACGAGTTAGGGGGGGATGATGTGAAGGCGAATGGGGGCGCGCGCCCGGGGCCCGGGACCGTCGTGGGATCGACACCCGTGCCCGACGATCCGGGTGGGTTACGAGACTTCGTCCTCTCGCTCTGGGACACCTGAGCGTGTTGACGGCACCGGAGGTCGCTCGGACAGTGTCGGGCGTCGGATTCGGTCGTTTCGGGAAAGCGGTCGCTACGAGAACGTGGCCGAACTTGCCTGTACCGGCCCACCCCCGGTGCCGTTGTTGACTCGGATGACCAGGGTGAGGCCGGGCTTGGCAAACGTGCAGTACGTCGATCCCATGGCGCCTTCGCAGTGGTCGAAGGTCACCGCCGCCATCGCGTGACCGAAGATCTCGGCCACCGCGTCCGCCGACCCGTAGGTGGCCGCCGTGGCGGAGTCGCCGGCCTGCCATGCGTCCACAAACTTCTTGGCTGCGGTCTCCGGATCGATGACCGTGGGAGTGGTGGACGCAGTGGTCGGCGCGCTCGACGGGGAAACAACCACTGAGGGCGTTGGTGAGGAGATGGTGGTTGGCGCGGTCGTCGTGGAGGTGGGGGCTGGGGTCGGGGCCGTAGTGGTGGGTGTCTGCGGCGCCGGCTTCGAGGTTCCCGAGGTTCCCGCCGATCGCACGTTGCCGGCCGGGCTGCCATCGGGATTGGTGGCGTTCAAGGATGATGCCTCTGTGCTTGTGGCCACCCGGTCGTTCGTGGATGCGCAACCTGCGGTGAGGGCCGCGGCCAGAAGGGCGAGCGCGGCCCCGCGTGCCGGGAGGAGAAAACGGGCGGCGGACCGCGGACGGGTGCGGAGCGCCGGACTACTCGATGTCGGTGTGGGCATGGGAGCGCTCCTGAATGTGGGGACGCTGCCAGTATGCAACGTCGGTGCACCTGACCGTCGGCGTCGCCCGAGCGTACGCGACTCGCCCGCAGGTCGGGCCGGTGTGGCGCTACGGCGCCGTTTGGGCGCGAAAGGGGGTGGGGCGATGCGTGTCGCTCGTGGCAATTGAGGTCATGATCGTGCGCAAGGCACTTCCCGCGGAGGTCACCTCCTTGGGAGAAATCGAACGGGATGCCGGCGAACGCTTCCGTGAGGTCGGGATGCCGGAGATCGCCGACGATCCTCCCGCGCCCATCGAAGCGTTGGCGGCGTCGGCCCTGATCCTGGTGGCGTGGGCCGAATCCCTCCACGAGGACGGCGGTCGGACACCCACTGCGCTGGTGGGGCATGCGTGGGTCGAGATCGTCGACGGGCAGGCCCATCTCGAACAGCTCTCGGTAGGCCCGGGCCACAACGGGCGGGGCATCGGGTCGGCGTTGATCGAAGCCGTGGTCGAGTGGGCGACGGCGCAGGGCCATGGAGCGCTCACCCTCACCACCTTTCGCGAGGTGCCGTTCAATGCGCCGTTCTACGCCCGTCGAGGATTCGTGGCCATACCGGCGAGCGAATGGAACCCCGGGATGACGGCGCTCGTCGAACAGGAAACGGCACACGGACTCGACCAGGTGCTTCGTGTGGTGATGGCCCGTAGCCTGGGCGGGTGAGCTCCCCACCCGATGTGATGCGGCGCCGGTCGTCAGCGGGCAAACGGGGGAACCGGGGGAACCGGG
>Ga0105047_10003831_pt1 | contig 26397 bp, 22 predicted proteins | sample MAT04_FD_78384 | JGI IMG/M metagenome (GOLD analysis project Ga0105047, IMG submission 78384) | Freshwater microbial communities from Lake Fryxell liftoff mats and glacier meltwater in Antarctica - MAT-04 (megahit assembly) | ecosystem: Environmental > Aquatic > Freshwater > Ice > Liftoff... | reverse complement strand
GTTAATTTTTACTCTGTAGATTCCGTCTCCTGAGCGAATGTGTAGTGTATTATCGTCCAGTTTAGTACCGAGTTGGGTTTTAGTCAGTTTGACGGCTGTCACGCCTGGAATGACGTTCTCTACTCTTTCCGTGACGGTTTCCGTGATCGGATCTCCGCTGGTATCGTCGAACTTCGAGAATTGCCCGACCCTTGTCGGGAAGTCGAAGCGGATTGGTTCGGCCGGTGCCGCAGGCACCCCACTCTTCGGGAGATTCCACAGCGCGATCTCACCGGCGAAGTTGACCGACGCGGCCCGCTTCCCGTCCGGGTGGAAAGCGAACTTGGTGATGGTACTGGCGCTGGTCTTGAACACCGCTACCCGCGTTCCGGTCACCGGGTCCACCAACACGACCTGCCCCATGCGGGTGTCGCCGTCCTCGTTGGCCGGATTGGTCAGTGTTTGCTGGACCACGAGTCGCCCGTCGTTGGCGATGTCCACCCGCTGGATGAAGGACTCGTACTTCGTCCCCCCTATGGTCGTGTGCGGCTCGAACGGGGCAAACTCCCGCAGCACCTTGAACTCGTTGGCGTTGACTTTCGGGTCTAGAATCTGGATCGCTTTCCCGTCGCTGGACACGTCCCAGCGGCCGAGCGGATCGATGCCGTAGGCGGTCGCCGTGAGGTCGGACAACACGGCCTGCCCGTCCTGCTTGCCCGCAGTCGCGTCCCACGCTTGGAAGAATCCCTTTGGTCGCTTGCCTGCTTGGACGAGCGACGCACGAACGAGGAATCGATCCGACGACTTCCAGACCACGCCCATGAGTGAGTAGCTTTCGCCACGCCGGGCTAAGTTGCTCTCGAGCCGCTCTTGGGGTGTCCGCTTCTCGAGGTCGAAGAGAACGACGTGCCCGTCCGCCTCGACCGACGCCACCCTTTTGCCGTCTGGGCTGAAGGCCAACCCCCAAGGTGTACTGCGGTGAGATCGCGCCCACGTGAAAGTGTTGTCTTTCGTTCGCCCCAAGTCGATCGCGGTGACCGTGCCGGCGTTGTCGACGCACGCCAGTCGCATTCCGTCGGGCGAGACCGCGAGGCCGTTCATCACATCGCTGTTGGTCGTTATGGTGTTGAGGGCTTGCCACGTGTCGGCATTCCAGGCGCGGACTACGCCTTCCTTGTTGTGAACGCCAGCGGTGACGAAACCGCTCCCCCCGGAGATGTAAGCCGCGTTGAGAATGCGGCCGGAGTGGGCCGCGGGGATCATCTTGACCGGGATGAGAACTGGCGGTTCGGCATTCCCAGCAGTGATGGTAAGCAGTACGGCTACGATGGCCCAGAGGTGCGGTCTTGTCATGGAAACTCCTGGTTTACGTAGGAAACTCGGTTGTCAGGATCGATCAGGTAGTCCACTCTCGTTCGATCATCCTGAATGTTGGGCAGGGGTGGGCAGGGGCGGCCTCTGGCTTTTCCACTTGGCGATGAACTGCGGGACTGTCAACGGCATCGCATGTTGCTCGACGTCGGTACGGTGGCCGTTGGGTCCGGGGGCACAGAGGCGGCATGCGGAAGGAATCGCTTCCGTCCGCATGCCGCAATATTGATTACGCCCGGGCTTCGAGGAAGTCCCAGCCCTTGCGGTACTCGGATTTGATGTACTGCGCGGCTTCGGGGCAGCCCTTGGCTTCGAGCGTTTCGCCGTCGAATTCGAAGGCCTTGCCGGTGCGGATGGCGACGTTGCCGAGTAGGAACGCGGCCGTGAGGTACGAGGAGTAGTCGAAGTTCGACAGTGCCAAGGTCGGTTTGCCGGCCTTGATCGCCGCGGCCCATTCCTTCTTCTGGCCGCCGTCGCCGCCGTTGTTGCCGGCGAGCCTCTCGGGCTTCTTCTTGTTCTTCAAGTCGGCGAATTCGGCGGCCGGCCCGAAGTAGACGTCCGCTCCGTAGTCGTCCGGGCTGTAGAGGTAGCCCTTGTCGCCGATCATGAAGGAGCCGGAATCGACGACCTCGCCCTTGCGCTTGGCGTTGGGGTGATCCTTAAGCGCGACGGCCTTCTCGATGATCTCCTTGGAGGGGAGCACCTTCTTGCCGTCCTTCTTCCCTTCGTACCAATAGAGGGTGACCGGCGGCATATTGCCGCGGGCGGCGAACTTGAGGGTGACGTTGGCCGCACTCGGGCAGGTTTCCGCGTTCACGCCTTCGGCCTTCGCGGAGACGGCGATCGGGTGGCCGAGCTTGAGCGCCATGAAGGCCATGTTGGCGGTGTGGCAGGCCATGTCGCCGATGGCGCCGGTGCCGAAGTCCCACCAGCCGCGCCACACGAACGGGGTGTAACCCGAGGCGTAGACGCGGTCCGGCGCCGGCCCGAGGAATTCATCCCAGTTCACCGTGTTCGGCACGTCCGACTTGGTGAGCCGCTTGGTCACCTGCGGCGCCTGCGGCCAAACCGGCCTGTTCGTCCAGACGTGGACTTCGGTGACGTTGCCGATGATGCCGGACTGAATCAGTTCGACCGCACGTCGCAAACCGTCGGCCGCGGTGCCTTGGTTGCCCATCTGGGTGCAGACCTTGTGCTCGACGGCGAGTTTGCGGAGGTAGTGTGCCTCGAAGACGGTCCGCGTCAGCGGCTTCTGCACGTAGACGTGCTTGCCCATCTTGATCGCCATCGCGGCGGCGAGTGCATGGGTGTGGTCGGCGGTCGAAATGACGGCGGCGTCGAACTTCTTGCCGATCTTGTCGAACATCTTGCGGAAGTCGACGAAGGTCTCCGCGTCCTTGAATTTGTCCTTGGCGCCGCCGAGGTGCTTGGCACTCGTGTCGATGTCGCAGAGGCCGACGACTTCCATGAACTGGCCGGCCTGTTCGATGTCCGACCGGCCCTTGCCGCCGACGCCGATGCCCGCGACCTTGATGCGGTCGTTGGAACCTTGGGCACGAACGACGGAGAACGCGGGGCCGGTGAACAGATAGCCCAACCCGGCGGCGGTGCTCCCGTGAAGGAAACCGCGGCGATTCAAACGAAGAGTCATGGAGAGGAACTCCGAAAAAGGGATGGCCGAGAAGCGGCGACCAAAGGTGGGAACGAACATCCGCCGCGGAGGAAAGTGTAGCAAACGCGACGGCGGCGGTCATGCGGAAAAACCTGGACTTCATCGGGCGCACGCTGACCGTCGAACTGGAACAGATGGAGGTGACAGACCCGGAACAAATACGGCCCTTCCTTCGACCGGTTACGCAGATCAAGCAAGAGGCTCTGAGGGAACTGACCCGGGAGAAGGTTCGCAGCGATCAACTCTTTGCGATCTTCCGCTCGCAGTGCGCCGCATTGAGCGGGAAGATCCAGATGCGGATGATGTACGGTCGCATGTCCGAGGCACCGGACAAGGCTTGGACCGGCTCGCCCCGCACGCCATGATCCGTCGTTGCCGACTTACTGTTCGCTCTCGGCACGGAATCACGGATCCGTGATTCCGTGCCGCTCTCACCTTGCCTCAATCAATGACCACGGCCGCGGAGACCTGGCGATTGGTCCGCGGCCGTGGCTCGATGTTCCGATCCGAAGACCCTAGCGGGCGTTCGGGCAACGGCCGTTCGGGCAGCTGCTCGCCGGGCGGTAGACCGGGTAGCTGTTCATGATCGACCCGGAGTAAACCGGGGCGGCCATGACGGGAGCCGGGGTGTAAACCGGGGCTTGGGTGGTAACCGGAGCCGCGATCGGCGTGCCGGTCTGAATCGTGGTGTTCACGACGACGCCGGGATCGGCGAAGGTGCGAACGCTGGTGGTCAGTTCGGCCGCGGTGATGGTGCCGTTGTGGCGGAAGGCTTGCACGCCCCCGGTTCGGTCGCTGATCACGAGGCCTTTGCTCATCCTGAACTCGCCGGCCAATTCCTTGCCGGTCGCGGTCGTGGTGTCAACGTAGAGGCAAACGTACTGCGATTGAAGTGTCTTGGTCGCTTCGACGGGCAACGTGCCGTCCGCGATCAGATTCGCATACCCCGCCTCACCGGCGCCGATGAACACGGCCACCGGCTTGTGCTGCTCGCCCGCCAGTGCGACGGCGCGGGCATAGCTCGACTGGAACGAAGGAGCCGTAGGTGCGGCAGCCGTGACCAGTGTGACGAGCGCCGCCAAAGTCGAAATCGAAACCATTCAAATCTCCTGGTGCCGAACATGATGGGAGGTTTCGGCCAACGTTGCCGCGTGCCGGAACCGGACTTAACTCAACCTTTCCGCCAGGTCGTCGGCCATGGTAGCTTGGATATGCGTCGGCTTCGTCTAGTTTCGGCAGTTTTCGATGGTTTCAACGTCCGTTAATTGGTCTGATCGATGACCCTCCCATCTTGACGCTTCGCCAAAATCGTTGCAATCGTTGGGTTTGCGCGACTCTGTAAAATCATGAAAATTTTCTCATCGGCACTGATCTTTTTTTCCCGCGGAATGTGAATTCGTTTGCCCTGAAGCCCCCAAACTTCCCAATGTTGCGAAAGTGCCTGCGCATGGCGGACAGAATCTCGCCGGAAACCCGAAGCAAAACCATGAGCCGGATCCGCGGCAAGAACACCAAACCCGAGTTGCGGGTGCGTTCGCTGGTCCACCGGTTGGGCTACCGCTTCCGCCTGCATCGTAAGGATTTGCCGGGAAAACCGGACCTGGTCCTGCCCCGGCACCGCAAGGTCATCTTTGTCCACGGCTGCTTCTGGCACGCACACGCCGGTTGCGTCCGCGCCACGCGACCGACCAGTCGAGTCGAATTCTGGGACGCGAAGTTGAACGGCAACGTGGCCCGCGATGCAGCAACAGCCTTGGCCTTGACGGAAGCAGGATGGAAAGTCTTGACGATCTGGGAGTGCGAACTGAAGGACGAAGTGAAGCTGACGAAGCGGCTGAGGCGCTTCCTGAAAACGAAGGCGCCCGCGGAACGAGGATCCGCGGGCGCTAAACAGCCGCGACCAACGGCTGAGGTTTAGGCGAGCTGCCTGTGGAAAACCGGCAGAGTCTCAGACCGGCAATGACTCGGTGGACTTCCACCCGCCGCTCGCCGAGCTTATTAGAACTGGTCCAGCCAGAAGTGGTGGCCGCGGTGGTGCTTCATGGGCGTCCAGAGTTCGTAGCGCCAGCCCGGTTCCAGGAACGGGGGGTAGGCCATATACGCCGGCGGGCGCATGTAGGGCTGGCCCTTGGCTTCCGGGTAGCGCGGCGTTTGGGCCGGCCAGTAGCTGTGGGGGAAGTAGTGGTACGGGTAGTAGAACATCTGCGGCAACGGCGGGTCGGCCGCTTGGCTGCTGCTGCAGAACATGGCCGACGCCGTGACGGCGAGCAAGCCGACGAACAGTTGGCGAATCATCGACACACCTCCTTGTGTGAAGTCGTCCGAATCCGATTTCTCGACACGATGATTATCAGCCGGATGGTCGTTCCAAGTGCGGCGGGATCGGCCGACCAAGACGGAAAAGGCTAGGATGACAACAGCGTTGTAGGCATTGCGGCAACGGTGCCGGCAACGCCGACGACGCGACGCCGGCCCGAGCTCGACTGCTCGAAGCCCGCACTTTTCCTTGAAGCCGAGTCCCCCAAAGAACCGACATGAGCGACCCGAATCTCGTCTACGACAACCCCCTGATCGGTCGCTACGCGGGCAAGGCGATGAGCGAACGCTGGGGCCCGCAGCGCAAGTTCCGCACTTGGCGCAGACTTTGGCTGGCCCTCGCCGAAGCGCAGTATGAGTTGAAGCTGCCCGCCGACGACGGCGTGACGCCGAGGATCACCGAGAGCCAGCTGCGGGAGCTGCGGGAGCATCTGGACGACATTGATTTCAACCGCGCCGCCCATCATGAGAAGCGACTGCGGCACGACGTCATGGCCCACATCGAGACCCTCGGCGACGTCGCTCCGGGAGCGCGGGCGATCGTTCATCTGGGTGCGACTTCGTGTTATGTGACCGACAACGCCGACCTGATTCTGATGCGCGAAAGTCTGGACGCGCTGTGTACGAGCCTGGCCGGCATCCTCGCGAAATTGGCGGCATTCGCCCGACAGTGGAAAGACGAGCCGACGCTCGGCTTCACCCACTTCCAGCCCGCGCAACTCACGACCGTCGGCAAGCGGGCGACCCTCTGGCTCTTCGACTTCCTCACGGATCTGAAGGAACTGGAACGCCGCCGCGATGAACTGCCGTTCCGGGGTGCCAAGGGGACGACGGGAACGCAGGCGAGTTTTCTGGCGCTGTTCAACGGCGATCATGCCAAGGTTCGGGCACTCGATGACCTGGTGACGAAGAAACTCGGCTTCACGCACAAGTTCCCGGTGACCGGACAGACCTATTCGCGGAAGTTCGATGCAATCGTGCTCGACGCCGTCAACGGTCTCGGTCAGTCGGCGAGCAAATGGGGCTGCGACCTGCGGTTGCTCGCCCATAAGCAGGAGATCGATGAACCGTTCGAGGCCGATCAGGTCGGCTCGAGTGCGATGGCCTATAAACGGAACCCGATGCGGGCCGAACGCATCTGTTCCTTGTCGCGCTTCCTGATGGGCCTGCCCGCGATGGCCGCCGAGACCGCGGCAACGCAGTGGTTCGAGCGGACGTTGGACGACTCGGCTGCCCGCCGGCTCTACATCCCGCAGGCCTTTCTCACCGCCGACGGCATCGTCCGCATTGCGGACAACGTCGCCGGCGGCCTGGTGGTGAATCGAGCCATCATTACTCGGAACGTCCGCGAGTACCTTCCCTACATGGCCACCGAGAACCTCATGATGGCCGCCGTCGCCGCCGGAGCCGATCGCCAAAGTGTGCACGAACTGGTGCGGGTGAATTCCCACGCCGTCACCGCGAAGATCAAGGCCGGCGACGGAACGGCGACGGAACTTTACGACCGCCTGAAAACGCACTCCGAGTTCGCCGCCGTCGATTTCGCAGCTATGACCGACGCACGGAACTACGTCGGTCGGGCACCGGAGCAGGTCGAGGAGTTTCTGGCGGAAGACGTGGATGCCGTCCTCGCCCGCTACTCGGGCAAGCTGGGCGAGCGGGTCGAACTGAACGTGTGACGATCCACGAGCCTCCGGGCTTGGCCCGGAGGTCTGCGATGTGGTCCCATTCCATCGCGCAGGACAGAGTCGGAACCTGATTGGGACTCGAAGTCTTTTCCTCCGGGGCAAGCCCGGAGGCTCGTGGGTTTGTTATCCGACTTGCTTTGTGCTCGGCGTGTGAATCAGCCAAACGTGTGACGATCCACGAGCCTTCGGGCTTGGCCCGGAGGTCTGCGTCGTTTCCGTTTCCTGCATGGCACACCTCGTCCGCTATCGCGTTCTCTTGGTGATCTCCGCTCGAGTGCTAAGATAGCAGCATCGAAGTCGAATTTGTATCGCCAACCTGCCGGGCACCTTCGCCGTGTGGTTGGGTCTCCTCACATGATTGCGGAGCCTTGCCATGTTTCAGTCGAATCGTCTCGATCCGTCGCCCGACGACGTCTTTGCCGAGTCCCGCATGTCGTTCGGGGACCATATCGAAGAACTGCGGAAGTATCTGCTCCGCGCGATCTACGGCCTGCTGATCATTCTCTTCGGCGGCCTGATTCTCGATGCCGTGGGGGACTCGATGGGCATCCCCTGGCTCGGCCTGGGCCGACCGATGCTGCAGGTGATCACCGAACCGGCCGAAGCGCAGGTGCGGGCCTTCTATGCCCGCCGCAACGAGAAGGCGCTGGCCAAACTCGGGGAGATGCAGGCCGATCCCGCCGAGTTGGCCCGCGTGCAGGAGAAGTTCCGCCGCAACGACTTGGATACCTCGAAGCTGACGCAGGCCGAGCTGGAGATCTTGCGCGGTGCCCCGGTTGAGATGCCGATGGTCATCCCGCTGAAAGCATTCGCGGAGGCATTCGGCCTAAAGTCTGTGAACCCGGAGACGACCGAGTTTACGACCACGGTTAAGGTCTTCCCCGGTCAGATCAACTACATCAACAACAAGGGCGAGAACGTGCTGGGCAATCGGCAGTTCATGAAAACGCAGTCGGCCCAAGAGGCGATGGTCGTCTACTTCAAGGTCGCGCTGTTGTGCAGCGCGGTGCTGGCCAGCCCGTGGATCTTCTACCAGATTTGGGCGTTCGTTGCCGCCGGGCTGTATCCGCAGGAACGCTCTTACGTCTACAAATTTCTCGGGCCGAGCATTGGGCTGTTCCTCACCGGGGTGTTCCTGTGTCAGTTCATCGTGCTGCCCGGTGCGGTCAAGGCACTCATCGGCTTCAACAACTACGTCGATCTCGATCCGGACCTGCGTTTGAACGAATGGCTCGGATTTGCCCTGATGCTGCCGATCGTCTTCGGCATCTCGTTCCAGACCCCGTTGGTCATGTTCTTCTTCAACCGCATCGGTACGTTCAGTTGGGAAGACTACTGGGCCCGCTGGCGCTACGCGGTGCTGATCCTCGGCTTCTTCTCGGCGATCATCACGCCGACGCCGGACGCGGTGACGATGATGTACCTCTTCGTGCCGATGTTCGGCCTGTACATGCTCGGCATCGCGGTCTGTAAATTCTTCCCGCCGAGCCACGAAATCGAGGACGCCGGCGAAGATCAGGTGGCCGTGTGATCGGGTACGCCGAGCCAAGGGTGTTTCTGGTCGGTGCCGGTCCCGGTGACCCCGGCCTGCTCACGGTCCGCGCGGTCGAACTGCTCGCGCGGGCCGACGTTGTGCTCTACGATCAACTCGTACCCAAGCGGTTGCTCGACTTCGCCCATCCGAATGCCGAGCGGATGTGCGTGAAGGATCTGCCCGGCAAGCATCCGGATAAGTACCCGCACATCTTCGACCTGATGATCGAACGCTCCCGCCTCGGCCAAACCGTGGTGCGGCTCAAGGGGGGCGACCCGCTCATCTTCGGCCGCGGCGGTGAGGAAGCCGAAGCCTTGGCCGAAGCCGGCGTCGAATACGAGATCGTCCCCGGCGTCACCGCCGCGCTCGCCGCCGCGGCCTATCTGGAGATTCCCCTCACCCATCGTCGGCATGCCAGTGCCGTCGCCTTGGTCACCGGGCACGAACTGCCGATGAAGCCGGGCAACAAGCTCGATTGGGAAGCCTTGGCTAAGTTCCCCGGCACGCTCGCCATCTACATGGGCATCGCGCGGTTGCCGCTGATCGTCGCCGAGTTGCTGAGGTTCGGCAAATCCCCGGAGACCCCCGCCGCCATCGTCGAACGCGCCGGCACCGGCGACATGCGGACGACCTATTCCACCCTGGTCGGCTTGGAATCGGCCCGGCGTCAGGCGGGTTTGGAGGCACCGGGACTGATTCTGATCGGCGAGATCGTCGATCATCGCGTCGCCCAATCGTGGTTTGAGAAGAAGCCGCTGTTCGGGCGCCGCGTGCTCGTGACCCGGCCGCGCCGCCAAGCCCAAGGCGTGATGCACACCCTGGAACGCCTCGGCGCCGTCCCCTACCTGCTTCCCACCATCGAGGTCCGCGAACCGCTCGACTGGACCGCGGCCGATGCCGCGCTGGCCAAGGTCCAAGCCGGGAATTTCGACTGGCTGATCTTCACAAGCAGCAACGGCGTTCATGCCGTGATGACGCGATTGAAGCTTCTCGGGAAGGACGTGCGCGCACTGGGCCACGTGAAGATTGCTGCGATCGGCGACAAGACCGCCGAGGCGCTGGCGGAATACCACATCCGGGCCGAGGTCGTGCCGGACCAAGCCGTCCGTTCCGAAGGATTCGCGGAGCAATTGAAGCTGCACGTCAGCGGGACGCGGATCCTGATCGCCCGCGCCGAACAGGGCCGCGACGCCTTGAGGGTCAAGCTTGCGGAGATCGCGGCCGTCGAAGCCGTGACCGTTTACCGCCAAGTCGAAGCCGTGGATCCGAACGACGACGCCATGGCAGCCCTGCGTCGCGGCGAGATTCACTTCGTCCTGCTGACGAGTGCGAACATCGCGAAGGCGCTGGTGCAGAGCTTCGACGACACGATCCGCGGCCGCGTGCAGCGGGGCGACATTCATCTGATCGCGATGAGCGAAGAGGTGGATCGTACCATCAGAGATGCCGGATTAAGCACGGATGAAATCGCCGTCGAACCGAGCCTGACCAGCCTGATCGAAGCGCTGATCCGCTCTGCAGCATCCCGGGCAGGTTGACGCTACTTCAACTCTTTCATCGCATTGAAGCCGAGGAAGCCGACCACGCCGGAGGCGAGCAAGCCGAATATGTCCGCCATCAGAAACGAGCCGCCGCCGAAGGGGATGCCCACGGCGAGGTCCAGCAGAAACAACAACCCCATGAGTCCGGCGACGCCGAGCGCACCGTAACACATGTATTTTTCCATGGCCAAACCTTTCGAGATCGCAATTGTCGCCATGAATCCCGTCACTTTCGCCGCCGCAAGAGACCGGATGAGCCGCTATGTTACGAAGCCTACCGAAGATCGCAACGCCCCGCGCACCCAAAATCCCCGCCACCCAAATTCCGTACGCCGAATCACCCGCAGAATGCAACCAGGCGGGACGGCGAGCCGTTGGCGCGGCTGCCGCACAAGTTGATCGCGTTGGTGGACGTAAAAGACTTCCGTACCGAACGTTCTCGATTCCACCACTTCTCCGATCATCTTGGAAATCTTTTTGTTTCCTGCCGTGAACCTGGCGTAGAATATCGGTGTCGTTGGTGGTGTTGTTTGACCTGTCGCATAGCTCATCGTCCGAGATGGACGTTATGGAGCCGATGATGCCGATCCCGATTACTTGGAATGACGAAATCCTGCTGGTGGAACGCCTCGTACTGCCGAGTTGCTCGCGACACGAACGCTATCAGGCGGCCCTGCACGACTTGGCCGACCGCCTCCATCTCGAAACGGGCGACGAGTATTCGAAGCCGATGCCGGGCGACTTCTGGGTCGGCTGTTCGCCGCTCGTCGGCTGGGGCGGCACCGATCCCGGCGAAGTCGGTTGGGCGAGTTTCAACGAAGTCCCGCCGGCGATCCTTCGCCTGTTGACGGCCGCGAACTGGTACGAGCAGCGAAGCGGCTCGCGCCGATCGGAGCCGATGCTGTTGGGCTAGTCGGGTTGTCGCGACGCGGGCCGTCGTTATCATGACTTTTCGGCCCGCCTTCCTCCGTTCGCGTTCCTCGCAGGCATCGGCCGACCTGCGGCAAGGATTGCGACCATCGGACGACCCCATCATGACTGAAACACTGATCGACCTGCGCGCACTGCTGGTGGAACGCGAAGAGTTCGAAGGGAGCATGGTCTCCAAGCTCCGCGAAGGCCTCGCCCAGGGCGGTGCGCAGATCAAGTCCCTAAAGGACATCAGCGAGACACTCGTCAAGCGCCTCCCGACTGCGCAGCCGCCGCAGGCCAAGAAACTGCAACTGAAGATCGGCGTCGTCCAGTTCTACCTCGGCCACATGTCGCCGGCCGTCGAGCATCTCAAGCAATCCGAAGGCCCGTTGGCCGCATTCTTCCTCGGTCGCGCCTACACGCAACGCGGCGAATACGAAGAGGCGATGAAGTCCTTCGAGAAGGCCGAGAAGTCCGGCTATGCCGCACAGCAGGTTCAGTTGCAGCGTGCCGGGGTGTTGCGCCTCCAGAAGCACATCGCCGAAGCCAAAACGATCCTGGCCAAACTCAAGGATATGGCCGCGCACAACGCGGAGTATCACTTCCAGGAAGGCGGCATCGCCGAGGCCGAAGGCGACACGCCCCGCGCCGCCAAGTCTTACGAACGGGCCGTCGAACTCGACCCCGCCCACTCCGGTGCCTTGTTCCGCCTCGGTTTTCTCAACGACCTCGTCGGCAATGACGACGACGCCATTCACTACTACGAGCGATGTCTCAAGCATCCGCCCGTCGGCAAGGGTGTCCTGTATAACCTCGGCGTCCTCTACGAGGACAACAACCAGTACGACAAAGCCGGCGACTGCTATCGCCGCCTGTACAAAGCCGACCCGCTTGACGAACGGGCACGCCTCTTCCTCAAGGACGCGGAACAGTCCCAAGTCATGTTCTACAGCCCGGAAGACGAGATCATCTCGGTCCAGTTCCGCCAAGTCATGGAAGTGCCGATCACGGACTTCGAGCTGTCGGTCCGCAGCCGCAACTGCCTGAAGCGGATGAACATCCGCACCCTCGGCGACCTCACCCGCGTTTCCGAACCCCAGCTGTTGGCGAGCAAGAACTTCGGCGAAACCTCGCTCGACGAAATCAAGATCATCATGACGGCCAAGGGCCTTCGCATCGGCCAGTCCTTGGACCAAGGCCAGCAGTACGAGTTCCGCCGGCCCGCATCGAACCTCTCACCGGAAGAACAGGCGATGCTTGCCAAGCCGGTCAGCGAGTTGAACCTGTCGGTCCGCGCCCGCAAGTGCATGAACCGCCTGAATCTTTCCAACCTCGGCGAGTTGGTCTCCCGTACGGCCGACGAGCTGATGGAAGCGAAGAACTTCGGCGTCACCTCGCTGACGGAAGTCCGCGAGAAACTGACCGCGATGGGGCTGAAGCTGCGGGGCGAGTAGTCCACCGGCAAGCGGGGGGACATCAGTCCCTCAAGGCTGTGTAACGACTACCACCACAATCGCAGACGCCAAGCTCTTCTCAGGGGACTGACGTCCCCCGCTCTCCGAAACATCCGGGGGATGAAGTTTGATGGACTTCTTCACCCTCCTGGCGCAGGATTCAAAAGCCCGACTTGGTCAAGTCGCGACGGCCCACGGGTCGTTCGAGACCCCGATGTTCATGCCGGTCGGCACGCAGGGGACGGTCAAGGGACTCACACCCGACCAGATCCGTGCCTGCGGCACGCAGATTCTCCTCGGCAACACCTACCACCTCACGCTTCGCCCCGGCGACGAACTCGTTGCCGCGCTCGGCGGACTGCACAAGTTCATGCACTGGGACGGGCCGATCCTGACCGACTCGGGCGGCTATCAGGTCTTCAGCCTGGCCGGTCAGCGGAAGATCACCGACCGCGGCGCGGAGTTTCGCTCCCACATCGACGGCAAACTGCTGGACCTGACGCCGGAGAAGGCGGTCGACATTCAGCAGAATCTCGGTTCCGATATCGCCATGGTGCTCGACGAATGCCCGCCGGGCGACGCGGATGAGCCGACGCTGCGTGCCGCAGTGAGGCGATCGCTGCTTTGGGCTGAGCGCTGCAGAACCCATCACTCGCGCACGGATCAGTCGCAGTTCGCGATCGTGCAGGGCGGCACGAATCTCACCATCCGCACCGAGTGTGCCGAGGCTCTCGTGCCGATGGATTTCCCCGGTTACGCCCTCGGCGGCTTCAGCGTCGGCGAAAGCCCGGCGGCGATGCATGCGGCCTTGCCGGAGTGTGCGGCCCTGTTGCCCACGCACAAGCCGCGCTACCTGATGGGCGTCGGCCGGCCGGAGGATCTGCTCATCGGCGTGGCCGCGGGCATCGACCTGTTCGACTGCGTCATGCCGACCCGCAGCGGCCGCAACGCGCTTGCCTTCACGTCCACGGGCACGCTGCGGCTCCGCAACGCCCGGCACCGCCGCGACCCCGCACCGCTGACCGACGACTGCTCCTGTTACTGTTGCAAACACTTCAGCCGGGCGTACCTGCATCATCTCTTCAGTGCGGACGAAATGCTCGGCCCCACGCTGTTGAGCATCCACAACATCACGTATTACCTGAATCTGATGAAGCAAGCACGCGAAGCGATCCGCGAGCACCGCTTCTCGGACTTCATGCAAGCGGCGATGCTGCGGCTCAGCGAGCCGGCGATCATGGGCCAGTCATGACTTCGCCGATGGCCGATGTCCCGTGCACGTACGAAAAAGGCCGCCGAGAACATCTCGGCGGCCTCGGTTGTTTCATTCGAAGCGTCGGCTATTCCGAAATGACTTCGCCGCCTGCGGCTGTGCCCAAAGAACGCCAGGCGATCAGTGTGACGTTGCTCGTGAAGAAACGGACGGAGCCGTCGCACAGCACGGAGTTCACGCCGCCGGTGTGTCGGCTGCGGGCGGCAAGTTGGTTGTCTCCACCCGCATCCACGGTGCAGGGCAGATTCTGGGCGATGAGGTTGTTGCAGGTCACTCCGATCTGGACGCGGTCGGCAGCCGGGCTGTTCGGTGCATTGTAAGTGTGGAAGGCAGCCATCGGTCCCCACCACGTCATGCCGCGGGTGTCGAGCGTCGTGCCGGCGTTCGGTCCCTGAAGCACTTCGGAGGCCATCAACGTGTTCGAGGTGCCGTCGATGATGCCGAGCAGCTTCACCGGCGACTGCACGTCGGTCGTACCGTTCGGTTCGTTGAGCTTAAACGGAGCTTGGCCGAAGGTGACACACCCGGCGGCGCCACCGATGGTCGTACCGCCGGTACAGCCGGACGGATACTCGGGGCGGAACTGCCGACGCACGGTGTTGCCGAAGTTCACCACGTAGTTGTGCTTGGTAATCATGCTGGGTCCCCACGGGTGGTTACCGGCATTGGGGTCGGACGGACACGTGAACTTCTTCATCGTCCGCTGAACGACCGGCAAATTGCCCGCGTTCGCATAGTTGACTGTCGTGTTGACGGTCCGGTTATAGTTCTGGTAGAGCCGGAACAGGTTATCCTCTTCCATCTGCGGCAGAATGACGACCTGCCAAGTGCCGAATGCACCGAGGGCGCTGTCGCCGGCGGGGAGCGCGCCGAACGCACTTTCGTGGTTCATCGCACCCAAGCCGATCTGTTTGAGGTTGTTTTGGCAGGTCGCGCGTGCGGCCGCCTCGCGCACTTTCTGCACCGCGGGCAGCAGCAGGCCGATGAGGATGGCGATGATCGCGATCACCACCAGCAATTCGATGAGCGTGAATCCGTTACGTTTCTGCATGGCCGAAATCTCCGAGGAAGGAAAAGGAATCATGAACTCGCTGAAGCGGCGAGGATGGTGACTGACTTACTTGACGAGAGTGAAGGTCACTTCGTTCGTTTCGCCGTCTTTGATGACGGCGGTCTCCGTGCTGCGCGAGCCGTATTTGTCCGGCACGATCGACTTGGGCAGCGGTCCCTTGGTTTCTCCGGGCACGTCGCCGCTCAGCGGCATCGGCCCGTCGAAGCCTTGAATCCGCACGACGTATTTGCCGGGCGCCAGGCCGTTCTTCTTGTCCGCCGCGAACTTCCCGTCCTTGATTTCCAAGGTCAGCGAAGTCGACTGTTTCTCGGACGGCACGAATTCAATGTTTCCCAGCGGGATCGGTTTTCCGTCCATCGTCACCGTGCCGGAGACGGCTTGGCGATTGAACGGATCCTTGTCGCCGCATCCCGTAAGGGAAATGCCGGCGACGATCGCGACGAAGAGGACGAGGTAACGCATGGAAGGCATCTCGGAAGGCTAAGGATCGGGTTCAGTTCTTCGCACTTGCCGGCCATTCGGTTTCGACGCCGCCGGCGACGAGCCGCTTGCGGAAATCCCCGAACGCGACCTCGTCCTTGCGGATCTGTCGCGGCAGCTTGTTCGACTTCACGGCGTAACCCGCCAAGGCTCCGGCGGCTTCGCCGATGCTCCACTCGACCGTGTGCAGCCGATAGCACCCGTTGGTGATGTGGGTGACGCCCAGGTTCTTGCAGGCGGCCAGCAGATTGTTGACCCGTTTCGGGATCAATGCCCCGGCGGGAATCTGGAACGGCAGCACGCCCCCACCGCCCGAGTTGTCCCCGCCGGAGGTCGAGTGAATGTCGATGTACAGGTACAAGCCGACACCGACGGAATCCTTGTAGCTGAGTGCCCGCACTGGTCCTTCGCCGGAGTGGACGCGTTCGCGGGCCGGCTTGCTCACGTCCTGTTCAAAGATCGTCGTTTCCGCTTGGATGCGGCGCGATTCCCGGATGTAGGGTCGCTTGGCGATGCCGTCGTCGGTACCGGTGACATCGGGGCAGAGCTTCAGGCCAGGCCAGCCGACCTTGCCGTCCGGGTGCGGGGCCTCGGTCTGCAGCCAGTACAGGAGCGAAAGTGTGAGTTGCTTCGCAGCGGCGAGGTGCTTGGCGGATTCCTCGGCGCTCAGTTCGATGCCGTTCTCATCCTTACCGTGCAGCGGGCCGCGGTGGTAGTCGTTTTGGCCCCAGTTGATGAGGCTGATGTCGTTGACCTTGCTGCCGGGAACGAAGACTTTGGCGTCGACGACGCGGCGATAAGTCCACAGATTGGCGCCGTACTCGGCCTTGTCCTTGGTGGGGTTGAAGCCGAGCTTCGGCATGCCGTCCGGGCCTGGGCCGCCCGGGTACATCCAACTGAGTTGCCGCTTGGCCTTGGTCGGCGGCGTCAGCTTGGGCTCGTACTCGTGCCAGTCGTCGTAGTCCTTGGGCTTGGCGATGGTGTGGTCTTCACCCTGCTTGTGCTCCAGCGCCATGACCCACGTGAACGACTGGATGTTCCGCGGCCGGGCATTGGGGGACGCACTCGGCTCGCCGGTGATCCTGCCGGCTTCTGACCCGGTCACATACTCGACCTTGCCCAGCGGCAACAGGTCGCCCTGCTCGGTCGCATCGAGGAAGTACTTCCCGGTCACGACCTGCGTGCGGCCGTCCTTCAACTTGCCGGTGACGGCCTTGAAGCTGTCTCCTTCGACGTCCACCGCGATCGGCGTCCAGTCCCGCAGGATGGTCAACTTGCCGGAGGCGACGTGCGGTGCGAGCATCTCCTCCATGCACTTCAGCCAGACCCGCGGCTCCGCGCACAATCGGGAGACCCAGCCGTTGCCGGGGTTCAGCGTCGGGTTGTTCTTCGCAGCGGCCGTCAGGGCCGGGTCGGTCCGCTTTCGGTAGAAGTCCCGTGCCATCGTCCGCAGCTTGCGGTACTCCGCGTTGCAGCCGCTGCGTTCAACGTATTGGTGTTCGTCGGGTGGGACGGATTGAGTCGTGAACTGGCCGCCGATCCAGTCGGTCTCCTCGGTCAGGATGACGGTGGCGCCTTCGCGCAGGGCACCGAGTGCCGCAGCGACTCCGCCGGTACCGCCGCCGATGATCACCACATCGGCCGACAATTCTCGGGCGTTGACCAACACTTCAGGTGTCGCCGCGATCGTCGGTGCTGTGGCTGAAGGCTGGACGCGGTAGGCGTTCCAAGCCTTGACGCCGGCCGTGCCGACCACGCCGCCCGCCGCGAGACTGCCGCCGGTAAAGATAAAGGTACGTCGATTCATCCGATCGGTCCTAATGAGAGAGAATTCCGCATCGATCACTGTCCTGCAGGCGGCATGCCGACCGGCCCTTTGTCCGATCCGCCCGAGCCGAGGCTCGAACCGGAACCGTAACGCAGGAACTTGTCGTCGTCCTCCGGATCGAGACCGAGGATCGCTTCGTCCTTGATCTTCATGGCCGTGCGTTTGCTTTCCAGGAGCGGATAACCTTCCATGCTGAAGTAGTCGCGGACGTTGCCGGTCACGAGCGGCTTCAACAGCTTCCCGCGACTCTTCAGATGCGCTTCGACGATGGAATCCCAGACGGTTTCGCGCCACGGGTAGTTGACGCCGGACAGAGCCCACGGCTTGGCGGGCAGCCAATCCTTGTCGTCGAAGCCGGGCTTGGTCCACTCCTCGGCCGGGCGGTTTTTCGCGCTCTTCCAGCTTTCGTCCGCGACGAAAAGTTCTTTCTCCTTGTCGCCGTCGAGTTGTACGAATCGAGCCGTGATGGCCGCGGCGCTGGCGTAGCCGCTGTTGAAGGGATCGAGTTCATTCTTGGCGGCGACCGCGATGACGTTGGCCCCGGCCTTCAGCTTGGCGGTGAGGTCGTAGCGGTACACGCGTTGACTGAAGAAGGGCCCGCTGCTCTTGCCGATTTCTTCCCCGTTGACGAACAGCGCGAAGGATTCATCGACGCCGAGGTTGAGGATCATCGGCGCGGTCGGCTTTGCAGGAAGCGTGAATTCGCGGCGGAAGTAGCGGAACTGAGCCGGAATGTTTGTGTTCTTGTCGAACTCGGGATACCAGACCCAGACCGGCGGATTGTCCGGCATCAGCGGGGTGCCGGTGAGCATCGCCAAGTGTGCGCAATCGACGAACAGATTGTCGACGATCGCCAAGGCATCTGTCGGTTCCTCGGCCGGGTTCTGCGGGATCGCTGCGAACTCGATGCCCGTGGCCGTGCTCGCAAACGTGTTTTGGCGGAACTGCGCGGTCAGCGGGCCTGGCAGTCCGCTGGGCTTGTAGTGAATGCCTTGCTTCAACCGCCAGAAGCGGCTGCGGCGGACTTCGAGATTCGTCGCAGCCCCGGCGATCGCGATGCCGGTGCCGCTCGGTCCCTCGAAACGGCTGTCGACGATCTTCAGGAAGCCGTGGGCTTGGCCGCCTTCGAGTTGGATGCCGGCCGCCTGATCGCCGCCGCCGAAGGTACGGATGCGACGCAGCGTCATCGGCCGGTTTTCCGCACCCGTCGCTCCGAAGAGCGAGATCGCAGCGCGTTGGAAGCCGACGCCCGCGATCTCTTCCAACGACAATCCGGGGCAGCGACCCGAAATGCGGACCAGGTCGCCGACTTTGCCTTGGCCCTCGAAGCGGATGCCCTTGATCTTCACGCCATCGACGGCATTGAGTTCCAGCAGCGGCTTGTCGATCGAGCCGCCTGCGGGCAGCGTCCAGATCACCGAGCCGCGGGACAAGCCGGATTCGATGACGATGTTGTTGAACTTCGGCCCGGTCAGGTTGAGTTGTTCGGCATGTTGTGCGGTACGCAACACGATCAGCTTCTTATCCGTCGGCTTCATCGCGGCGATCGCTTCGGCAATGGTGCCGAAGCGCGGCTCCGGTCCTTCGGGACCGACCACGACTGCGCCTTCGGGCACCGTACCAAAAGCGGGAGCCACCGGCGCGGGTACGGGTTTGGCCGTCGTTGCACTCGTGCCGGGCCTGTCGCCGGGTTGGGTGTCCGATTGCGTCGTCGATTCGGTGGTCGCCGTTCCGGTCGGGATCAGAAATGCCGCTGCACCACCCAACACCGCGATGACGACGGTGGCGGCGATGATGCCGGGAATCAGCCACTTCGGCTTGCTGGGTGTCGGCGCGGATAGGATCCGGGATCGGCTGGTCACACGGGTCAGTGCGGCCGTGACGGTTTTTGTCCCGGTTTGGCCGGCCGTCTCCGGACTGAGCCACGGGGCGAGGGCTTCGATGACATCCTGCGGCTGCTGGTAGCGATCGCTGGGCTTTTTGGCCATCATCGTAGCGATGATCGGCCCGATTTCCGGCGGCGCTTTGGCCCGCAGGCTCGTGAGCGACGGCGCGTCCTTCAACTGATGCTGCAGGAGTTTCTGTGCCGTCGACCCGGAGAAGGGCGGCTTGCCGGTCAGGAGCGCGAAGAAAGTCACGCCCAAGCTGTAAATGTCCGTGCGGATGTCGACCGGCTGATTGAGGGCCTGCTCCGGGGCGATGTAATCGGGAGTGCCGACGACGCTTTCCGGGTCGATGACGGCCGTAAGTCGCTCCGTCGATTCCTCGGAGGGCCGCGTCAGCCCCATGTCCAGAATCTTCAGCGTGCCGGACTTGTCGACGATCAGGTTCTCGGGCTTGATGTCCCGATGGACAAAGCCCTTGTCCCCGGCTTCCTGCAGGCCGGCGGAGGCTTGAGCGATATAGTCCGCCGCCGCGGCGAAGTGCAGTGGGCCATTCTTCTCGACCATCGCGGCCAGCGTCTGTCCTTCGATGTACTCCATCGCAATGTAGTGGACGTTGCCGAGCTGGCCGACGTCGTAGACTTTGACGATGTTCGGGTGATCGAGCGCCGCGGCGGACTGCGCTTCGCGGTAGAAGCGCTCCGTGCCGATGGCCGTGCCGGCCTGTTCGTAGGCGAGTACCTTGACGGCGGCCTTACGCTTCAGGCTCATGTGTTCGGCGAGGTAGACCGTACCCATGCCGCCCTTGCCGAGCTGATCGAGCAGCTTGTACTGCCCGAGAATCAGCCCCCGATACTTGCCCGCCAGGAGAAGCTTCGCCTGGAATTGCGTCAACAGACCGGCACGAACCAAGGCCGTGGCCAGCGACGTGGGATTGCCGGCCAAGCTGGACTGCTTCGCGTACTCATTCAGCGAACCGTCGGCGACCAAGCCGCTTTTCCGGATCAGGTCGACGAACTTGTCCCCAGTCATCGGTGTCGTCGTCATTGGGCGTCTCTTAGGACGGTGAACTGTGAGCGAAGCGATCCCAACCGAAACCATCATTCCAGCATCTTAGTAAAATAGCACGGAATCTGTCCGATGTGAACGGGCTACAATCCATCTGCTCCGCCTTTCTTTCGAGTATGGGATGAATTTTCGTAAGTGGAAACACAATTCTTCCGATGCGCGAATCGCTGTTTCCGATTCGTGCCGATCGTTAACAATCTTGAACGCAGAGCGGGCCGGGCCGAGGTGATTGTGGATCTGACAAGCATCGCTTTTTCCTGCCGGGCCAAAAAATCTGTACTACGCTCTGCGGACGTCGGATGGTTCAGCACTCAACAATCCGTCCCCCTTAACACTTTGGTGCCGTCATGAATTCGCCGCTTCCCACACTTCCGGATCGCATCCGTCAGGCCATCGCCCCAGCTCACGTGGCGGTGGAGCAGACGCCGTTCGCTCGCGGGATGGTCTCGGGCACCATCGGCCGGGCGGAGTACGTCGCAGGCTTGGCTCAGTTGGGTTGCCTGCACCGGGAACTCGAGTCGGCGACGGCGTCGGCCTCGGCATCGCTGCCGGCAAAGCTGATCCCGCCGCCGCGAACGCCTGCGATCGAGCGGGACCTTTTCGCGCTCGGCGGGGAAGCCGACGCTGAGCCGCACGCGGTCGTGGCGGAATTGACCGAACGCTTTTACCATTGGGCCCAAGCGACGCCGACGGCTCTCCTCGGCGCGGTTTACGTCATGGAAGGTTCGCGGATGGGGTCGATGGTATTGGCCCGCAGCCTGACGCGGGCACTGAAGGTCGAACCGCGTCCGGGCCAGGGTCTGGATTATCACATCGACGGCATCGCCACACGACCGACCGACTGGAAGGCGTTCCGCGCGCAACTCGCCGGCACCGAGTTCAGTGAGGACGACCAGGCGTTGATCGTCGCGGCCGCAGTCCAGGTCATGGACGCGCTTACGGCTTTGTATTCCGCCGTACCGGTTGCGGATTTTGAAGCGATCGCGATGAAGCTCGAAACGGTCGCAGTTTGATATTCCTGAAGATTCTTGTCCGGGACGGAGACGAGGGTTTTGTAAAGTCCCGGTTTGCGCACTAGCCTTGTGCGGATGTGTAGCGAACCCGCAAGGCCGGGCGTTGAACGGCACCACCTCGACGGCTTGAAGGAGACTTGCGTGCGTACTCTCGTGGTCGGCAGCCAAAAAGGCGGAGTCGGCAAAACGACGACTGCCATCAACCTGGCCGCAGCCGCCGCCAAATCCGGCTTGAAGGTGCTGCTGCTCGACGCCGATCCGATGGCGAGCATAGCCGCTTCGCTTCTTCTGAAGCGCTTCACGGAAAACGAAGAGGCCGGCGACGAAGGTGCGTCAACCGTACTGCCGCGACCCGATGACGTCACCGGCCACGGTGTTGTGTGGGAAGCGGTGGAAGCCAACCTCGACGTGGCCGCCCCCTATCCGGACGACGATGCCAACGACGAATATCTGATGGACTTCCTGACCGGCATGGGTACGTCGAAGCTCAGCCGCATCTACGATCTGATTATCATCGACGCCCCGCCTATGCTCGGCTCGCGGCCGACACTGGTGCTGAAGCAGGCCGATGAGATCCTGATCGTCCAACGTGCCGAGCCGATCTCGTTCCGCACGCTGCCCGCCTATCTCGAATTGCTCCGCGAAGTGAAGCAACAGGGAGGCAAGGTGCAACTCCGCGGGATCCTGATGACCCTACCGCCGGGTGTCGAATCCGGTTCCATGGGCGAGCAGCGCATTCGGGACAAGTTCAAAGGTTTACTGCCGCAGATCATTCCATTCGATCCGGAAATCGGCCGGGCCTTGATCGTCGGCCGGCCGGTCGTGTCAAAATTCCCGCACTGCATGGCCGCGAAGCAGTACGAAGCCGTGGCCGCCCAACTCGGTCTGGTGCGGCGGGCCGCTTCGGCTCCCGCCTATGCCGCCGTACCTGCTTCGCCTTCGATGGTCCTACATGCCTTGAACGCAAACCTTGCGTCGGTGGCTCCGGTTGATATGGAAGCCGAAGACGAGGATAGCGTTCTTTCCGTATTGCCGCGAGCCAAAGCCCTGAATGCGCCGACACCGTCGGTCGCACGGGCGGCCGCCCCGAAGCGGACGACCTCCGTTGCGACGGAGCTTTTCGGGAACTCGAGGGACGAAGACGACGACGAAACCAACGACGACAACGACATTTTCGGCTCGAGCGAGTCGGCAAGCGCTGGGCCGAAGACGCTGAGCGGCCGGACGCAGACGTTTTATCCCGACCGCCTGGCCGCGACCGGTGGCCGCGGACCGAATTTGCTGGCGCCTCCCGTGCAGGCCGTGCGCGAGACCAAGCGGACGAGCGCCGCCGCCCCAACCGCCAAGCCCGTTGCTTCCTTCGACGCGATGATCGAAGAGGAGTCCGCTTCGGTCTGGCAATTGTTGCTGCTCTGCGGGGCAACGTTTTTGGCCGCGCTTTCGGCAGCATGGTTCTTCGTCGGTTGAACCGGTTCCGGCGATTGGATTTGCGGCTTCGTCAACGTGGACTGAAACTGCGGTACCGTGCGTCGGATCGTTCCCGCGATCGAGACTCAGACCCTTCCGCGACCTAGGTGGCGCCGGTGATCTCGACTACTCATGACCCGCTGCCCGATCTGCTTCGCAGCCTGCGAAGTTCTTCGTCGGACGTTCGTTGCCGCGCCGCCAAGTCCCTGAGCCGCCTCGGGAAACTTGCCGCCGACGCCGTCGCGGCCTTGGCACACGCCGTTAACGATCCGGAAGCGGATGTCCGCGAAGCGGCGGCCCAAGCCCTGGGTCAGATTGGCTTGGAGGCGTTTCCTCACCTCGTCGCGATGTGCAGCCACCACGATAAGTACGTCCGCCGCCACGCCGTGTGGGCACTCGGAAAAATCGGGCCCGCAGCGACTGCCGTTCTGCCCGTCTTGTGTCGCACCCTCAAGGATGTTGACCCCCGAACCGCGAGCGGTGCGGCCCAGACCCTCGGCGGTCTTGGCGAGGGGGCTGCCCAAGCCGTGCCGATGCTGATCGAAGCCATGCGCGGCACCAACATCGTACTGTGCCGCCTGGCCGCCAAGGCCCTGAGCGAAATCGGTTTGCCCGCCTTACCGGCGCTGATCGAACATCTCCGCCATTCCGATCCGTTCGTCCGCGGAGAAGCCGCACTGGCCGTCGGCTGGATCGGCCCGCCGGCCTCGGAGGCTACGGTTCACCTGATTGAAAGTCTGCACCTCAGCCGCCCGCCGCTTCTGGACAAGGAACCGCCCATCGGCGGTTCCGCACCCGCCGCGATCGCAACGCCGGACGAAGCCGGCCGCACGAATGCCGCCGTCGCGCTCGGCCGCATCGGACCCGCAGCCCGCATGGCGGCGACGGCACTCAAGCACTCACTTCGCGACCCAAGCGAACACGTCCGCATCGCCGCCAAGCTTGCTCTGCGGCAGGTGGGTGGCTGAAACGAATCGACGCAGCAAGCGAGCCGCACTCGTTACCGTCGGCCCACGACCGAGACCTCGGCTGTGACCGGCATGGCGTCCAGAGCCGCGCGGTCCGCTTCGAGTTCGCGGATCAGACGATTCATCGTGTCGGCGGCGTTGGCGGAGGTCACTTCGCCGGGCGTGACCAGCAAGGTCGGCATCGGCGGCGGTGGCGGAGCCATCAGGATCGGACCGGCGGGCGCGTCCTCGGCGGCTTTCACCGTCACACCCGGAGACGGCTTGGCCGCAGTCGGCTTGGAGACCATCTGGTTGGCGAACGGGCCGACGGGTGTCAGCGTCAGGCATCCCGCTTGCGCGATCAGGCCGCATGAGCAAAGGCAGGCGATGAGCTTGTTCATGGGTTCACCACCTGAAAGGTGCGGTCGCCGGCCGGCGACGGAATCGGAGCGGCCGACGGGAGACGATCGGAGCGCGGAAAGCGCACTGAGGGTTCCTCGGCCGAGGCCCGTAACGGCCCCTTGACGCCTAAGCGGGCGACGCGTTGGTGGTAAAGATTGGTGGCGCGCTTTTCGAGTTCATCGACTTGGCGAAGCAGACCTTCGCTTTCGCCTGCCTGTTCGCGGAGCTTGCGGCAGACTTCCAGCCGACGATCCCAAGCATCCTGCTCGGCCTTCAATGCATCGGCAAGGACACCGGCTTCGTACGGCCCGACCATCGGCTTGGGCCGGAGGGCCGCTTCGGCGAAGGTCTTTTCCTTATCGCTCGGCTTCGGCGATCCGGAAACCATCCGCGTAAACCAGGAAGGCTTTGCCTCGTCCTTGGTTGCCGCCGGTTCGGCCGCACTGAGCGTTCCACCCGCAACCACGCAGGCCGCCAGGCCCCACGTCCGCATCAGACGCATGACGTCCCCCCCACGAAAACAAGTGTCCTCGGCGGCACCCCCCACCGACATTGCGAAGCGACTTATGCCCGCCGATGGCTGAAAAACAAGCCCAATCGTAAGGGTCAGTCGGCAGGAGTGAGGATCTGCGTTGCAAACTCTGACGTTGTCGGCCTTCTTGGATGCCGGTATGCCGCAGTTCAACCTTGGTGTTCCGATGGTGGAGTACGTTTATGCTGCGTTTCCTTGCGGTGTTGGTCGGCGTTGCGATTGCGGTCGGATCCGCCTCGGCCCAGTCGGCCTATCTCGGCGAAGCGACAACCGCCGGGGACTGTTTCCAGGTTGACCTCACCCTGAGCGTGACGGGCAAACTGAAGGTCGATCGCGGCGGTAAGCTCGAAGCGTTGGCAATCAGTGCTGCCGCCAAGCATCGTTTCGTCGAACGGACCGAGACGCCCGACGCCCGAGGCGGCGTCGGCAAGGTGCTTCGCAAATACGCCGAAGCGAAATCGGAAAGCCGCACCGCAGGAGAAACCGCCAAGCGCGATCTGGCCCTCGATCGCACACTGATTGTCGCCCAGCGCACGACCGCCGGCACGCTGCACTTCTCGCCGGACGGCCCGCTGACGCGCGAGGAACTCGAATTGACCGCCGAGCACTTCGACACCCTCTGCCTGCCGGGACTGCTGCCGAACAAGGATGTCAAAGTCGGTGAAGCTTGGCCCGTCGGCCCGGAGGCAACGCAGCAAGCCTGTCTCCTCGACGGCCTCATCAAGTCCGACCTGAACGGCAAAGTCGTGACCGTGACCGCCGATGGGATCGCGTTCACCATTACCGGCCCGGTCGAGGGCGTCGAGAACGGCGCTCAGGTCAAGATCGCCGTGAATGCAACCGGCAAGTTTTCCCTCGTCTCCAAACGCCTCGTCGAGTTGACGTGGCAACAGACCGATGACCGCGCCCAAGGCCCCGCCGGCCCCGCCGCCGAAATGACGGCCACGATCGTGCTGACGCGATCCGCTCTCCCGGAGGAACCCAAGACGCTCGATGCCGCCGTGCGGGCCAAACTCCCGGCGGACGACGCGGCCACGGCCGCATTCACCAAACTGAAATACGTCGATGCCGACGGCCGCTTCCGCTTCGACTACGTCCGCGATTGGCACATCGTCGGCCGCACCGCGGACCACCTCGTCCTCCGCCTGTTGGACGAAGGTAACTTCACCGCGCAGGCAACCTTGACCGTTCTGAAAAAGCTGTCCCCCGGCCGCCGCACGACCCCGGCCGAATTCAAGACGATGCTGGCCGGGATCCCCAATTGGGCACCCGAAGCCATCCTCGAGGACACGGCAATTCCTTTCGCGGATGCGGCAAAGCAACTCCACCGCCTGACCATCCGCGGCAAGCAAGACGGCGCCGGCGTCATCCAAACCTTCCTGCTCCTCTCCGGCCCGCAAGGCGAGCAACTCGCCGTCACAATCCTGACCCCCCCCGACAAAGCCGCCAAAATCGCCGGCCGCGATATGGACTTGATCAAGGCCATTGAGTTCGGGAAGTAGATGTACAATCAAGGGGCCACTCGTCTGTTCGGAAACATCGTTCATAAGCTACCTGACGGCTTGGCCGAGTCGGGATGCTCTGATTCTTGAACGTCAGCAATCGACGCGCGACTGGTGGGACGGGCTGTGTACCGAATTCAAACTTTGCGTTTCGCAGCTGGTGGAAAGCGAAGCGAAGCAAGGCAATGTTGATGCCGCTTCAGACCGCTGCAGACCGGCTGTTGATCATTCGGTCACTAAACCCGAATCATGCTGAGAACCGGAGTTTTTCCGGTTCCGGATCGAGTTCGAATCGCGGCCACAATCGATTCACGACTGCGAGCGGATCCCGATTGATGCGGTCGATGAAGGCTTTGCAGGCGTTGAACAGTTCCCGCATCGTGTCGTGGCATTGGTGTTGCGTCACGTCCTCCCGCATCCACTTCCACAGTCCTTCGATCGGGTTCAGGTCGGGGCTGTCTGT
>Ga0105047_10003830_pt1 | contig 26398 bp, 17 predicted proteins | sample MAT04_FD_78384 | JGI IMG/M metagenome (GOLD analysis project Ga0105047, IMG submission 78384) | Freshwater microbial communities from Lake Fryxell liftoff mats and glacier meltwater in Antarctica - MAT-04 (megahit assembly) | ecosystem: Environmental > Aquatic > Freshwater > Ice > Liftoff... | reverse complement strand
CTGGTCGTTAGCAGCGGGTCAAATAACTCTGCCATTCAAGACGCGCCAATTATCGCCTGGTCGACCGTTTGGACATGTTTCAAAATCGGTCTGGCCGTCCTCTGGGGCGCGACGATCTTTGGCGTGATCAAGATCGATTCATCCAAGTACGTCGAACGCGCCATGCTGGGTGTCGCCGCTGGGTTGCTGGGCGTCGCCGTTGGCGCGCTCTACTTCTATGGCGAAAGCACGGCCCTCGGCGATTCGTCCATGCGGATCCTGTGGCAACTGATCAAGGGTGGCGTCGCCTCGCTGGTCTTGTTGGCTGGCTGCGTGCTGCTGTTCCGCAAACGGGCGGGTGTGGTGCTCCTTCACGCCGGTGTCGCGCTGATGATGATCAACGAGATCGTCGTCTACGGCATGCATGTCGAAGGCATGATGCAGATCAGCGAGGGGCAAACAGTTAACTACGCTCAGGACGTGCGGTCCGTGGAACTGGCGATCGTCGATCCAGCCGACGAGGACCTCGACGATGTGTTGATTGTCCCCAAATCACGCTTGGACAAAGAAGGAACGATTATCAGCGACCCGTCGTTGCCGTTCGACGTGGAAGTGGTGAAGTTCCTTCAGAACTCGAAGCTGCGCCGCGCAACCCCTGGCGAGCCCAATAATCTGGCCGACACGGGCACAGGCCTGAAGTTTATCGCCGAGGAAGAACGGGCCGGGTCCGGCACGGACACGGATAGTAAAGTGGACTTCACGAGCGCCTATGTCCGCTTGCTCGACAAAGAACACAAGGACCAGCCGCTGGGGACATTCCTGGTGGGCGTGCAACAGTCGTTCGACAACCTGCCGGAAAAGGTCACAGTCGGCGGCAAGACGTACGACGTTTGGCTGCGCTTCAAACGTGAGTACAAGCCATACGCCGTTAAGCTGCTTGACGTCCGCACGGACAAGTACATGGGGACCAACACACCGAAGAACTTCTCTTCGGACATTCGCCTGGTGGACCCCAGCCGAGACGTCGATCGCAAAGTTCATATCTGGATGAACAATCCGCTGCGCTACGGGGGCGAAACCCTCTATCAGTCCGGCGCGCCAGAAGGGACGAATATCACCATCTTGCAGGTGGTCACCAACACCGGCTGGATGATCCCGTATGTGGCATGCGTAATCGTCGGCACGGGCATGCTGGCCCATTTTTCGATCATGCTGTTGCGATTCCTCAATCGCCGCCGCGCGCTGGGCGGAGCGGAAGCGGCGGTATCGCTCAACAAGTTCAAGTTCGGCGGACGCGCCAACCCTCGTATGGCGCCGGCCACCGCGGCTGCGCCAAGCTCGATGATGGACTGGCTGGTTCCGAGCGTCGTGGTTGCGCTCGCGGCCATGATGGTGGCAAGCGCCGCGCGCCCCAAAAAGCCAGCGGCCAACCAGCCGGACTTTCAGGCGTTTGGCGCACTGCCGGTGATGTATCAGGGGCGGATCAAGCCCATGGATACACTTGCGCGCAACAGCCTGCGTGTGATTTCGGATTCGGACTCTTACGTGAACTCCGAGGGTCAGCGCGAGCCAGCCATCCAATGGCTATTGAACGTGATTACCAATCCCGAGCAAGCCGAGTCGGAAAAAGTCATCCGCATCCATAACCTCGAAGTGCTGAAACTATTCGACTTGGATCGCCGCAAAGGCTATCGCTACTCGATCGACGAGCTCCGCAAGGGCTTGCCGGAATTCGCCAAACAAGCCCGCGATGCCCGTAATGCCAAGCCGGAGTCGCAGAGCGTCTACGAGAAAAAGCTATTAGAACTCGACCATCGACTGTTTGCATATCAGACATTACAGGCCGCGTTCGATCCTCCCAACATCCGCGAGGACCAGGCGCCGCGCGAACTGATGGAGACACTGCAGCGGCATGACGCCATGCTGGAAGGGATGTCGCCGCCGCGCGTGATTCCGCCACAATCCGGCGATGGCGACTGGGAAGCCTACTCCCGGGCTGTTGCCAGGGCCTTTGTCCAAGTCCGGTTCATGAAGGAACAGCCGAATCAGGCGGTGATGGACTTTGCGAAGGCGCTCTCGGCATATTCCAGCGGTGACGCAAAAGAGTTCAACGCAGGGGTCAGCACTTATCAGACTTGGCTCAATGAGCATCCGCCTGAGGACTTGGATTCGAAGAAAATCGAATTCGAGTCGTTTTTTAACCACGCGCGCCCGTTCTTCTGGGCGACGTGGCTTTACGTTGTCGGATTTGCGCTGGCGGCGCTAGCCTGGCTAGGCTGGTCGCGGCCGCTGAACCGCGCGGCGTTCTGGCTGATCGCCTTTACATTCGTCGTGCATACGGCGGCGCTCGTCGGCCGTATTTACATCTCAGGCCGTCCGCCGGTGACCAACCTCTATTCTTCGGCTGTGTTTATTGGCTGGGGTTCCGTGGCGCTCGGGCTGGTCTTGGAGCGCATTTACCGCTTGGGCGTCGGCAGCATTGTCGCCGCCGTCGCCGGATTTGCCACGCTCGTGATTGCCGAGGGCGTGCCAGGCATCGGCGGAGGACTGGCTGGAGGCGGCGACACCTTTACCGTGATGCAGGCGGTGCTCGATACGCAGTTCTGGCTGGCCACGCACGTGACTTGCATCACGTTTGGTTACGCCACGACGTACGTCGCCGGGCTGCTCGGCGCGATCTACATTCTGGGAGGCGTGCTAACGCCATCGCTGAAACCGCGGATTGCCAACGACCTGACCCGCATGATCTATGGCGTAATCTGCTTCGCAATCTTCTTCAGCTTCATCGGCACCGTGCTCGGCGGACTATGGGCCGATGATTCCTGGGGCCGCTTCTGGGGTTGGGACCCCAAGGAAAACGGCGCGTTGATCATTGTGCTGTGGAACGCACTGGTGCTCCACGCACGCTGGGATGGCATGGTCAAAGATCGCGGACTGGCCGTGCTGGCCGTGCTGGGCAACATTTGCGTTAGCTGGTCGTGGTTTGGCGTCAACCAGCTTTCGGTCGGCTTGCACAGCTACGGATTCACCGAAGGCATTGCGTTTGCCTTGCTGGCCTTTGTCGCTTCGCAATTGGTGATCGCCGGCATCGGCATGATCCCCAAGCGACTTTGGTTCAGCAATACCAGCGCTAAGAACGCGTAGAAATCACTTCGGCGGCGTCGCGCGGCGCGCGGTGGCTTCAATCGGTAGCCGGGCCAGCAGCCAGGCAATCTCTGGTTTGGCCGGCGCAGTGGGCGTGTCGCCCGCAACGAGCGCTCTGAGTAGTGCTGAGACCGGTTGCGGCTGTGGTTGTGGACTTGCTTGTGTCCACAGCCATTCGCCATCCGCGGCCAACAGCAACGCTCCCGGCGAACCATCACACTTACCGGCGATCCAGACCGCGCCTTGATCGTTGATCCAGACCTCGGCCGACAATTGCTTATAGGGAAACATGTCCCCGCCTGGCGCGGAATCGTATTTGAACGATAGCCGTAAGGACTGGGACGCCGCGGCCAACAGCGAACGACTAACTCGCCCCGGCCCGCCACTGACGACCAGATGCGCCTCGCGCAGCCGGCCTTGCTTGCTTTCGGCCCAGGGGATCTGCACATCGGCCCGGCCGGCAACCTGGTGACCGAAGCGGCTCCCCACCAACTGGTCTAAATCGACGTCGAGCAGCCTGGCGTTACGCACCACGACGCGCCAACCATTCTCTTCCTGCGTGGCGAATGCTTCTCCCTGAAACTGGCTACCGCTCATCCCAGCCAGATTGCCGCCAGCCAGCGGCGCGAGCGCGTCGCATGGTAGCGCCAGCGCTCCCGTGTTGAGTTCAAACCCTTCGATCGTTTTATCCGCTTTGCGATTGCGCACCACGCGGAGCCAGGAATTGCTCTGCTCGGACGCGGTGTCGCTACTAATTGCAGGACCTGAATTAAAGAGCGCCGGCTCGGCCGAGATCAGCTCAATTCGCGCTTCGGCCTTTTCGGCCGTCGACCAGATCGTAGCAGTCATCCCCTTGATTGCTGGGAATCCGGACGCCGCGTCGAACTTGATTGCGTCAGTCGATATCGTGAGGTACGTATCGCCGCTACGGAAATCGCTCCGCAACAATTGATCCACCAGCCCGAAGAGCGAAGTCGTTCCCTCCGGCGCCATGGTGACGCCATGGATCGCCAACTCCACGGGATTGCCTGCCGCAGGAGCGCGCATTTCCGCCGTGCGAAACTGCGCAATCGCCCGGCCCGTCTCCGCTTCGGCGAGTTCCAAATCCTGGTAGCGAACGACGCCGGGTCGCGGGTGAATCACTTGCCCGATCGAAACTCGCAATCCGAGCGTTTGCCTGAGCACAATCTCGTGCGAATGGGCGTAGCCGGCGCGGCGCACATGCCAACCCCAGCCGGCCAGCGCAACCAGCGGCGCGACGCAAACGAGCAGAAAGCCCGTCCGAAACAAGCGTCGACGCGTCGACTGGTGCATGCGGAACATCCGTGTCCCTCAATATCCGAAGACATCCGACTCAGCCCAAATCCATGGGCGTTTTATCTCTTGCGCGCCATCTCTTGAAACAGATCCCACCGCGCTCGCATTTCTGTCAGGCTATCGCCGCCGAACTTATCGATCAGGGCAACAGCGATCTCAAATGCGACCACGTTCTCCAGTATGACGCCGGCGGCCGAAACCGCGCAGACGTCGCTCCGCTCGTACTCGGCGTCTTCCGGTTGTTTTGATTTCAGATTGATGCTGGCCAGCGGCTTGCGAAGGGTGCTGATCGGCTTTTTGGCGGCCCGGATCACCAGCGGCTGGCCATTGGTCATGCCCGCCTCCAAGCCACCAGCGTTATTGGTCGGTCGCGTGTAGCCGAGGTTGGGCTGATCTCTTTGGGCCGGATCAAAATGAATCGGATCGTGCACCTGCGAGCCTCGTCGGCGCGCCGCTTCAAAACCCAAGCCAATCTCCACGCCCTTGATCGCTTGCACGGCCATCACCGCCTGCGCCAGGCGACCGTCGAGCTTCAGGTCCCACTGTGCGTGCGTGCCGAGACCAAAGGGTAAGCCCTCAACGCGGATCTCCAGCACGCCGCCAAGCGTATCTCCCTCTTTGCCGCACTGATCGATCAGTTGCTTGATTGGTTCGTCCTGCGCCGGATTGAGTGAGTAGATCTCGCTCTTATCGCGCAGTTCGCGTTGTTCTTCCAGCGTGCCAGACGCCGGATCGATTTTGATGCCACCCAATTCCACGGTGTAACCAAACGCGGTGATGCCAAACTGGGCCAGCAACTGTTTGGCCAGCGCGCCGGCGGCGACGCGGACCGCGGTCTCGCGGGCGCTTGCCCGTTCGAGCACGCCGCGGATGGACCCGAGATGCTTGATCGCGCCGGTCAGATCGCCATGCCCAGGGCGTGGGCGATCCAGGTCCGAAAGGCGTTCGAGCTTGGCGTCTTTGTTCGGCACCAGCAGGGCGATGGGACTTCCCAAGGTCTCGCCGTGCCAGACCCCGCTCAGGATATCAACGTGGTCCGTTTCAATCCGTTGTCGGCCGCCACGGCCGTAACCGCCCTGGCGGCGGCGGAGTTCCGCGTCAATCGACGCCGTCTCAATCGGCACCCCGGCCGGAAATCCATCCACCAACGCCAAAAGCGCCTTGCCATGCGATTCTCCGGCAGTCCAGTAGCGCAGCATGGCGGGAGGTAACTCGATAGAAGAGACGAGGATGCGCTGGCGGGCCCGTCAGGACACCGCCAAAACTCCCATTTTAACCCGCCCTGGCAGATGGGGACAGGCCGATTCACAGCCTGAAACGGCGTTGATACAGTCGCCCGTTAGGCGGGACGACTCGGGAACGGCCAACGGGCAAACCCGCCACGCAGTGGCAAGTAGGGCTGTCCATGCTGGCAACCCGTATGGCTCCCAAACACTATCGCCAGGCGAAAGGACGTTCCGTGAGCGTCTCGTAGGCCTCGATGTACTTCTCGCGAGTGCGAGTTACCACGTCGTCCGGCAGTTCAGGGGGCGTGCTGTTCTTGTCCCAGCTCGTGGTTTCAAGCCAGTCCCGCACAAATTGCTTATCGAACGAAGGAGGGCTGCCGCCAGGCGCGTATTGATCGGCTGGCCAGAATCGCGAGCTATCCGGCGTCAGAACCTCGTCAATCAGGATCCGTCGGCCGTCGATCTCGCCCCATTCGAACTTGGTGTCACAGATGATAATGCCCTTCTCGCGGGCCATCTCCGAGCCTCGCTGGTAGACCGAGATGCTGCGGTCGCGCAGTTCCTCGGAAACTGCTTTGCCAACCAACTCCACCATGCGCTCGAACGAGATATTCTCGTCGTGGCCGGACTCTTCCTTGGTAGCAGGCGTAAAGATCGGCTCTGGCAACTTGTCGCTTTCGCGCAGGCCAGCAGGCAACCGAATGCCGCAGACGGTCCCTTGCTTGCGATATTCTTTCCAACCAGACCCGGCCAAATACCCGCGGACGACGCACTCAATGGGTACCACGTGCGTCTTGCGACACAAAATGCTGCGTCCGGCGAGCAAATCGCGGTCGGCGCCGGCCGGCAAGACATCCATCTTGGCAACGTCGGTCTCAATCAGGTGATTTTCGTCATCGAGCGCGTCAAACCAGTAGTTGCTGGTCTGCGTCAGCACGCGGCCCTTGTCTGGAATGCCTGTCGGTAGCACCCAGTCGAACGCGCTGATCCGGTCCGTGGCCACCAGCAGGAGTTTGTCCCCCAGGTCGTACACGTCGCGGACCTTACCTCGCCGAGGCTTGAGACCCGGAATGTTCGACTCAATTACCGCGGATGTGGTCGGCATGGCGAATCCTTGCGCTCTGGCAAAACTTGATAGGACGCGACAAAACAGTTCGTGTAACGGCGCGGCCCGCAACCACCCCAAACGCGGACGGAGTAAGCTGGCGCCACCGTTCGGCGAATATACCAATCGCGCGTCAGGCGTTCCAGCGGCCCAATTTGGGGTGTGCCGGCGGTCGACTGGCCAGCATTCGCCCTCGTAGGATTTGCCTTAAGTTTGCTAGAATCCCGAGGTACGCCCTGCATTGGTGGGCGCTGAGGGCGAAGCAAGTCGACGATCCGCATGACTTTGGAATCCAAACTCACCGTCGAGATCCTGCCGCAGCCGGACGATTTCACCTGCGGCCCCACCTGCCTGCATTCGGTCTACCGCTACCATGAGGACCAGATCGAGCTGGACCAGGTCATTGCCGAGGTCTCCAGCCTGACCAGCGGTGGCACGCTGGACGTGTTCCTGGCCGTGCACGCCCTGCGGCGCGGTTATGACGCGATGATCTATACCTACAACCTGCAACTCTTCGACCCTAGTTGGTTCGCTCCCGGCCGGACCGATGTCGCCCAGCGACTGCGGCGGCAAATGGATTTCAAACCTTCACCCATCCTGCGGGTGGCGACCGAGGCCTACCTGGAGTTCCTGGAACTGGGTGGACAACTCCGCTTTGAAGACCTGACCGGCGCCCTGATCCGCAAGTATCTCAACAGATCGATCCCGGTCCTCACCGGATTGAGCGCCACGTATCTGCATCGCAGCGCACGGGAATATGGACCGAATTGCGACGCCGATGACGTGCGCGGCGATCCCACAGGGCACTTTGTCGTGCTCTGCGGTTACGACAAGGAAAAACGCGACGTGTTGGTCGCGGATCCTCTGGAGCGCAATCCGGTTTCTGGTAGCAATCGTTACGTGGCGAGTATCGATCGCGTGATCTGCGCGATTTTGCTCGGCATCATCACCTATGACGCAAATCTATTGATCATCAAACCGCGCAAGCTGCGCAAACAAGAGACCAATGCCGGCCCTGATCGTCGTTGATAATATCAGTGAGTGGCCCTTTACGACTCCGGGCGTCGAAGTCATCGATGCGCGCAGTTACCTTTCCAAGCCTGAGTATGGCGAGGTTCGAGGCGTCAAGGTATTCAACCTTTGCCGTTCGTATCGCTACCAGAGCCTGGGGTACTACGTCACGCTGTTGGCCACTGCGCGCGGCCATAAGCCGCTGCCAAACATCGTCACCGTGCAGGACATGAAGTCGCAAACCGTGGTGCGGTTTGTGTCAGAAGACCTGGACGACCTGATTCAAAACAGCCTGGCGCCCATTGAGTCGGACAAGTTCACGCTCAGCATCTACTTTGGCCGCAACCTGGCGCGGCGCTATGACAAGCTCAGCTTGCACTTGTTCAATCTGTTTCAAGCGCCGATGTTGCGAGCGCAGTTCACCAAGAACAGCAAATGGCAACTCCGCCAAATCGGTCCGGTCCCCATCGGCGAAATCCCGCCGCAACATCGGCCGTTTGTGCTGGAAGTGGCCAACGAGCACTTTGCCGGCCGGCGTCCGGCAATTCGCAAGCGCAATCCGGCCAAGTACGACCTGGCGCTCTTGGTCAACCCAGACGAGCCGCTTCCTCCGTCGGACGAAAAGGCGATCGAACGATTCGTCCGCGCGGCCGAGGCATGCGGCTTGCAAACGGACATCATTGGGCACGACGACTACGCTCGCCTGGCCGAGTACGACGCGCTCTTTATCCGCGAGACCACGGCCGTCAGCCATCAGACGTATCGCTTTGCGCGCCGCGCGGCGATCGAAGGCCTGGTGGTCGTCGATGACCCAGAGTCGATTCTCAAATGCTCCAACAAGGTCTATCTGGCGGAACTGCTCAGCCGGCACAAGGTGACCATTCCGCGGACGGAAATTGTCAGTCAAGAAAATGTCCATGAGATTGGCGTGCAGTTGGGATTTCCCTGCATTCTCAAGCAGCCGGACGCCGCGTTCTCGCAGGGCGTAGTCAAGGTCGAGAGCCAGGAAATGTTGAAGGAATGCGCCGAGGCATTCTTCGAAAAGTCCGACTTGTTGATCGCGCAGGAGTTCCTGCCAACGACATTCGATTGGCGTGTAGGGATCTTCGACCGGCAACCCCTCTACGCTTGCAAGTACCACATGGTCCCATCGCATTGGCAGATCACCAAGAAGGATGATTCCGGCAAACGCCGCTACGGCCGCACAGAAACCGTGCCGGTGCAGCAAGCGCCCCGGCAAGTCATCAGCATCGCGCTACGCGCCGCGAACCTGATTGGCGACGGACTGTACGGCGTGGACGTCAAGCAGAGCGGCCGGCATAGCTACATCATTGAAGTGAACGATAACCCCAATATCGACGCCGGCGTGGAAGACGCGTTTCTCAAAGGGGAGCTCTACACTCGCATCATGGACGTCTTCCTGGAACGGATTGAACAGACCAAGGCCGGCAAGAGAATCCCGTGAGCACTGCCACAAGACTTCGCCTGTTTCAGGCGTTTGGCGTTGAGCTGGAGTACATGATAGTCGACGCCAGCACGCTCGACGTGCTACCGATCGCGGATGAACTGCTGCGCGACGGCGCCGGAAGCACGGACTACGTCGACGAAGTCGAGGCCGACGACGTCTGTTGGTCCAACGAGCTTGTGGCGCATGTCGTCGAGCTCAAAACGGCCACGCCAGCGTCCGCGCTACAGCCCTTGGCCGATCAGTTCACGGCGCACGTAGCCCGGATCAATCAACTGCTTGCACCGCGCGGAGCACGGTTGATGCCCAGTGGGATGCACCCCTGGATGGATCCGGAGCGCGAAACCAAACTCTGGGCGCACGACTACAACGAAGTCTACGAGGCGTTCGATCGAATCTTCGGCTGCAAGGGACACGGTTGGTCGAACCTGCAAAGCGCGCATTTGAATTTGCCATTTGGAGACGACGAGGAATTCGGCCGACTGCACGCCGCAATTCGCTTAATCCTGCCGATCCTGCCAGCGCTCGCCGCGGCCAGCCCGATTGTCGAAGGCGCCGCCACCGGCCTGCTCGACACCCGGCTGGACGTCTATCGGACCAATTGCGGGCGGATCGAATCCATCAGCGGGCTCGTCGTGCCGGAGGCGGTATTTTCCGCCGCGGAATACGAACGGCAAATCTTTGCGCGCATCTATGCGGACATTGCCCCGCACGACGCGGCCGGCACATTGCAGCACGAGTGGCTGAACGCGCGGGGCGCGATCGCCCGTTTCGAGCGAAACGCCATTGAGATCCGCGTGCTCGACACGCAGGAATGCCCTGCGGCAGATCTGGCCGTGATCGGCCTGGCGACCGCCGCCTTGCGCGCGCTCGTCGATGAGACATCCGCGTCGTATAACGCCCAGCAAAAATGGTCCGCCGAGCGATTATCGACGATCCTACATCGCGTGATCCGCGAGGGAGAACGCGCCGTGATCGACGACCCGGAATACCTCGGCCTCTTCGGCATTCAGCAGGCAACTCTGACGGCGGGCGAACTCTGGCAGCGCATCTATCAAGCGAACGAGCCCCGGCTTGAGCTATCCGCTCAATCTCGATCCGCCCTCGACGTCATCCTGAACCGGGGCCCTTTGGCGAGGCGGGTGTTGCATTCGCTGGGCGCGGATCGTGGGACTGCGGCGCCAGAGTCGCAACGATTGGATCGCGACGCCATCCGCGCCGTTTACTCGCGACTTTGCGACTGCCTGAATGCAGGCAATGTATTCGTTTAGCATGCCGGCAGGGGTCGGTTGATCTCTCGCGATTTTGCGACCTTCACTTCGGATTTCCGTGGCCAGTTCGGTGCTAGGCCATCCCCGTTTTTAGGGCTATAATCGATCAGGTTGCGACACCTGGCTTTTTCTCTGCGGGTGGACCGCGACCAAGCTCAGCGAAGCTTGCCCGCTCGCTGGTTGCCCCGCCTTCCTTTCGTAATTGCCTGCCTTCTCGCTTTGCCCGGATGGGTTTGGACCATGTGCCGTTTGTACGCCCATCGAGCTTTGCAGCCCTTGCCCGTCGCCGGAGTGCTAGTGGACGATGCGCACTCGCTCCTCAAGCAAAGCTGTAAGGATCTGCGCGGCGAAACGCATGGCGATGGCTGGGGGATAGGCTATTACGACGGCGAAACGCCACGCGTAGTTCGCAGCCCGACGGCAGCGCGAGAATCACCCGAGTACGACACGGCAGCGCGGCAAATCCACTCGCCCATTGTGCTGGCGCACGTGCGGCAGGCGTCGGTCGGTAGCCGGCTGATGGAGAACGCGCATCCGTTCCAATACGGTCGCTGGCTATTCATGCACAATGGCACGGTGACGGGCTTTGCCGAAATCCGCGAGCGCGTGCTGGCAGAAACGGACGCGGACCTGCGAGAAAACATCCAGGGGACCACGGATAGCGAGCACGTCTTCTATTGGCTCCTCAGCCGGCTACGTCGCGCTGGAGAGACGGCCGAAGGGCCCGCCAAGAGTTTGGACTGCCTGACTCGCGTCATCGCCGAGGCGATTCCGGTACTAGACTCGTTAAGCCAGGGGACCAACCCCTCCGAGCCAGCGCGATTGAACTTTGCCATCACAGACGGTGTCTCGCTCGTTGTCTCGCGATTCAAACACAACCTCCATTGGCGACTCTTGAGCCCGGCGGGGGAGGGCGATCCGGACGCCGACGCCGCCGAATCCAGTGAACGCCGCGCGGTGCTGGTAGCCTCAGAACCGATTGGCGACGAAACTTGGGCCGTGGTTCCGGATGGGCATGTGCTGTCCATTGCATGCAATCTGACAACGCGATTTATCGCGATCTGAAACTGATACGATGGCCCACTGAATCCACTACTTCAAGCGACACCGGAATAGACGGCAAAAAGGTCTCTCGCAATGCGACATCCGCTACTAGCGCCTGATTTGCGAGAGCTGATCGTCGATCGCGACGAACGGTCGTTGCGAGATTTCTTTTCGCCCCATCACCCGGCCGACGCCGCCGAGATGCTGGATGATCTGGCGCCGGACGAAACTTTATTTGTTCTCAAGCTGCTCACAGCGCGCGGCCGCGCCGAGGTTTTCTCGTACCTCGACCCGGAATTGCAAGACGGTGTCGCGCAGTTGATGGATCGCGGGGAGTTAGCCGCACTGGTCAGCGCGATGTCGCACGACGAGCGAGCTGACTTGCTCACGCGCTTGCCCGAGGAGCGGACCGAACAGATTTTGCCTCTGCTGGCCCAGGCGGAACGCGAAGACATTCGCAAACTCTCCTCGTACGAAGAGAGCACCGCTGGGTCCGTCATGACCAGCGACTACGCCACGGTCCCGGCCGAGCTGACGGCTGCCGCGGCGATCGAGCGGCTCCGGCACGAGGCCCCTGATCGCGAGACCATTTACTACTGCTACGTTCTGGACGACCAGCGCCGGCTGGTGGGCATGGTCTCGCTCAAGGACTTGATCCTGGCGCCCCCGGCCCGCCGCGTGCTGGACATCATGCAGAAGGACGTGATCTCGTCGTTTGTCGACGAGGATCAGGAACTCACCGCGCGCAAGTTGATGGAGTACGACTTGTTGGCGCTGCCGATCGTGGATCACGATAACCGACTGGTAGGAATCGTCACGCACGACGACGTGATCGACGTGATCGTGGACGAGGCGACCGAAGACGTCTATCGCATGGGCGGCGTCGGCCCGCTCGAAGAGAGCTATCTGCGAACGCCCTTTGTCACGATGTGGGGCAAGAGGAGCTTTTGGCTGGCGATCCTGTTCGTCGGCGGATTTTTGACGATGACCGCCATGATGCGGTACGAGGCGATCTTTGCCGCCTTTCCGAGCTTGCTCTTTTTCATCCCGCTGATCATCTCGGCCGGCGGCAATTGCGGATCGCAATCGGCAACCATGATCACCCGCGCTCTGGCCCTGGGCGAGGTGCGGCCAGGCGACTGGTTCCGGATTGTCATTCACGAAGTCCTGATGGGCGCCTCATTGGGCGTTGCGCTGGGGATACTCGGCTTTCTGCGAATTTGGATCGCCCCACCGGCCAAGGACGACGTCAGCACGGCGCAATTGGCGATGGTCGTCGGCCTGGGCGTGGCCGCCGTCGTCGTCTGCGGAAACCTGGTGGGCGCAACGCTGCCTCTACTGCTGAAGCGAATGGGCCTGGACCCGGCGCTGATGAGCAACCCGTTTGTCGCCAGCCTGGTCGACGTAACGGGCATTATCGCCTACTTCGCCATTGCCGAAGCGCTGCTGATGTAGCACCACTGATGTAGCGCGCTACATCCTCAACGACCGCATAATCTCGCGTTATGCGGCGATTGTCGATCGATGTTTGGCCATTGATGATCCGCCCAACGCCGCACGTAAGGCGGGCCGGACTTAGCCCGGAACGACGATCTTCGGTTCGATGGTCTTCTTGTCGTCGGAGTCTTTTTCGTCCGATTTACGATCGCCATCGCGTGGGCCGCGATCTCGATCTCCACCGCGACCGAAACGTCCACCGGGGCGGGCTCCGCCGCCAACTCGCAAGAAATTGCTGAGGGCCGAGGCGTCGGTGCCGAACAGCTTACCGGCTTCTTCCAGAATGTGCTTGCGCCCTTCGGCGTCGATCGGCGAGCTGGTCCACTGCTTGAACGCGCTCTGCATCAGCGCCATGCCAATCTTCTGCTCGTCGCTGGGCCGCTCCGCCACGACCTGAAAGATGCCAAAGCACATCTCGTCGGTGCTGTCGTTGCCAAACAATACGCGCTGTGGCGGCTTGCTGGGATTGAGGGCGTTTTCTTCCGAGTTGTCATATCGACTTACGATATCCAGCCGCGTTCCGGTCGGGAGCTTGACCGGGTCTCGGTAGACGTAGTTATCTTGCCAGTAGAAGTTCCAATCCTTGATCCAGACCAACTGCTTTACTTCGCCGTCGGGTAACGTCGCAGTTAGCCGCATTTCCTTGCCAACCAGGTGCATGTGAGGCAGCAGCGAGATCAACGTCACGTCCAGCGGCAGCGTGACGGACGATGTAATGCTGTAGTCCTTGGCGCCGGCCGGAATGTCAATCATCAGCGAGCCAACCACCAATGGTGCGCCAGCCATTTTGCGCTCGACCGGCTTGTCCGCAAAGTAGAGGGCGATCGACGACTGATCGACCTCTTCCTTACCACTGGGATGGAGATGCAACTGCACCACCAGGTCCGCAGTTTTGCGCACTGGCAGACCAATGCCCTGCGGGAAAAAGCGCGGCGTCATGCCAGGCGTCCAAACGCCGACGATTCCGGCGACGGGTATGCCAATCGAACCCGACGTGCGATAGCCCGGCTCGGGGGACTCGGCGTCTTTGCGACGACCAACTCCGCTGGTGTCCAGGAAGAGGATCGCGTGATGGACAACGGCCGCGTTGCCTGCGCGAAATTCAAAGCCAACGATCTGCTTGTCTTCAGGCAAATTCAGCGGCAAGACAAAATGCTGGAATATGTCTTCGCCGCCGGCCGGGACCGTAAACGGCGTAGGCACCTTTACCTCAACGTCAGGCTTGCCCAATCGCCAACCGGTCGCAAACTCCGGCGTTTGCGGTAGGTCGTCGTGAGCGCCTTCGGGGGCGCCTTCTTTGGCCCACCTCTCCAGCATGGCAATCTGTCGTTCGGTCAAACGGCGTTCGCCGAGGAACGACAGGTGACCAATCTCAGCGCGCCAGGGTGGCATCTTGTGATCGCGCGTCACTTGCACTAAGAAGTCCGCACGCTTCGAGGCGTCGGCGTAGGTCAACAATGAGAAGGGAGCCACTTCGCCTGGACGATGGCACTCCGCGCACTTCGAGAACATGATCGGCGCAATATCACGATTGAACGTCGGCGCTGGCGATTTGCCTCCAGCCAGTGTGGTTTGCAGCGGGCAACCGATCGGCGTGGTCTTTGCTTCAGCCACGGGCTTGCCGTCTACCACCGCGGTGATCGCGTCGGCCAGGTCGTGCTTGGTTACGGCGGGTCGCTTAACGCCGGCCTCGGCGTACAAGTCATCAATCCGCCCCCGATAAACTACATCGGCCTCGGTGTCCAATACAAACGCCTCGGGGACGTGCGTGGCGCCCAGCGTTTCGGCCAGTTCGCCCGAGGAATCGAAGAGGACCGGAAAGTCGATCTTGAAATCCTTTTTGAACTGAGCGACCGCGGCCCGCGTGCAACTGGGGTCTGTGACCACGCCATAGAGCTTGACTGGCTGATCCTTGAACTTGGCGGCCAGTTGATTGAGCGTGGGGACATACTCGCGCGAGATTGGACATTCCGTGGTCATGAAGACCAACACCGCCGCGCGGTAGCCCTCGCCGTTACCAACAAAGTGGGGCTGACCCGTAGTGTCGAGCGCGCACAAGAATCGCGCTGGCGGAACCGGTGCATCGGCCGGCGGGGGAGGAGGAGCGTCTGCCTTGGGGTCCAAGGGAGCGACAACCGCAGCAGTTGGTTCGGCCGGAGCCTTTTCGTCTGTCGTAGCGGCCGTGGGCCTGGCCTCGTCACCATGCGCGGATTGCCATCGCAAGCTGAACACAGCCAGGCAAGCGACCAACACTAGTGGCAACAGCGGAAGGCGCAGCAAGGACCGTGGGGCAAAAGCTTTCATACGACAAGGCTCCTTCGTTGAAATCATTAACCGGCGCTGGCCGCTCCCTGAAAAACGGGGGGCATTGCGTCCGGCTGCGCAAACTCTTTCAGGGATGATACCCAGCGCGATTGCATTGTTAGCGCTGAAAGGAGTATCCCTGTCGTCCCAAGTAAAAGCAATACAAGCCTTTGCGGAACAAAAGAAATCTCCGAAGTGGTGAAACCGTCCCCGAAATTGGGCCTCGAAGCGGGTCCCAATTAGGCGTTCAGACGCCGGCCCCTGCATGGCGATAGGAGGCGCGGCCTGCTAATACCGGACGCCGATACCAACGTTGGAGAAGAAGGGCGCCGCCTGATGCGTGAGCCCCCAGCCAACGCGCAAGCCGAGTTCCACATTGGGCGTTAGCATTACGTGTCCACCGGGGCTAAAAAATGCCCGGCTAGCGTCCACGGGGCTGCCGTCGGAAAAGATCCCAAAGTACTCCGCGTGGACCTGCCAGCGTTCATCAATGGGAATACGGAGCACCACCGAGGGCGCCCACCGCTGTGTCATATACCCCTCTTCGCGGCCGAACGCAAAACGCATGGCGGAGTCCAATCGCCACTGGCGCGGTAGCTCCCAGCCATACGTATATGTGGTGGCCATCTGCGTCGCCTTCGCCTCGCCCGAGGTGGGCGTGAAACCTTCGACGATCAATGCGCTCCGCGGAATCCACCCACCCTGTTCGCTGACCTTGGCCTTCAGGCCGTAAAGGATGCGTGATTCTCGATGGATGCCAGGCATCTCAAGCCCTTCGGCTCCCTCGTTATTCGAAACGACGTTTCCGCCGCCGCCAACTTCGTAGTTCCACCCCAAGCGAAGTTCGACGCCTGGGATGACGCCATAACGCCAGAGGAGTTCCGGAAAACTATTCGTGTCGGCCGAGCCACTATTATCAACAAAGGAGTACGACGACTCCAACACCGTGGCGCCCAAATTCACCGGCCTTGTGGCGGGCGTAAACGCATCGCGGTCAGTTTCGAACTCTGGCAAGTCCGCGCTGACATCATCAAGAAACTTGATTCGCTCTTGCGCGCGAGCATTCGTTGCCGGCCAAATTGCCAGCACGGCGAACATCAATAACCAGGTCAGTTTCCCACTGGCGAGGCCGCAGCGCATGAATGAGACAATCCGCTGCCAATTCCCGAGGACGACCAATGGGCGAGCGGGCAATTGCGCGCGCCGCCTGCCGGAAATCCAATCACCGGCTACAGAGTTGATCGTGCCAGGGGCGGATAAAGTTGACGATCTTCGCGAGATTGCGGGTCAGGCAAACTGCAAAAGCAATCCGCTGCTATAGGCCCGCTACTTCGCCCGGGAGAGCGACAATGTCAGCCGGCGGCCACGGCGCTCGAGCACGATCATGAGTTGCGTCTTATCGCTTTCCAAGGCTTTCGCCACATCCGTAATTGCATTGACCGGGCTGCCGTTGATCTCAATCAATTTGTCGCCGCCGCGGATGCCTAGATCATCCGCGAGCGATCCACGGTCGACGTTCCGCACGACCAGTCCGCCCCCTTCGGCCGATGTGGCGCGCACGCCTAACCGAACCGTTGGCAACGGTCCGCCGCCGCCGAGACGTACAAAGCTCCGACCGTACGCGGCCAGAGCATAGTCTGCGGCGTCTGGGACACGGTTGAGATAAATATCGCCCTGCCAACCAGCATCGAGCAGAGTCGGGCTCTTCGGTCCGACAAAGCCGCGTGCATAGGCTTCGGGCGGGACAAAGTAGGAATCAAATTGGATCTTGTCGCCGGGTTTGAGATCGGCCTTCGAGCGTTCGACTTTGACAACCGTGGCGTCACAGACAAAGTTGCGCATGTCGGCGCTGATACGCTCTTTTTCGGTGACCTTGTCGATGCGAATCTGCAATAACTCCTGCGCTTCGCTCAACAACTTCTCGTACGCGCCGGGTGGCAACTCCGCTTGCGCGCGTGAGACCGTCCAACTCAAGACAAAGACCGACGCCAGGATATAGGTGGTGGTACGCGTAAGCATGATATGCCCTTATGAATACGGGGTGAGATGGCCGCCGTATTCTCAGAAAAATGGGTGAGTTTCGCAAGCTGGCGCCAGGGCGGAGAGTCCCATTCCGCGCATGCAAAAGATTCGCGCACCATTAACGCGGCTTGCAGCGCGCTCGTTTGGCGCGGTACATGGATTGGTCTGCTTCGTCCAGAAGGTCAGCGGCCGAGACTGCTTCGCGTCCTATCGCCAAGCCAATGCTCGCCGAGACGTGCAACAGGCCGCTGGCAAGCACAATGGGCAAGGCGATCTCCGCCGAGATCCGCGCAACGACGTGTTCCACTTGCTCTTGCCGCAAGACGCCTTGCAGCAACACGACGAATTCGTCTCCGCCGTAGCGCACCACCAGATCGTCCGGTCGGACGCAGGCCACGATTCGCGTCGCAATGGTTTGCAACACTCGGTCTCCAACCAGATGACCGTGCGCATCGTTGATTTGCTTGAACGCGTCAACATCAACGAACAATAGCGCCAAGCGGCCGCGTTCCTCGTCGGTGCGCTCGTCCGCGTCTCGGAGCCAGGAAGTAAGGCAGGCCCGCCCATGGAGTGACGTCAAGTGATCGCGAGGCTCTCGCTCTGCGCCGATCGAAGCGAGTGCGGCCGACGAGCTATCTCGCACAACCGCCACCAAGAGCGACTCGCCATCGGCCTCAACGTTTTGCCATTGAATGTCCACCGCAGCAGCGCAGCCGACCTTGCTGCGTTCCACGGCGCGGGTAACGGACGGAAGCTCCTGATCTCTCGGTATCGCCGATGAACTGTCGCTCGGATCGTCCGTGTGGCCTGAAGCGATGAGAAGGCCTTCGGCTTCGAAAACCTCTGTCAGACGCATGAACAACAATTCGCTCGGTTCATATCCGGTGCGCGCCGCCGCGGCCGCGTTTGCGCCGCAGATTTGCAGCGTGCCCGGAGTAACAAAGTAGACCGCGTCCGACGTTAAATCGAGGGCTGCTGCCAACGCCGGATGCGCGTCGCGCCAGTGAGGCGGCCCCAATACGGATTCAACGCCCGTGTCCGTTTTTCGATGCGCAATGGCGCAAGCGGGCAAAGACCGCTCGCGACCTGGTTGCAATCCAGAACGATTCATACGTCAATCGTGATGCTAAAGAACGTCTTAGTTGCGAGACAATGGTGGGCAGGACGATGGCGTGAAAACTCAATCAGGCAGGCGAGTGGGCAGAACGATTGGAAATGCGGTGCGCAGGATCGATCCAATGCGGGGTAATCACTTGTGCAATGATAGTCAGGCAAACTCAGAATGCGAGCGCTACGCGACGACTTCTATTTCGGTTTCTTTTTCCTTGACAGGCAGTGGCGAAAAGTTGGTCGCCGGCCGCGCAATTCCAGCGACTTCGAGGAACATCTCTCGCATTCGATCGACGTGGACGGACCAAACAAATTCGCGCGCAAACCGCTTTCGCGCGTTCCGACCCATTTGGTCTCGCAGGTCCGCATCCTCCGCTAGCAGCGCCAGCCGGTCTGCGACCGCGGTAGGGTCCTTTGTCGCGACAAGAAACCCACTCTCGCCATCGGTCACAATCGACGGAATGCCGCGCCACTCGGTCGCGACGATCGGCAGGCCGTAGGCCATTGCCTCGAGCAGCACTACCGGAAAGGCTTCGCACTCATAAAACGTTGGCATGCAAAAGATGTCCGCGCGTCCGTACGCGGCGAACTTGGCGTCACCAGTCAGCATGCCCAAGAACGTGATTTGTTCTTTCAGTCCCAACTCAGCAACTCGCGCATGGACGCGCTCGTCGAATTCGGGACTGATGAATTGTCCCATAATCTCCAGATGGAACGGCACGCCTTCCGCCTTAAGCTGGGCGGCCGCCTCGATCAAGACCAGCACCCCCTTCGATTCGCGCAACATGGCGACGAATAGCAAGCGGAGTGGCCGGGCCTTGCTGACCGGCAAATTGGACTTGGCCGGTGGACCCGCCGGGCAAGGATCGTCAATACCGTTGGCGATGACGTACTCTCGCCGCGCTTGCACACCGCGCGCGTCTTCCGGCGTCAGATCCGAAAGGCGAATCGCCGCGTCCGGATGAAAGTACGCGCGGCGAAAAAGCCAGCGCTGCCAGGTAGGCAAGCCAGCGTACATCTCAGTCAAGCCACTGGCGTGAAAGTGAAAAATCGTTTTCGAGAACAAAAACCGCGTCGGCAGCAGTAGGGCAAAGTCGCGGAACATCGTCACGCGATTGGGCCCGGCCGGTGGATAGTAGAGAATGTTGACGCCACCCACGATCCGCGCCCAAAGGATTCGCAACACGATCGGCGCCAGGCTGAGTACTTTGCCCCAGCGAAAACGGCCGACCTCGTTGGCGTCCCCCGAGAGCGTCATACGCAAATGTCGCAGCTCAACATCGGCGATGTTGCTTTTCAGCAATCGCTCCAGCATGATCGGCTGGCCGAGGTAGGGGGGCGGAGTTTGACCGACGACCAACACCTTAACCATGAACGTGCTCCCGCGTAATCGCCACCGTGTCACGACTATTGATCGATTCGGTCGCAGGGACGTCCCCCGCTTCGCTCGGGGAAGCAGTCGGCTGCGCAGCTTTTTGTTGTTCGGCCAAGGCCGCCTCGCCTGCCTCGGCGGCAATCTGATTGCCGATCATGCGGCGCCGCTTTGAGATCGCAAATTGCAGCGGCTTCAGACTGAACATGCTCAGCGCCGCCAACGCGTAACCTTCGGGATGGCGAGGATTGAGCCGGATCGCTTTCCAGAATAGTGGCCGTGCGATGGCGCCTCGATTGCGCATCGCCTGCTTGGCGCCGTGCGCGCAAAACACGCGTGCTTGCTCGCGCGGCGGAACTTTATCGAACTCCGGCATCTGCAGAATACGCTGCTGTACTTCCAACTCGCCGTCCAGCGTCTCCGCGATGCGCATGCTGACCGTCATTCCGGCGTGGAAGCGATAGCACATGAGCGGCTGGTCGATGTAGAAAAACTGGACGTGCGCGGCCAGTTGCCGCCAGAAGTCGTAGTCTTCGCCACACTCCATGCTCTCGTCGAAGCTAACATTCTCGAGCGCGCTGCGGCGGACCATCGAAGAAATCGTGAGGAAACAGCGACGACCCAATTCGCCCAGCACGAAACCCGTCGGGCGTAGGCCAGGCATTCGCTGACTATAGAGTCCGATCAGCGCGCCGCTGCCGTCGATTAATTGAGCGTCGCCGTAGACCACGTCGACATCGGGGTGCGTCTCCAACGCATTCGCGCACAGCTCGATCGCGCGCGGCGTGAGCAGGTCGTCCGAATCCAAAAAGATCACCGCGTCGCCGGTCGCGTTGCGCAAGCCCACGTTGCGAGCGACCGAGCGACCGCTGTTGGCTTGGCGGATCACGCGGATTGCCGTGCCGAAACGGGCCAACACCGCAGCGGTGTGATCCGTGGAGCCGTCATCAATCACCAGAATCTCTTCCGGCCGGCGCGACTGCCCGAGGACGCTTTCGATCGCCGCGCCAATGAGCGTCGCGCGGTTGTACGTGGGGATGATCACGCTGACCGAAAGGCGTTTTGGGGTGCAGGCAGAAATCATGGTTTCCTCCATTGAAAATTCGGCGGATTGATTGTCCCTCTCGCCGCGTTCCGTCGCGAGCCGAGGCGCTGACAGTTTCCGTTGTTGTGATTTGATCCCGGCTAGGAAAGTGACGCGCGGTCAAACAAGTCGCCGCGCGCAATTGGGTTGTATTGCATCGTCCGCAGATTGCCGGCGAGCGGCGCTTCGGGCACGGCGCCGGCGGTGGCCGCCGCCGTCACGCCATATGCGGCGCCCAACACGGCGAACAGCAAGTCTGTGTAATAAATGTTGTAAAGGATGGTGTTATCCGTGGCGGAACTGACAAGCATCGCCCACATTCCAAGCCAGACCGCCGTGTAGGCCGTGCGGACGACGCTCCGCGATTCGACAATCCGTCGACGCAGCGTCACCAACTGGGAGATCGCCGCAATCAGGAAGAACGTCAGGCCCACCACCCCCGTCTCAAAAAAGAGCCGCAGATAGTCATTGTGGCAGTGATTGGTGTCTTCCCAGACTTCGGGGACGAAATCATACGCCGAACCGACTCCGTCCCCCAATAGCGGACGCTTCCAGGCCTCTTCCCAAATCAGCGGCCACGCCTCGAAACGGCCGGCGCCAGCATAGTCCCCCTGAAAGGCCTCGGAGAGTTTGCCGCTTCCATCCTCGAAGAATCGCTTCTGAATCACAGGCGTATAGAACAGTCCAATGCCGAGCAGCGCAAACACGCAGGCCGTGGCGATATTGGTCAATCGCCGCTGGAACAGCGGAAAAATCACGGGCGCCAGCAGTAGCGTCATGGCGGCCATGCGGCTCTGGGTTGCCACGGTCAGCGCCACGCAAGCCAGCCAACCCACTACGGGCCAGACCTTGCGGCGTGGATAACCAGCGAGGTAGACGCAGCCCACCAGAGTCATGGTGAGGGCCGCCGGCCGAACGCGAGTTTTGATGTAATCCTCGTCGAACACGCCGGAGAGAAAGACCAGCGTGAAGAGTGCTAGCATCCCAAACGTGATCGTAAACATCGATAGCAGCCGACGCAGGTCAGCGCGGGTGCGGATCACGCTGGCGGCGATCATGCCCACCAGAATGGGCATGCAAAGTTGCATTGTCTCTTGCACGTTGCGCCGGCCCAAGCCGGGACACCACAGCAGCGAGATCCAAAGCACGGCACCCCAGGCGAGCCACGGCATCCACGGCCGCAGATCACCGCGATGCGCGTCGGACGACCAAATAAACGGCAACAACAATACGCCAATCGCAAACTGCAGAACCCACAGCAATCCTGTCACGGTGAAGCCTTCGTCCGATTTAATCTCGAACGTCGACACTCCGGCGAGGACGGGCGTGGCGTACACGTACCACAGCCCCAGCTTGTGGAACACGCTCTGCTCAGGTGTCGCGGAGAATTGATTTTGCATGGTGATAGCGCCTCAGTGGTACTCAAGCCAGCTGCGGCATCGATAGATCAACTGCGCCGGCGCCCGGGCAGGCACAGAAAGCGGCGATGACCGAATCAGATCTCGCGTCTTGTGCCAGGCGCGGCGGAGTAGAGCGGTCGCTGGTTGCAAATCCACGGTTCCTTCGGCGACACTAGTTGCGCCGCTCTGGAAACGGCGTTTGAACTTTTCTGGACCTTTGCCAAGATCGATTCGCTGGATGCCAATGGAGTTTGCCGCCTGCATTGTCTCGAACCAGAGCAGCGTGCCGGGCGAGTAGTGTGCAAGCTCAACGTCGTACGACGGAAACCAGGCGTGCAACACGTTGCGCGAACGTAGCGAAATATTGATCGAAGCGATGCGATCCCCAGCATAGAGCACGGACACCATTGCCGAGAACGCGTCGCTACGAACGGTTAGCAGCTTATCGAACAACTCCAGCACCCAGCGAAACGCGAACAAGTTCGGCAATTTGGTACGACGATACTGTTGCGCCTTCCACTCGATGCATTTCGCTAGGATGGCCGGGTCGGACACGTGGGCCTCGAATCGAAGCGGGCCCACTTCTCGCGTTAGCTTGCGGCGGCGCTGGCCATATTCCGAAAGCAGACTTCGCCCGTTGTGCCGCCGAGCCATGTATACATCAAACCCGTCCGTCAAATCAATGTAGGGGGAGTCCGCCTCGCGCCATACAAACGGCGCAAAGGATTCCTGCGATGTAAGCAGGTGATCAAAGCTCCAACTCGATAGCCCACACGCCTGAACTAACTGCAGCGGATCAAACTGCAATCCTGGCATGGCGATCATGGCCTGAAAATCCGAAAGCCGACCGCCAACAGGTCTGCCACGATTCCACATTGTTCGCTGGTACGGAAGAAAGCCGACCGGTTTGTCCGCTTCGCGCATCACCGCCACTTCGACATCGTTTCGCACGGCATCCACGGCCAGAGTAAATTCAGGGCAAAAGTAGGGACTGGCCAACAGTGGGTTATCCCGCTGGAACGTCGACCACGCGCCGAGGTCATCGGTCGTCAGTTGGCTCGGTGATAGCGCACAAATGTCCATGGTGCTAAACGCTCGGCGTCATGAGATCGCCACCGGGAACCGCAACGCAGGAGTTCAATGCCTGGTGCAACATCACTGCTCGCAAAGTCGTGCCGACAGCGGCCCCGGTTAGCGAAGCCAAGGCAGCGCCCAACGCTCCATAGGGCACTACCAACAGTGCGGCTGCGAGCATCGTGACGCCAAACACGCAGACGTCCATCGCAAAGTTGATCCGCTGTTTGCCCAACACCCAAAGGCCTGTCACGGCGATCATCCCCAGGCTACCAATCAGCACGTTGGCTGCCAGCGTCGCCATCAGCGGACCGCAGCCGCGAAACTCTTCTTTTTTGAAGACCAAAAGCGCGAGCCGATCGCCGGTCAGCAAGATGGCTAACAGGAACGTGCCAATCAACAGCAGAAGGAGCATCGCCGCAGCGACCAGCACGCGACGAAGGCCTGCGGCGCCGCCATCGGCAAACGACGCTGCCCCCTTGGGCGTAAGAAAGTTGTTGGCGCCGAGAACTAGCACGTTGGTCATGCCCACCAGCGTGGACACCGCTCCGAACAAACCAGCAGCGGCTGGACTAACAAGCGAGGCGACAATCCATGGCATGACAAATGGAATCGTACTGCCGACCACGTAGCTATAGAGCGACCAACTGGCAAAGTGCCAGCTGTGCGTCCAGTCTGACCAGATTCGGCCCGGCACAATCCGCGCCGCTTGCGGCCGGAAGATCCACCAACCGACGCTAGCCACGGCGCATGCCGCGCCCATCACGCCAAAAATTCCCAGGATCGACATCCGGCCCATGCTGACCAACAGCAATAAGCCCGAAAGTTGGACGGCGGAAACCGTCACGTCGACGGCGATCGCCACGTTCAACTTCAACCGCGCAAATGCAAAACGCCGAATCGCCTCGCGTAGCAGCAAGAGCGGCAACACAAATAGCAGTATTTTCAAGCCAGGCAAAAAGCTCGCGCCGCCGAGAAGTTGCGTCACCGTTGCGCCAATCGCCAACAGCACGACATACAAAGACGCCAGGAACAGGTAATGAACCCACGCGCTCCCGGTAAACTCCTCCAAGTCACGCCCGCGCCGGGTGTTGGAGAAGATGGCAAAGGGAGAAGATATCAGTGAGTCCTGGATACCAATGGCAATGAACGCGATCGTCAGTGTCAGGTAGTACAGTCCAAGATCGTCCGCGGTACAAACGCGGCCAATGATCACAGCCGAAAGAAAACTCGTTCCGCTAAAGACCGCCTGGTCGCCAATCGATAACACGGCTTTGATCAAGTCAGACCGGCGTTTAAAAGGATTATGCGATCGCTCCTGCCATCCGGCGGCCACCGGCGCAGACTCATCCGTGCGATCGGCGACCTCAATCGCCTCACTCGGACTTTGTCCGTTGACCAGTTCGGCCTGTATCGTGCTTTGACATCCCATATCTGGTAGCGACCATCGAAGTATTGCGACCCCCAACACGGGGACAGGAAAATGTCGTGTCTAATCTCGAGCGACTAGCTCGCCGAACTCCGCCGGCGCGTTGGACGGATCGCACGAATCGATAGGCAACTCCGTCACGGTCGGATTCCGTGGAGGATTGCGATTGGCGGCCTGCCGCTGTGCTGGGCGCATCAGGCGGGTAAGCGTCGTATACCAGCCAGAGAGCTTGCCGGCCAAAGTAGCGGCGGTATCATGCGATTCGACACTGAACCGGCCCCAGCAGAGCGGGTCGCTGCTGAGCGAAATCAAATCGGGTTGAGTCGACAACGCACAGACGACGCCAGCCTCGCGCGACACAGCAACCAGTGCAGGACTCGTAATCCCATGCGGGAAAGCCAGCGTTGGCTTTAGGACGCCGAACTGACCCTGCAATAGTGAAACACTCTCGGCCAGGTCCTGCAGGAACTCTGCAGGCTGATTCAATAGCTTGCGATGCGTATGCGTGTGCGATCCCAGTTCGATCAGGCCACTTTCCAACAGCCGACCACACTCCCGTGTCGTTAGCGGACGCCAACTATTCGGCGGCGCAAGTTGAGAACCAGCGGCCCGCCAATCGTCGAAAGGAAATGGACTGCGCGAATCCAGAAAGGACGTCGCCAAGAAAACGGTCGCGGGGACATTCAAAGATTCTAGCACCGGCAGCGCGTTCAACAGGTTGTTCGCATAGCCATCATCAAACGTCACGACAAATACGCCTGGCGGCAGCGGTCTCGATTCGCGACGAGCCTCTAGCACGGCCGACAGGGACCAGGGCTTGAAGCCGCGCTCGATCAATCCTGCAAGTTGGCTGCGCATTGCTTCTGGCGTTGTATTCCACGTGGGCGCAGGAATGCCGGGCGTCCGATCCGCAATGCGATGATATGTCAGAATTCCAAAATCGTTCGCAGTCCTTGGACCGCAGACGGCTCGTAATCCACTGGCAGCGCGCGCGATACTCCAAATGGCGGCCTCGCGGAGCGCGGCCTTGGCGGTCGGACGCGGCTGACGCAGGACCGGAGCAAGCTCGGCCGAAACTGGCTCAGCCGGTGCATCATCCAGCACGTTGCGATAAATCCCAGCCATCTGCGCGCCCAAGTTGGGCCACAAGTAATCGCGAGCGCGCTCGAGCGCCGCATCGCCCAGTCGGCCGCGCAGCGGTTCGTCGTTGGCCAATCGCGAGATCGCGGCCGCCAGGTCGGTGATAACTTGTCGCGGCGTGTTGACGGCGATCTTGATGCCGCATTGATTTGTGACTACGTCGCGGACGCCCTGGTGATCGAGGCAGACGACCGGCACGCCGGCTCCCAGTGCTTCGAGCACGACAGTGCCGGAATTGTCTCGCAAGCTAGTGAAGGCGAAAACGTCTGCCCAATCGTACTGCTTACGCGCCTCGACGTGCGAAAGCCAGCCAGACCATTCGACGCGGTCGGCAATCCCTAAACGGGCGGCAAGTTGCTTCCAACGAGCTTCGAGCGGTCCACCACCGACTACCCGAAGTTGAT